>Ga0209777_10004817_pt1 | contig 15811 bp, 18 predicted proteins | sample FrelakmetHBP12HB_FD_187147 | JGI IMG/M metagenome (GOLD analysis project Ga0209777, IMG submission 187147) | Freshwater lake sediment microbial communities from the University of Notre Dame, USA, for methane emissions studies -HBP12 HB (SPAdes)... | ecosystem: Environmental > Aquatic >... | reverse complement strand
TTGGAACAGGGAGGAACATGAAGTCCCTGCGACGATACGTTCATTCGGCTTTACTGATGTTCAGATTGTCATAAAACAAAGTGAGCTTTTTAAAGGTAACCTGCCCAAGCCGCCTTCTGAAAGCAAAATGCCGCCAAGCAGATCGGTGGAATCAGGAAAGGAGAAATCATGACAACCGTTAAAATAATGCCATGCCTTGATATTGAAAAATGGTCGTGTGGTCAAGGGAATTCATTTCGTCGATTTAAAGGATGCAGGCGATCCTGTGGAAAGCGCCACCCTTTATCAGAAAGAAGGCGCTGATGAGTTGGCTATGTTGGATATAGCCGCTACGGTTGAAAACCGTAAAACCCGACTTGAGTGGGTGAAGGCGGTTTCATCGGTCATCGACATACCGCTTACGGTCGGCGGCGGCATTTCCACCTTGGAGGACATTGATCTCTTATTTGACGCTGGGGCGGACAAGGTTTCCATGAACAGCGCCGCGGTCAAGCGCCCGGCATTGATCAGTGAGGCGGCCAAGAAGTTCGGACCGGCGCGTATCACCGTGGCGATCGATGCACGACGGAACCGCTCGTTGCCTTCGGGATTTGAACTGGTTGTGGCCGGGGGCACCCAACCAGTCGGAAAAGATGCGATTGAATGGGCCAAACAGTGTGAGGCCTTAGGTGCCGGGGTCCTTCTACCGACCAGTATGGATGGCGATGGGACACAAGCGGGCTATGATTTGGAATTTACTCGGGCCATTGCCGATGCGGTTAATTTACCGGTAGTGGCTTCTGGCGGAGCCGGGAAACTCGAGGATTTCTACGAAGCGGTTACCAAAGGCGGTGCCTCTATTCTGCTGGCCGCTTCGGTTTTTCATTATCGCCTCTTGAGCATCCGGCAGGTCAAGGAATATCTCCGTAACCAGGGGATAGCGGTCCTGTTGTGAGATGAGGATTAGTGTTTGGAACGCGGTCTAAACACAAAATCCAGCGTGGGCGGTAAACTGTCTCGCTGGTTTAAGCCGATAGACAGCAGGTCAATATCAAATAATAAGGAGGTTGCCCCATGATAAAGGAGATCACGGTAAAGAAGCTGAACACCGAAAAATTCATCAACGAGAAGATCAAAGAAATCAAGGACATCGTCGGGAGCGGCAAGGCGATCAATGCCCTTTCGGGAGGCGTTGATTCTTCGACAGTAACCATGCTCGGACATCGAGCCTTGGGGAAGCAACTTAAGACCGTTTTCATCGAAAACGGCCTCATGCGTAAGGGAGAACCCGAAAAGGTTGCAGGTTTTTTCCGAAAACTTGGCGTCAAGGTCGAAATAGTCGATACGCGCCAGACATTCTTTACAGCCCTCAAGGGCATCACAGACCCGGAAGAGAAACGCGAGGCCATTACCCAGACCTTCTACCGAGAAGTATTTGGTCGCCTGGTCAAAGAATGCGGAGCGAAATACCTTCTCCAAGGAACGATCCTGACTGATGTCGACGAGACCGTTGCCGGGATCAAGCGGCAGCACAATGTCTTCGAGCAGCTGGGTATAGATCCACAGAAGGCCTTCGGTTACCGCATTATCGAACCGCTCATTCAACTTCGCAAGGACGGCGTCAGGAAGATAGGCAAGGCCCTCGGGTTTCCGGCCGAATTATTCGAGCGCATTCCCTTTCCTGGGCCGGCGCTTTCGGCGCGGGTGATCGGCGAGGTAACCCCGGAGCGCATTGAAACGGTCCGTCAGGCAACCGTCGTCGTCGAGCAATTGCTAAAGCCTTCAGGTGCTTTCCAGTATATGGCGATCCTCCATAAAGATCGAGTGACCGGCATGCGAGGTGGCAAGCGCGATTTCGGTCAGCAGATCGAGGTGCGCTGCTGGGACAGCGTCGATGCGCGGACTGCAACACCGACGAAGCTCTCGTTTGAAATCCTTAAGAAGCTTGCCGCTGAGATTATCCGCAAGGTGCCTGGTATCGTCAGCGTTACCTACAACATAGCGCCGAAACCTCCCTCAACAATCGAAGCGGTCTGATGGGCTTGGCGTTTTTCAAAGTCAGAAACGGCTTAAAAGTTTTTATGTCCCAACCAAGCGTTGCAGCGATTCGGTGAGGCCCAATGCTGAAGGCCGGCATGGGAGATGAGACAAAACAGCTCAAAAAAATATTTTTCCTTGACGGCAAAGAAATAGTGAATTATATTTTTACTTAATAAAGGCCATGAAGGCCACCCTCGGGTTGCAGCCAGAGAATACTTCATGGCCTTTTTTATTTTCGGAATTACTTGATTGGGGAATTAACAGGCATGCTTCAATTAGAAAGAAAAGTCATAATTCAACAATCTTTTCACTCTGGTGTAGCAGCCATCGTTCTATTGGCCATTCTTATGATCGCTAACCCGGTGATGGCTGTTCGACCCTTTATCACTGATGATGCCCGCGTTGTTGGAGATCATTTATTAGGCTTTGAAACTTCACTCCGATGGGATCAATCCCGTTTGCAAAATTTGAATCTCCTGGCAATTGGACTAAGTGATAAGCTGGAGGGGACCGTTGGTTTTGTCCACGGCCTTAGCTTAGAAGGTGATTCGATGAATACCTACGGCATAACCGGCCCTTTGCTTCAGCTTAAATATCTTTTCACCGAAGGGACGCCGAACCGATGGCCCGGCTTTGCCTTGATCGGCGGCGTAGTCCCTCCATACGGCAGTGGAGGATTCATTCCACCCCGCTGGAGCGAATTTATTTACTTAGCCGTTACCGAATCCTTGTTTGAGAAAGATCGCTTAATGCTGCATGGAAATTTTGGCACCTTCATTACCCAGCCCGATAATGGTTTAAAGACTTCGACTACCTGGGGGATCGGAGCTCAGTTGCGTCTGATAGGAGGACTTCATGCCGTCGGTGAGATATTCTCCGGTGACCCCTATGCGGAAAGCTCAGGAGGTGCATTTCAGGCAGGGTTTCGCTATTTTATTAGTGACAAGATCCAGCTTGACGCCACAATCGGCTCAGGACTATGGGGGGATCCACGTATGGATACGTGGTTAGGTGCAGGGCTCCGATTTATCACTGATCGATTATGGTAATCATGGCCCTGTCGAGACTTTTCAACTTCTGCTTTTGGGGTAAAATATTGTAAGACCCCTCTTTGTTTTTTCTGTTGACTTTACACGACGATTACCCTGTCGGGGTCCGGAAGGCGCAGCACAAAGTCCTTTACCTCTTCGAACTCTGCATCCGGCAAATTAACCCCTCTTTCCAGCCTTACGTAGTTCTGGCCGCCCGGCTTCTCGGTAGGAAAGGCAAATCCAAAATCGATATGATTGTCTTCAACCCGAATATAAGTCAAGGTTTCCAAATTGATAATGTAATGTTTGATCCTGATGAACTCCGCCATATTAACCTCCTTTTCTGCTTTTCATTCTATTTCTCAATGCGAACATATTTAAAAAGGAGCGGCATGACCAGGAGTATAATACCTGTTCCGATCAACATACCGCCGACAACCACGATGGCCAGCGGTTTTTGAATCTGACTCCCCACCCCCTGGGCCATTGACGCCGGGAGCAATCCCAAGGAAGCAGTGAGTCCGACCATCAATACCGGCCTGAATTTATCTTTAACCGTTTGGTAGGTAGCCTTGAAGCGGTCTTTCGTTTCCTCATATACCTCGATATAATGGGTAATCAAGATGCAGGTATTGAAGGTAGATATGCCCACCACGGAGACGAATCCAACCACCGCCGATATACTCAGAGCCTGGCCGGTAAAGAGCAGGCTGATGAGACCTCCAAATACCATGCAGACCGGAGCTACAGCGGTGAGAAGCACGTTTCTCATATTTCCGTAGTAGATATAGAGGACCATGACGATGAGGAAAATGGAGATGGGAATCGAAATATAGAATCGTCGGAATGCCTCGATCATCTCATTGAATATGCCGCTCCACTCGAAGTAATAACCATCCGGCATCTTGACTTGTGCGGTCTCTCTTTGGGCTTTCTGCACGGTTCCTCCCAGGTCTTTTGCCGTGACGCTGAACTTTACAGGGATATAGCGCCTGAAGTTTTCCCGGTAGATAAAGGAGGCCCCGGTACTGTAGTGGACATCGGCTACCCTGTCGAGGGGCACAACCCCTCCGTTGGGCAGAACAATGGGAATACTGGCTATCTTATCCGGATGGGTCCGGTATTCAGGTGGAAAACTTACGTAAAGACCAAATAGCTTATCCCCTTCAACGACCTGGCTTGCAACCCTTCCGCCTAAGGCTGCGGAGATCATGTCCAGGACATCCCGAATAGTGAGACCGAGGGCTGCAGCCGTTGCCCTATCCACCTCAATGATGAGGTTGGGCTGACCGAGTTCTCGGTAGACCGCCACATCTTCTATCCCCGGTATCTTCTTGAGCCTCCCCTCTACCTGTTTGGCTGTTTTATCAAGTTCCTCGAGGTCATCACCGATGATCTTGACCGCGTTTTCACCTTTCACCCCGGTGGTCATCTCTTCAAGATTGTCCTGCATATACTGGGAAACGCTGATATTGGTGTTCGGGAAAAGTTTCGACGTTTTTCCCCGTACCTCTTCCTGCAGTTCTTCCTTGGTGATATGCCTTTTCCACTCTCTGTAGGGTTTGAGATTGCAGTTATATTCTGAATTGAATGGGCCGGTTGCGTCCGTGCCGTCCTCAGGTCTCCCGACCCGTACCGCAACCGACTTTATCTCGGGAAAGGTCATGAGAATATCTCTGACCTTTTTGGCATTTTCATGGGTGGTGGAAAGCGATATGGAGTATGGAAAAGTGACACGCATATAGATGTTCCCCTCATCCAACTTTGGAAGGAACTGGGTGCCTATGAACTTAAAGCCGATCAGGAATCCCACAAACATCACAGTGCTGGTCATGATAAGTACGGTTCGTTGATGTTTGAAAAAAGACTCCACCAGTTTTGTGTAGTAGTCACGCATCGTCTCAAAGAACTTGAATTCCCTGCTCTCATGTCCCCTCAGGAAGGTGTGGATACCTGCGGTGAGAAAGGTGAAGGTCAACAGGAGTCCCATGGCCAAGGCGTAGGTATAGGTCCTGGCCATGGGCGAGAACAACTGTCTTTCCGCACCCTTCATGGTAAAGACTGGCAGGAGGGCCAGCACAATGATAAGTACCAGCATAATGATTGGTGTCCCAACCTCCGTTGCGGCTTTCACCAGGGTTCTCTCCCCTATCGACTTAGCCAGAGGCCCGGTAGCGCTCTTCGACTTTCTGGCAATCCTCACGTAATTTTCGGAAAGTACCAGGCCGATGTCGGCGATAATACCGAAGTCTATCGCCCCGATCGAGAGTGTATTGGCCGAATCACCACCCAAATAGATCAAAGCCAGCGTGATAGCCAGCGACATGGGGACAGTGATGGCGGTCAACATGGCAGCGCGCCAATTACCGAGAAATAACAATAAGCAGGCAGCCACCAGCAACATGCCTATCAAGGTGTTCTCTACGACCTTCTTGATGACCATCATAATGAGGTCCCATCTCTCATAGTAAGGAACCACCTTGATTCCTTTTGGCAGTATCCGATTGTTCAGATCAGCAACCTTCTCATGGACCGATTTGATCGCGGGAATGCTTTTCTCGCCCCTTCTGATGATCACGTTGCCCATGACGACATCGTCCTGATTATTGTAAATGACTATTCCCGTCCTGGGTATATTCCCCAGGCCCACTTCGGCAATGTTCTTAATAAGAACCGCTTTGCCGTTCTTGTAAGTGATCACGTTGTTTTTTATGTCTTCAACATTCCTGATAAGCCCTATACCCCTGACCATATAATATTGATTGCCAAGCTCAAGTGTTCGTCCACCCACATTGATGTTCGATTTTGAAAGGGCTTCGATGACTTGAGAAAGGGTTATCCCGTACTTGATGAGGTTCTCGGGCATGACTTTAACGGTATAGGCCTTGATGTATCCTCCATAGTTGGCCACATCCTCCACCCCTTTGGCCGTCTTGATATATCTTCCCACGGTCCAATCCTGTAAGGTCCGGAGTTCCATGAGGTTGTTCGAGCCTTGGAGGGTATACTGCAGAACCTCGCCCATTGGACTGGGAATGATCGAGGGTTGTACCCCATCAGGAAGGGTTATATTGTTGAGTCTGTTGATCACCTCCTGCCTGGCCTGAATATAGGGTATATCGTAGGAGAACTTGCACTTGATATCGGAGAGTCCGTAAAGGGAGGCGGAATTGATCCTCTCCATCCCCCGCATGCTCGACAGGGCCACTTCTATGGGGATAGTGATGCGTTTTTCCACCTCTTCGGCAGATCGTCCGTCATATATCGTAACGACCTCCACCATAGGGGGAGAAGGATCGGGGAAGGCCTCGACATTGAGGTCTTTTATTAGAAAGAGAGAGAACAGAACAATGACCAGCCCAAGGACCAGAAAAACAATGCTGTTCTCACTTACAAAGATCATCCATCTTCTCATTAGCAGCCTCTCTACATTCTATGGATGAATATTAGAAAAAGTCCACTGGGGCGGTTATAGGGTTAATTAATCTAATCATGGCCTTTCCTGTTCTATGGCTGAAAAAACAATCTCTTCGCCCACCTTCAAACCTTCAACGGCCATCATCTTTCCCGGAACTTCCTTGACCGGTTTTATCTCCTTAAGTTCGCTTTTGGGTACTTTTCCGTTCGGGGAATAGACATAAAATTTTCCATCTTTATAAACCATGGCCGATTGGGGAATGGTGGGCAGTATCTTCTTGGCTTCTTCGATCTTTATCTTGAGGAACATATTCTGCTTAAAAAGATCTTTCCTGTCCAATACCTTGATATAGGTTTTTACCGTTTTAGCCTCCATATCGGATATAACACTGACATGGGTAACAATCCCCTTAAAGGTCAGATCCGGGAAAACATCAATCTGAAAGGTAACTTCTTTGCCTTTTTTAATTTTAGGGATATCCGTATCGTAAATATTGGCCACGATGAATACTTTCTGGGGGTCGGCCAATGTCATTAATAAGGTCGAGGTGTCCACCCGATCCCCCAAGTGGGTTAGAATTTCAGCGATATAACCACTCAGCGGAGCCTTGATCAATATCGTATCCAAAGGAATTTGTTTTTTGTCCAAAACATCCATAGAAGAACCATAGATTTTCAGCTTATTTTTCAAGCCCGCCACCACGGCGCTTAGTTGTTTTACAAGGGCTTCACTGTTTAACAAGTCATTTTTGGTGACCGCTCCGATTTCAAATAGTTCCTTATTAAGGCCATATATACGTTCGGCCTGTTTTAATTGATTAAGGGTTGAAAGATAACTGGCGTAGATATCAGTGACTTCAGGACTGGTTATAGCCACCAACGGATCTCCTTTTGTTACCCTTTCTCCAACACGAAGGAAAATCTTGTTAACCGTTCCTGATAGATGCGCATATATCTTTGAAGTCCCATCAATTTCCGGCTGAACATTTCCAGTAGCCTCAATATAAGTGCGGACTTCAGTGGAAGTCACTTTTATGGTTTTAAGCTCTTTTTTGGCTTCCATGGTTGCTCGACTTGAGCCGTTACAACTACCTATGGCCAAAAGCATGGTCAAACCAATCAAAGCGATTATGATTTTTCTCATTACTTAATTTCTCCCGAATACACCTTAATAAGCGTCTTATTGAGTGATGACTGAATAAGGGACTGGTTATATTTGGTTATGAAATCCCTATAGGTTTTATGAGTATCAAGCAGCTCAAGAACCGTTATCCCTCCTAAGGAAAAGGCCTTTTCGCTACTACCCAAAAGGGTGTCCATTTCTTCTTTTCTGGTTTTATAAGCATTAAACATCTTGAGACTGGACCCATAATTATTAAGCCCTTGCCTAATATCTGCCTGGATCTGCTTCTTTGTTTTTTCAATCTGGACTTTTAATTGATTTAATTCTGCCGACCTCTTTAGAAACTCACCTTGACCTCTTGAAAACAAGGGAATGTTCAAACTGATACCGGCACCAATACCCGGCTCAGCTTTTGGCCCGTAGGTCTCATATTCCCCCCCCAAAGTAATATCAGGTATTCTTTGGGCCTTGGCCAGTTTTTGATTGTATTCTGCAGACTTTATCTGTCGTTGAAGGGAAAGGAGATCATATCTATTGGCGTAAGCCGTCTCTAATAATAAGTTCTCCCCATACTCCGGGAAATCCTCCTTGACCTCACTCCTTAAAGGCTTAAGACCGCCCTGACCACCTAACAGCAAGTTAAATATTTCCAGGTCGTTCTTAAACTGGTTACTGATCGTGGTGAGACTATTTTCCAGTTCTACTCTGGCCAGTTTAAGTTTGGTATAATCAATAAGGGACAGAAATCCGGTCTGATGTCTTTTTTCGCCGATTTCAATCACCCGGTCAAACCTTTTCAATTCCTCTAAAGCAAACGCGACATTTAATTCATTAAGCAGCAAATTGTGATAGTTGGTATAAAAACCTGCCAACAGACTCCTGATAATGTCTTGATGCGACAACTTGGCCGCTTCATAATTCTCAGCAGCAGCATTTATCCGATAACCTCTTTTACCTCCCAGCTCAATTAACTGGTCCAATCTGAATATTGTTTGGGTATTATCACTGGCGGAAAGTCCTGTGTTGAGGCCGATATAGTTTATCGATAAGTTGGGATTGTGTAGGAGTTTGGCACCTACAAAGTCGCCATAAGCTTTGTCTATCTCATAACGATTAATGAGAAGGTCATAATTGTTCTTATAAAAAATATTCAAGGCCTGTTCCAAACTAACCTCTTCTCCTTTTGCGGGCGAAGCCACAAACAAATAGATTATCGACAAGGAAAAGACAAGGAAAGCGGGGAAAGCTTTATTTTTTGATAGCCCGATAATTTTTTTAAAAGATATTTTCACAAAAGCCTCATATATTCCGACAACAGCCTACTTAATGTTTATTTTTGGACCCTCGCTCCTCGAATCCTTTGTAGCTAATAATTCTTTTGGAGATGATGCTTATTTTTAAGGGACCGGTTGTCAAAAAAGAGAAGTCTCAAATAGACTTAAAATTTTTACCTTAGATGAAAAGAAGAGCTTTTAACAACGAAGGGTAATATTGCTTTGATTGAGAAAGGGAATTTGGAGATGGTGAAGATGACCACTTTTAAACAGATTTTCCACCCATTGAATGAACACTGAATTTGATTCCACTATGAGCGGTTGGGATTTTGGGCTGGCGGCCAAAATTTCTAAATCCGTATTTTCAAAAGACAAGTTGGAAGCTAAAAAATCAGCTTCCATTAAACCATAATAGTGTATAAATGCCGGACACCACAAAAATATAGAGCAAATTGTTATGCTAACAACGGCCTTAGGTAGGTTGCTTTGTCTTTTCAAGTAGATATTCCTTTTTAAACCATACGCATCAGGTTGTCATTTTAATCAGATGATCATATAAGTCAATCATTTTTTGATCTTGCCCCACTTCACTTTTTAGTAACTATTAGAAAAAATACTTTTTCTTGACATCAAAGAACTACTGGATTATAATGTTATTTAATTAAAGGCCATGAAGGTCTATCTCAGGTTGTAGCCTGAAAAAACTTCGTGGCCTTTTTCTTTTTAGTCTGCGAACATCCTTAATTAGCCACCAAAAGATAAAAGACAGGGAATGGGAAAAGGTCTATGCATATCCCGGATGGTTTTTTAAGTAATGTGATTAATCTTACTACCGCCGGCATTTCCGGGGGCGTCATGGCCCTGGCTCTAAAAAAGGCCGGCAGGGAGATAAGCGACAAGGAAGTACCTCTGGTTGGAGTCACAGCGGCCTTTATCTTTGCCGCCCAGATGATCAATTTCCCGGTGGTGGCTGGGACCAGCGGGCATTTTCTGGGAGCAGCCCTGGCCTCGATCCTGCTTGGCCCTTGGCTCTGTTTTATCATTATGGCCCTGGTTTTGGTCTTGCAATGCTTGGGATTTGCCGACGGGGGATTGACTGCTCTGGGCTCCAATATCGTCAATATGGGATTGATTGGGGGAATGGGAAGTTATCTTATATTTCGTATTTTCCAATCTTTTTTCTCGTCCAGTCCCAAGGGATTCCTTTTAGCCTCAGCCATTGCTTCCTGGTTTTCAGTAGTCTTGGCCTCTTTGGCTTGCGCCCTTGAGCTGGGTCTCTCAGGGACTTCTCCTTTCTCCTTGGTGATCCCTTCCATGGTAGGCTTTCATGCCTTGATCGGGACGGGTGAAGCGCTGATTACCACGTCCATTTTATCGGCAGTCCTGACGGTCCGCTCTGATTTAATCCGCACCTGGAGGACGGATAAGCCTTTAACGGTCCGATTATAAAAATGGGAAAGTATACTCAAAAAAGAGTAGTCCTGTGGGGGTTTGTCTTGGCCTTGATTATAGCGGTTTTCCTCTCGCCCTGGGCTTCTTCCTGGCCGGACGGATTGGAACGGGTGGCTGAGAATTTGGGATTTATTAAAAAGACCGAACAAGCCGGCGTGACCCTCTGGGAACGTTCTCCTCTTCCCGACTATGCGATCCCCGGGTTGGCAAACAAGGGTTGGTCAACTGCCTTGGCCGGTTTATTGGGGACCGTGGTTATTTTCGGGCTGGGGTGGGGGATTGCCAGACTTTTAAAACGCAAATAAGGATTTATGGAACATTCTTTCTTGGATCGATACAGCCATCTGGGGAGCATCATCCATAATCTGGATGCTCGGACCAAGGTGCTGGCCTTCCTGACCTTGATCGTTGTTACGGTCTTAACCCCTCCCCAGTGTTGGCCGATTTTTCTCTTTCATTTGGCCTTGATCGGGGTCACCTTAATGCTTTCCCGGATCCCGGTAAGCTATGTGCTAACCCGTTCCTTAATCATACTCCCCTTTGTTCTCATGGTCTCCCTCTTTCTACCCTTTTTGCCGTCCAACCAGCCTGCGGGGGGATACAGTCTGGGTCTGGGTTCTCTTACCCTGGGTCGTTCCAATCTGCTGGTCTTCTGGAATGTATTGATCAAAGGCTTTATCGGGGTTTTGGCCGTTATCCTGCTTTCGTCTACTACTCCTTTTCCCAGGCTCTTGGAGGCCTTGAAAAAATTCAGGGTACCCTCCTTACTGACCTTGCTATTGGGCTTTATTTATCGCTATTTTTTTGTCCTCTTGGATGAAATCCTTTCAGTAAAACGAGCCGTAGCATCTCGGGGGTATCGGGGCCGATGGATCTGGCAGGTCAAGATCCTGGGCCGCATACTCGGACAATTATTTTTACGCACCTATGAACGAGGCGAACGGGTCTATCTGGGAATGGTTGCCCGCGGTTTCCAAGGGCTTCCCAGAACCTTGAGCCCTTCTCAAATGAGGAGGATGGATTACCTTTTCTTGCTTGGCTTCCTGTCTGCCACCGCCTTCTCTCAACTCTACTTTCGATGATTGCCGTAGAAGTCAGAAATCTTTCTTTCGCCTATCCGGACGGTCACCAAGCCCTCGAAGAGGTAAATCTGACGGTAGAAAAAGGGGAATGCCTGGGCATGGTCGGACCTAATGGGGCGGGCAAATCTACTTTGCTACTTCATTTAAATGGGCTTTTGTCTGGAAACAGCGGTGATATTCGGATACTGGGCCAATCGATTACCAAACAGAATCTGAGCTGGGTGCGCCAAAAAGTGGGCTTGGTTTTTCAAAATCCGGATGACCAGCTTTTCTGCCCCACCCTCTTTGAAGATGTAGCCTTCGGGCCTTTAAACAGCCAGAGCCCGGCTGAAGAAATCCCCGGTCGGGTCGCTACTGCCTTGGAAAAAGTGGGGCTATCCGGTTTTGAAAATCGTTCCCCCTCTCATATGAGCGTGGGAGAAAAACGGAAGGCCTCTTTGGCCACTATTCTTTCTATGGATCCGGAGATCATTATTCTTGATGAACCCACAAGCAACCTGGATCCCCGCTCTAAAAAAGAATTAATCACCCTGCTGGCCACTTTCCCCCAGACCCGGATATTGGCCACCCACGATTTTGAAATGGTCCTTCAATTGTGCGATCGGGTTGTGCTTGTGGCCCGAGGGAAGGTCATGGCTTCCGGAAGGCCGGAAGAGATCTTGACGGATGAGTCCATATTACAGACCTATGGATTAGAGCTCCCCGAATTTCTTCGTTTGGTCCCTGCCTGGGATAGAAAGGCTTTTATCTCCCGTCTCAAGGCCTGTTGATCATTTAAATCCGTGACCTCTTTTTTACTTTTCCTGCGTATATAAAACAGCCACTATTCGAGCGCTCCGATCTCCCAAGGATCGAACGCGGTGAGGTAAGGAAGAATCATAATAGATCGAATCTTCCGAAGAGAGGACTTCTCGGTTTTCCCCTAATAGGACCTCGATTTCTCCTTCCAAGACAAAAATAAATTCCTCGCCATCATGGGTTGAAGGAGGTTCATCTTGGGAAGTCGGTTCCAGGGTTACCAGGAAAGGTTCCATATTCCTCTCTCGTTTTTCAGGGGCTAAGGATTCATAGGAATATCCATAGCGAATGGTCTTTTGGGAACCATACCGAGAGACGGTTTTACGATTTTTTTTGTGGACTACCGTATAGGGTTTGGATTCACCCTGGACCAAAAAATAGCCCATTTTCATTTCCAGGGCCCTGGCCAGTTTGACCAAATCCCCTAAGGGGGGGAGAGCTTCTCCGGTCTCAATTTGGGAGATGTTTGATTCAGAGAAACCGGTCCGCAGGGCTACATCTTGCAAGGAAAGGGCTTTCTTTTCCCGAACGGCTTTAACTCTGGCTCCTACCGACAGGGACATGGGGAGGTCTTCCGCCTGGCCCGAAGATCGAGAAATACTTTCTAAGAAATCCGCTTCGGCTGTATGGGTAAAATCATGCATATTTTCCAACAGGTCGCCATAGCCCTTTTCCTTTTTTGAATCTTCCATAAATTCCCCTTTGCCTGATCCCTCAGGTGTCTTCATCCGTCAACTCACTTACTGTTTGAGGCACAGTATCCTTGAGTGCCCGCTTTGCGGCGTTCATCCCAGCCCTTAAGGCATCTCGGTTCAGCTTTTCAGTACCCTTGGGTACCCTGGCAAGAAGGGCCTTCTCCAGCGCCTTTGGTGATACGATGGTGGTCAGTTTTGAAATGGCCCCCAAGGCAACGATGTTGGCTACCATTTCTTTCCCCAGTTTCTCCCTGGCAATCCGGGTAAAAGGTATCTCGAACGCCTTGGCCGCAGGGATCTGGGTTACAAAGGTGGAATCGACAACCAGTATGCCTTCCGGTTTCAAATCCATATAAAAATCATCGCATGATTTCTGATTCATGCAGAGTAAGAGATCCAGCTTTAAGGCCTTCGGGTAGTCGATTTCCGTGTCGCTTACCACGACTTCCGCCTTGCTTGAACCACCCCGTGCTTCAGGCCCATAGCTCTGAGTCTGGACAACGAACTTTCCGTCATAGATGCCGATGGCCTCGGCGAGAACAATCCCCATAAGGATCAATCCCTGCCCCCCGGAACCACTCAATCGAATATCATAACGGAAATTCATGGTCCCTACTTCTCCAATCCTTTTGATCTTCTTCTGATCTTTTCGTATTCGTCCTGAAAAACAGGGAGCTTCCTATCAATAAGAACACCGATACGGAACTTGTCCTTCAGATCCTCTGCCTTCATCTGGCCGGCCCTTTCAATGGTTATGGCATGGTCCCGCTGCCATTCCATCATCTCAACTGCCGACCCAAGGCGGTTAATTCTTCCATACTGAGTATGGCAGTGGGATATCACTTCAACAACTGAGAACCCCACTTTCAAGCATGCCTTTTCAATAAGGTCATCGAGAAGTCTGGCATGATAGACTGTACCCCTTCCCACAAAGGCGGCCCCGGCAGTTACTGCCAGTTCAGAGATGCTGAAGGAATGCTCAACATTGGTATAGATCGTAGTTGTAGACTTCATGCCATAGGGTGTTGTCGGAGAGTACTGCCCACCCGTCATCCCGTACACGCTGTTATTCAAAATGATGGTCGTAAGATCGATATTTCTCCTCGCTGCATGAATAAAGTGATTACCGCCGATGGCCACAGCATCGCCATCCCCCATGATGACTATCACCTTGAGGTTCGGCTTGGCAAGCTTTACCCCAGTGGCGAAGGTAAGGGCTCTGCCGTGTGTGGTGTGAAGGGTATTGAAATCCACATACACAGGCAGTCTTCCTGTGCAGCCTATGCCGGAGACCATCACGATCTCGTCCTTTCCGTATCCCATGCGGTCAATGGCCCTTATAAGGGCACCAAGCAGTATGCCGATCCCACAACCCGGGCACCAGACGTGGGGAAATTTCTTGTCATGTCTCAGATATTTGTGGATCAATTTGGTCACTTCTGCCATCAGGTCACCTCTTTGATCCGGGCCATGATATCCATGGGTGTAATAATCTCACCGTCTACCCGATTAAGGGTAAACACCTTGGCCGTACTTTTATTGATCCTTTTGACTTCCCTCGACACCTGCCCCATATTCATCTCGGGCACGATGACTATCCGGGAGGTCTGGAGTACCTCTTCAACCGCAGTCCTCATGAACGGCCATAGGGTGTTGAGCTTAAGAAGTCCTACCTTCAGACCTTTCTCCCTCGCATCCAACACTGTCCTTTTCGCCGACCGGGCCACGCACCCATAGGCGATAATCGTAACTTCCGCATCATCGGTTTGGAAGAATTCCCCCAGATGGATATCGCCATAATTCTGACTGATCTTTCTGAAAAGCCGCCTTATAAAGGGGTCTATCTCATCCGGCCGGGATGTAGGAAACCCTCTCACATCATGGATCAGCCCGGTCACATGATACCTGTAGCCTTCCCCGAAATTGGCCATGGCCGGGATGCTTTTCGGCGTATCTTCATAGGGGATATACCATTCAGGGGGGGCTGTAGGCTTTACCCTATTGAATATTTGAATATCTTCTTCGTTGATAACAATCTTCTCTCTCATGTGGGCTACCACTTCATCCACGAGAATAATCACCGGATTACGGTACTTTTCCGAAAAATTGAAGGCCTTAATGGTCAGGTCATAACATTCCCTGACAGTTGACGGACAGAGGGCAATGGCCGGGTGGTCTCCATGGGTCCCCCAGCGCGCCTGCATGACATCACTCTGGGAAGGCGACGTGGGTAAACCCGTGCTCGGTCCTCCTCGCATAGCATTCACCACAACACAGGGCACTTCGGCGATAATCGCAAACCCCAGGTTTTCCTGCATGAGGGAAAAACCAGGTCCGCTCGTGGCGGTCATGGCTTTTACCCCGGCGAGAGATGCGCCGATCACCGCACCGAGGCTGGCTATCTCATCCTCCATCTGGATGAAGGTCCCGTCAACTTTGGGAAGTTTTATAGATAGGATCTCGGATATCTCCGTGGCCGGCGTGATGGGATAGCCTGCAAAAAAACGGCAACCGGCCCTGAGCGCTCCCTCAACTATGGCCTCATTGCCCTGGAGCAGCAGTTCCTTCTTGGCCTTTTTTTTCAATCTTCTCTCCTGCTTTCTTTTCAGACTTTTTCTTCTGCTGGACAGTAATGGCAAAATCAGGACAGCGCATCTCACACCATCCGCAGTTGATGCACTTTTCAGGCTCTTTGATATAAGGATATCCTGCCTCGTCCCGCCCCAGCACACCCGCAGGACAGAAAGCCGCACAAATCCCGCAGCCTTTACACCATGCCTTATAAATGTCTATGCTCGGAGGTTCTTTTGTCTTTTTTTCTGCTTCTGCCATGATACCTGCCTTATTACAGGCTAAGATTATCCACTGCCCTTGTCAAGGCTTTTCAAAAAGCCAGTCAGAACATGGCCAGTTCTTCGTT
>Ga0209777_10004816_pt1 | contig 15811 bp, 14 predicted proteins | sample FrelakmetHBP12HB_FD_187147 | JGI IMG/M metagenome (GOLD analysis project Ga0209777, IMG submission 187147) | Freshwater lake sediment microbial communities from the University of Notre Dame, USA, for methane emissions studies -HBP12 HB (SPAdes)... | ecosystem: Environmental > Aquatic >... | reverse complement strand
GTCCATTTGCACATAGAGGATGCGAACTGGCACACCGAGGAGGATCGGCAGGCAGTATCATATACTTCAAGAATAGTGGTACAAAAAAAGAAAACTGCAATCCTATCCCTTCTGCGTCGCGCACCCAGACAGGTTCTTCGGGCCGCTTTGATAAGATCAGTTCCCGTATGATTCGCCGCCTTGTCTTTGCACTGCCGCTGGCCTCGCTGCTTTCCGCGGGCGACCTCACGGACCGCTACAACCTGAACTTGAGGCGGGTGCTCGAAGGCGGCTCGCCGCCTTACACAACCGAGTTGATCCTGGCCGACGTCATTCCCGCCGAAGGGCGGCGGTTCACGGAATACAGCGGCGATGTCTCCGGACGCTATGTCGGCGCGCTGGCCGCGTCCGCGCTCGGGATCGAGCGGTCGTTTCCCGCGCTGGATGATCTGGTGACGCGAATCCTGGCTTGCCAGAAGCAGGACGGGTATTTCGGCGCAGGCTTCAATTCTCAGGACATCGGCTTTCCGGAGTCGGCGCTGCTCTGGGGCAATGGCAGGCTGTTGACCGGGTTGCTCGAATACTACCGTGTGCGGCCGAGGCCGGACGTGCTCGCCGCGGCGCGCCGCGTGGGCGACTTTCTCCTCCGCATCGGCCCCGCGATGAACACCGTGGAGGCGCGAAACCGGCTCGACGCGCTCCAGTACGCCGCCGGGTACATCTGCTGGACTTCGGACCTGGAAGGTGTCGTGGCGCTCCACGAAGCCACGCGGGATGAACGCTACCGCGCGCTCGCGGAAGAGATCACGGAATTCATCGTGCGCAAGCCGGCCCAGCACGCGCACGGCTACCTGTCCACCATCCGCGGCGTCGTCGCGCTCTACCGGGCCACCAAGGATCTGAAGTACCTCCGCATGGCGGAAGCCGCGTGGGTGGACATCGTCGCGAGCGGCAACGTGCTCGTCAGCGGCGCGGTTGGCGAGCGGTTCGCGCCGGAGCTCGTGCGCACGGAAGGTTGCACGGAAGCCGACTGGCTGCGCCTCAGCCTCGCGCTGTGGCAGCTCACCGGGAAGGCGGCGTACCTGGAAGCGGCGGAGTGCACCCTGTTCAACGAGTTTGCGCTGAACGAGTTCTCGAACGGAGATTTCGGGTCGCGCGTGCTCAGCTCCGCCGGCATCGGCATGAACCTCAGCCGCGAAGGCGACGGCACGGGCCGCGCCTGGTGGTGCTGCACGCTGCACGGACTCCGTGCATTCCCGGAGGTGATGTGCTCGGTCTTTCACACGAGTGGGCAGGGGCTGTATTTCGATCTGCCCGCCGACGGGTTCATGGATGCCGCCGGGCTGCGGGTCACCGCCGATTCGGCCCTGGCTCAGTCGGGCGTGGTTCGCCTTCGCTTCCAGGGCGCCGGTGGGAAGCTCAGCGCCCTGATGATTCGCGAGCCCTCCTGGGCCCGCCGGATCGACGTGCGAGTGAACGGCGCGCGCGTTGACGCCACGGTAGTCGATGGTCACCGGAAGATTGAGCGGGCGTGGAAGGGAGGCGATCTCGTCGAGATCGCGTACGACATGCGGACGCGCATTGTCCGGGATGAGAAGAGCGGGCGCGTCGCGGTATTCCACGGGCCATGGTTGCTCGGCGTCGATGAGGAGATGAATCCCGAGTACTTCAACGAACCATTCCGCGAGAACCGGGTGGAGATCCGGGCAGGCGCGGACGGGTCGGCGGAGTTGGAGCGTGCGCCGGCGCCGCCCGCCGCGCCGCCGTTCACCGTTCCGGTGGCGCGCTTCCGTGTCGCGTACCGCCACGCAGGCTACCCGATGCTGCGGTCCTATGCCGTTCTGCGGCCGGTGGCGGAGCAGACAGCCGTCCGAAGCGTGCCGTGGGAATGGTGGCTGCTGCCCGCCGGTGCTTCGCATTGAACCGCGGATCGCCCCCGCGAGGGCGGCCGGCAGGGTATTCCTGGAAGAGGGTTGCTGTCCTGAAACCCGACCCGCCGCTCAACCGAGGTCTCGATTGATGAACCGTGCGCAACCGGTGTCCCCGGAGCTGACGAGTCGCTGCATCATTGTCTTCGGAGCGCTGCAGGCGCTCGACGTGATCACCACCGTGCTCGGGTGGAGGCTTGGGGCACGTGAAGCGAATCTGGTCATCGTCCGATTCATGCATTTGGGGCCTCTCACCGGGCTGATGATCGCCAAAGCCTTCGGCATTCTGGCCGGGGTCATCGTGGTGATGGCCGGCAAACTCCGCCTGGTCCGGCTGGTCAATCTCTGGTTCGCCGGCATTGTGACCTGGAATCTGATCATCGTCTGGATCCAATCAGGGGTTCTCAAGCGGTGATCCTGCGCCGCTTCTGTCCGCAGATCCGCCCGGCATTACAGGCGCACCCGCGCCGCACTTGCTGTACACTTCTTTGTGCCGGTGAACATACCGGCTAAGAGGAGGTCCGCAATGTCCATCACGCGCCGCCAGTTCGGGCTTTCCGTGGGTAGTACCGTCCTGGCGCCCTCGGCGGTAGCCGCCGCCAATCCCGAGTCTTCGTCAATAGCCTGGAACGAGCCCGCCGTAGTGCGCAAGGTATACCTCGCGACCACGCGTGTCACCTGGCCGCGGCCCGACCTCGACGTTAGCCAGGAGCACGCGGAGATGGAAGCCCGCCTGGCTGAGGTGGCTCAGCGCAATGCGCGCTGGGTTCGGTTCACGGGAGGCGAGGTGTTGCGCGTCGGCGACAACGTTCCGGCCTGGGCGGCGCAGATGGGCGACGCAGACGCCGTGCTGGTCATCGACCTGACCTCCGGCCTCTACCCGCTCATGCCGGAGCTGCGGAAGGTGGAGACGCCGATGCTGCTCTTCGCCCGCCCGTATTCCGGATGGGCGTATGCGGATTTCGCTGCCTGGCGCGCGGCCGGCAAGAGAGTGGAGCTGACTTCGTCGAGCGACTTCGGCGACCTCGACTACTACATGCCGCTGTTCCGCTCCATCCGCCACCTCCGCAAGAGCAAAGTGCTGGTCGTGGACCAGGGCGATCAGGGCGAGCTGGCGCGGGCCTTCACGCGCCGCTTCGGAACGGAGATCCAGGCTCTGTCCTACTCCGAGCTGAAGGCGGCATTCAACGCCGCCGATCCCGCCGCCGCCCGCCGCGAGGCCGAGTCATTTACGCGCGGAGCACTGAAAGTCGTCGAGCCGTCCCGCGCCGAGATCGAGGACTCTCTCCGCTTCTACCTCGCCGTGCGCAGCCTTCTGCAGCGCGAGAAGGCGAATGCCATGACTATCGACTGTCTCGGCGGCTTTCGTCGCGGCGATCTGCCGGCCTATCCCTGCGTGGCCTGGTCCAAGCTCAACGACGAGGGCCTCTACGGCGTCTGCGAAGCCGATCTGCTCTCGACGATGACCCAGTTGCTGGTGACGTCCTTCTGCGGCAAGCCCGGTTTCGTGTCCGATCCGGTATTCGATGTGAGCCGGAACGAGGTCATCCACGCCCATTGCGTCGCCGCTACTTGTCTGGAAGGAATCGGCGGAGCCACCTCGCCTTACATCATTCGCTCGCACATGGAGGACAACAAGGGCGTCTCTATGCAAGTGCTCGTGCCCGCATCGGGCCGGGTGACCGTGGCGAAGTTCGCCGGGCCAGAAAAGATGCTGGTCTCGACGGGCGAGGCTTGCGGCAATGTGGAGGAACGGCGCGGCTGCCGCACGAAGCTTCGCACGCGCGTCGCCGACGCCCGCAAGCTGTTCGAGAACTACTCGGCCCCGCTCCATCGCGTGATCTTCTTCGGCGACTATGTGGACCGGATCGCTCGCCTCGGCCGCCTGCTGGGCTACGAGACAATCGCCGAGATCTGAGGACTGAAACGGCAGGTATTGCTTTTGCGTCACAGCTTCGTGGGCCTGATCGTGTTTTTGGCGGTTCTCGTTGCTGCCGGTCTGTATGCCCAGGAACCCGTTGCGCCGGGCGAGGCGGAGCGGGTATCGGCGTTGTTTGAGGTGCGCCAGGGGGAACGTCCTCTGGCCTGTGCCATCCACTCTCTCTCCCCTGCGCTGACTTTCCGGCTCATCTACCGCGCCGGGTACTCCGTCACCGCGCCGGTAGAGGAACTGATCGAGGAGCCGCGCACGCTGGAGATCGTGGCTCGCGTGACTCCTAAGAGAAGTGGCGCCCAGCCCGTGCTGCTGAGAGACATTGAGCCGCTTCCGGCAGAGGCGGGCAAACAGGAGCGGGACGCCTCCAAATTCGAGGCGCAGGTGACGGGCGGCTTTTATCTCGGAGAGGGCGCGTACCGCCTCGAGTTGGTAGTGGCCGGCGGTGGCCTGCGAGTCTGCCGCAAGCAGTGGGACGTGGAAGTGAAGCCGCAGAAAGGAGTCATCACCGCGCTGCCGCCCGGCGGGGTGGCCGCTGCCTCCCGGGTCAGTCTGCCGCGTTTGGAAAGCCGCGGCGGTAACCTGACCATCTTTCTGCACGCGAGCGTGGCGCGCGGGAACCCGGTGCTGCTTGAATCGGTCGCCGCCATCCTCGAACGCATGCGCTTCCACCGCGTTCAGGTGGTTGCCTTCAGCCTGGATCAACGCAAGGAACTGCTGCGGGAAGATGTGGCCGGCACTGCCGACTTTCAGCGGCTCGCCGAAGCGGTACAGGGCTACAACCCCGCAACCGTGTCCTATGATGTGTTGAAAGACCCAGCCGGGCACCGGGATTTCTTGTGGAAGCTGCTGGCGAAGGAGGGGCTGCGCGCGCCGCCTGATGACATCGTGATGTTCGTCGGGTACGCGACGTTCGACGACTCCCATGTATTCGTGCCGCCAGCGTGCTCGGCGGGAACCCGAAAGCCCGTCTACGTCTACCTGGAATACGCGCTCCCCGGCCGCGCACGATCCCGGACGCCCGCTCTGGCGCGCCGGCGGATGCGCGGCGTTCCGCCGACGGGCGAGCCGCGACAGGGCCCTTGGGCGGACCTGCCGGCCGTAGCGGGCCTGCAGCCCGTGCTCCCGGACGCCATCTCGCGCGCCACGCGCGCGTGCTCCGGCAAGGTCTTCCCCATCTACTCCCCCTCCGACCTCGCGTCGGCGCTCGAGAAAACAGACGAACTCCTGTCACGGCGATAGCGGGGCTGTTCCACCACGATCGCGACGGACGGAACCGCGTCGGCTTGGTCAAGGCGCGGTTTTCTCCGGACTAGAATGTTGTCAGGTTCGCGCCGCCCTCGACGAACCCGCCGAACAGGAGGGCCCTATGGCCATTGATATTCGAGGCCTGGCTCCGTTGCTGCAGGTCTTCGACATGCCGGAGTCGATCCGTTTCTACCACGATCTCCTGGGATTCGAGCTCGTCAGCACGTCCCGGCCCGGAGCCCGCTTCGATTGGGCGGCGCTGAGGCTGAATGGTGTTGAGCTGATGCTCAACACCACCTACGAGGAAGATGCGCGTCCGCCCGCTCCCGATTCCGCTCGCGTGGTCGCGCATGCCGACACCGCGCTGTTCTTCGGTTGCGCGGATCTGGACGGAGCCTACAGACACCGTCGCGCGCATGGCCTCGATGTGAAGGAGCCGGTCACCCAGGCTTACGGGATGAGGCAATTGTACGTCACCGATCCCGACGGCTATGGCCTGTGCTTCCAGTGGCCGGCCAGCGAGGAGACACGCGAACGCTGGCGCACCCGGTACGGTCTCGACTGCGATCAGAGAGGCCAACCGGACTGACCTTAGGCCGGGCGTGCCGGAAAAACAGACGCCATCGGAGGCCGCTCAAGAACGTCGTCAGCGGTTAGCGCCCGGAGCCTGAGCGACGCAGCTTTTGTCGTAATTGACCGGGCCGGAAGTCACGTTCCGTGGCCCGTGTTTCCGTCCTCATCGAGCATTACCGCAAGCAGCGACGCGTGCGGGACTCACGGAGCACTGCGAAACCCCCCTCGATCGCGACTGTTTTCGTGCCCGCGGAATCGAAGTTCACTGTCCCCTAAGGTGAGTTGCTGACCGCCCCAGCCAGGAAGTGGCACCACTTCGTCCCCGGCCCATCAATGGTTATTTCACCTACCAACTGCACGTGACCGGGGCAAGGGCCCGCGTAGCTTTCGGGGACGAGTCGCAGCAGGATCCGCAGTCACTTTCGCCGGAGGCTTGACGTGGCGGCTCTCCACTGCGGCGCCAGGAAAGCTCGAGTGCCTGAACATGCGCTGACCTCCCTACAGGACACGTCAACTCTTCTCCAGGGCGTCCGTCCTGGTTTCCTGGCCGCCACCGATCACACATCCAGCCACCTCCGGTGGAGTTTTTTTGTTTCTGTCCATCCCACGTACGTCGCAATGATTTGGGCGGGAGGCCCACCCGAAGAGGCAGTCGGGAACGTACCCCGGCGGGATCTCCGGCGGCGCCGGATTGAACAATTCGTGGCCGCTCTTCACGGGGTAGTCACCGATCAGAACCGCTGCGAGCGGCCCGTCAGTTGGCGCCTTTCGCTCCCAGGGCATTGTGTTCCACCAGTGACCGATGTTACTCTTCCGTTACAATGTCTCGACCACCAGCACTCGAACCAATGATCCTGACCGCTGCACTCCAGGGACTGGAAGTTCAGCTTGCCCGCATCAACGAACACATCGCCGCCATCCAACAGAAGCTCGGCAAGCGGCCCCAAGTGACAGCCGTTGACGAAGCCACCGCAGTCCGTCCCAAGCGTCGCGTGAGCGCTGCGGCCCGGCGACGGATGGCCGAGGCCCAGAAGAAGCGATGGGCCGCCTTGAGAGGCGCCGCGGAACAGGCCCCCAAGACCCCGGCAGCCCCCAAGCAGGCCGTTCGCCCCAAGCGCAAGCTGAGTGCCGCTGGCCGGAAACGGATCATCGAGGCGACGAAGAGGCGGTGGGCGGCGGTCCGGGCCAAGGCCGCGGAGGCGGCGAAGGCGGCGGCCAAGACTGTGGCCAAGAAGACCGCACCGCCAGCCGCGAAGAAGGCCCAGGCTGAGAAGGCCACCAAGGTAGAGGCGGCGCGGACGAAGGCCAAGTCCGCCCCGAAGCGCGTCGGCAAAAAGGACACGATGCGTGCCGCCCCTAAGCCTTCCACGGAAACTGTTCCGAGCCCGGTCGATACGGCCGAGGCAGCTTCGGTTTAAAGCCACTCACGAGTTCGATTTCAAACTCGTGAAGCGGTGATCCGCGGACCGCGATGGGCTAAGCGCCGACCGCGGCTGCTATTCAAAGCCCGCCCTTGCGGCGCTTCGAATGGCTCGTTACCAATTCGCCTGCGTTCTCAGCGCTCCAAACTGAGTCAAGGCAAAGTAGAAAGTTCCGGTATTGAGTTGGCGGTCAAGCCGTCAATGGTCCGATCAGCCGCACCGGGGTTGCTACGATTGGCCTACAACGCTGAGCCAGGTGAGCGCGTCTGCGTTTCTCCAGGATCGAGCGAGAGAGAGACTAGAAACGGACATCAACCAAGTTGAACCGGGGTTCCGGCGGATTCCCGCTCAGGAAGTGAGCTTCCTGGTTACGAATTGCCCGAAGCTGCCGGAACCCGCGGAGTCGGGAACGAGGTCCTTCAACAAGACCCGCTTGGTTGGCTCCAGTTTTCCTATGACCGCAGTAAGGTTGCTCAACTTCTCATACGCGTTGTTGGAGGAGATTCTTGGGAAGTCGTTGAACGTTTGATGAATGGTTTTTGGTGGGACCTTCTTCCCCAACAGGTTGTAGACCAACGTCTCAAGCTGCTTCGGCTGAGCTTTGCCGAGCTTCTCGTAAATGTAGAGATCGCGCGACAACATCGATTCCGGTAGTGACGGGTCTCTCTTGGGATCATGCGGGGTGAACTTTACGTAAGTCTGCCAACTTCTTCCCTTCGCGTGAAGCGTCCTGTGCGTCTCGAGGTGCTTGGCGGTGTTATCGTCCAGTACCGCCCCCTTCGGCCGGCACTCCAAGAGCTTCTCCGCCGCTGCTAAGTTCTATGCTGTATCTTTATGCTGCGCAGCGTCCTGCTCTACCTCTCCCGCCAGAAGCAACTTCGCCGCTGGATGGAGACCTCACCCTCGGCCGCGCGCCTCACTTCCCGCTTCGTTGCCGGGCTGAAGCTCGAAGATGCGCTCGTTGTCACGGGGCGACTGCAGCGCGAGTGCATTCTGACGAGCCTCGACCGCCTCGGCGAGAGCGTCACCACGTTCGAAGAGGCCGCGGCTTCGCGCGACGGCTACCTGGAGATCCTGCACACCGCTGCTGCCCGCGGCTTCGATGCCACCATCTCCATCAAGCTGACGCAGTTCGGCCTCGACCTTTCGCAGGAAGTCTGCCGCGCCAACGTCGAGCAGCTCGTGCGCGATGCGGCGGGCCTCGGCCGCATGGTCGAGATCGACATGGAGTCGAGCGAGTATACGGACCGCACGCTCAAGATCACCACGGCCCTGCACCAGGCATTCGGCAACGTGCGCGCGGTCGTTCAGGCCTATCTCTACCGCAGTGCGAAAGACATCGAGCGGCTGTGCGCGCTGCAGCTTCCCGTGCGGCTGTGCAAAGGCGCGTACAAGGAGCCGCCGTCGGTGGCCTTCCAGAAGAAAGCCGACGTCGATGGCAGCTACGTGAGCCTTATGAAAATGCTGCTCGAGCGCGGAACGTACCCGGGTCTCGCAACTCACGACGAGCGGATCATCAACGAGGCGCATCGCTTCACGCGCGAGCGCGGTATTCCGCCCGAGAAATACGAATTCCAGATGCTCTACGGTATCCGGCGAGACATCGCGAAACGCTTTGTCGAAGAAGGCTATCGCATTCGCTTCTATGTTCCCTTTGGAGAAGCCTGGTATCCCTACTTCATGCGGCGGCTCGCCGAGCGCCCGGCCAACCTCATTTTTCTGATGCGGAACTTCCTGCGCGGCTGAGCGTTTCCGGCATTCGTTCCGAGTCGGCAGCGGAGCCGGCGAGTGGGACTGGGCATCGCGACTCTGCGCATTGCCTCAGATCCGAGGCCTGGCCGACTCCCTTACGGTCGCGGCTCGGAACGGATGCGGAGCAGTCGGTCGCGCGTCTGTCTGCCCGAACGCCACTACGCCGGCGCTGCCCTCCGGTCTGGTTTTCTTCGCGCCCAAGGCTCCTGGTCTCCGTGTGGCGCAGCATTCAGCGGTGGCGGACGTCGGCGGTTTTCAATGGTTTCCGCCTGACTTGTGAGAATGTGCTCGTCGCGAGCGCCTGCGTCGCGCCACACCGACTATTCCGCAACGAATCACGGGTCCGGAGAGTCCAATCCTTTATGAGATACTGGGGCCTCCTCGTTGCAAAGCTGGGTCTGGCCGCGCTCATAGCCTACGCCATCTGGGCCGGCATCTCGGCACTTCTGCCGGCGCCTCACTTGTACCGGAATCAATTCCTGGGCTACGACCTGCCGTGGACCTTCGCCGCCGGGTTCGTGTTCCTCATCTCCTGCGGGCTCGGTCACCTTGCAATTCTCGACCAGCGCTACCGCTGTCGTGTGTGCGCGCGGCGTCTCCGCATGCCCGTCGTCATCGGCTCGTGGGGACTCATGCTGCAGTTCGGGCGTCCGCGCATCGAGTACATCTGCCCTTACGGCCACGGCACGCTGCGAGTGCCTGCTTTGCACATCTCGGGCGCCGAATCAGCCGATTGGACCGAACACGGCGACATGTGGAAGGAGCTGTTCCCGCACGAAAGCTCAGCGAAGTAGCATTCAGCGAGGCAGCTTTCAGCGAAGCAGCTTTCAGCGAGAGGCTTTCAGCGAACAGCTCTCAGCGAACAGCCCGCAACGCACCGACGTGGGGACCCCGCCGATTGCTGAAAGCTGATCGCCCATAGCTGAAAGCTGTTTGCCAACAGCCGTTTGCTGAGAGCCATTTGCCGTTTGCTGATTGCCGATAGCTGAGAGCTGTTTGCTGTTCGCTGTTCGCTTCTCTGCGTTCATGCGAGAATGAGACAGTAAGGTGCCAGTTCGGATCCAGATACCGCGGAACGCCCGCTGGGCGCGGGTTCTGCTCAGCCCGTTGGGCAAGGTGGTGGTGGGCATCACCACCGGCGTGATGCTGATTCTGGTGGGCATCTTCAGCTTCTATTACATCCGCTACTCCCACCTCATCGACCGGAAGCTGAAGGCCGGACCCTTCCAGGGCACGTCCATGGTGTTCGCATCGCCGCGTGTCGTCTCGGTGGGCGACGACCTCACGCCCGAGGAGATCATCACCCAACTGAAGCGCAGCGGCTACGGCGACACGAACAACAACCGCATGGGCTGGTATCACCTGCGAACCAATGCGGTGGAGATCTTTCCGGGGCCCGACTCCTACTTCGATGATGAACCGGGGGTCATCAAGTTTTCCGGGAGCCACGTCGTCTCGCAGATCATTTCGCTGCGCGACAACACGGAACGCGTCCAGTATCTGCTTGAGCCTGAGCTGATCACCAACCTTTCGGACCGCAGCCGTGAGAAGCGGCGGCTTGTGAGGTTCGCCGAGATCCCCAGGGTGCTTGTGGACGCCGTGATTTCGGCCGAAGACAAACGCTTCTTCCAGCACGCGGGCTTCGACCCGCTGCGCGTCATCAAGGCCGCTTACACGGACGTCCGCGAGGGCCGTATGGCGGCGGGCGCGTCCACGCTGACGATGCAGTTGGCGCGGAACTTCTTTCTCAATCAGGGCAAGACCTGGCGGCGCAAGGCGGCCGAGGTCATGATTACGCTGCAGCTCGAGCAGCGCCTGTCGAAGGAGCAGATCTTCGAGTTCTATGCGAACCAGGTGCCGCTCGGGCGCCGCGGCAGCTTCGACATCCACGGCTTCGGGGAGGCCTCGCGCGCATTCTTCGGAAAGGACATGGGGCAGTTGACCCTGGCCGAGGCGGCCACGCTGGCCGGCCTCATCCAGCAGCCCAGCCGCCTCAATCCCTACCGCCACCCGGACGGCGCGCGCGAGCGGCGGAACATCGTGCTGGCGCTGATGAGGGAGAACGGCTACGCCAGCGATGCACAGTATGCGGAGGCGTCAACCGAGCCGCTCAAGTTGGCCCCCGCCGAGATGGAATCCACCGAGGCCCCGTATTTCGTGGACCTGGTGAACGACGAGCTGCAAAGCGAATTCGGCGATTACGACTTCCAGACCAGCACCTATCGTGTCTACACGACGCTCGATTTGAATTTGCAGCGGGCGGCAACCGAAGCAGTGCGCATCGGCATGGCGGAGGTGGACCAGCGTCTGAGCCACCGCCGCTGGCCCAAGGGCGAGAAGCCTCCGCAAGCGCAGTGCGCGCTCGTGGCGCTTGATCCTGAGACCGGCGCCGTGAAGGCCCTGATCGGCGGCCGTGATTACGGCGCCAGCCAGTTGAACCGTGCGCTCGCGAAACGACAGCCGGGTTCGGCATTCAAGCCGTTTGTCTACGCTGCTGCGCTAAATACGGCAGTCGAGGGCGGTTCGCAAGTCTTCACGCCGGTCACCCGGTTTCTGGACGAGCCCACGACGTTCTGGTTCGATGACAAGCCCTACTCTCCGGAGAACTTCAAGAAGGAATACCACGGCGAGGTGAGCCTGCGGCAGGCCCTTGCCAAGTCCCTGAACGTGCCGACCGTGCGGCTCGCCGAGATGGTGGGCTACGACGCGGTCGAGGCGCTGGCCAAGCGCGCCGGCATGAACATCAACATCCGCGCGACGCCGGCCATTGCGCTCGGCGCGTACGAAGTGACGCCTCTCGAGGTGGCGGGCGCCTACACCATCTATGCGGACCAGGGCACTTTCGTGAAGCCGAGTTGGGTGAGCCTGATCCGGGACAAGAACGGCAACCAGATGTTCTCCTCGACGCCGGACAAGAAGCAGGTACTCGATCCGCGCGTCGCCTACATGATGACCAACCTTCTAGAGGAAGTGCTGCGCAGCGGCACCGGCGCGGGCATCCACTCGCGCGGGTTCGATCTGCCGGCTGCGGGCAAGACCGGCACCTCGCACGACGGCTGGTTTGCGGGCTTCACATCGCGCCTCATCTGCGCTGTTTGGGTGGGTTTCGATGACGACCGCAAACTCGGACTCGAAGGCGCCCACTCGGCGCTGCCCGTGTGGGCCGAGTTCATGAAGCGGGCGCACCAGTACCGCGAATACCGCAACGTGCATGAGTTTCCCGCGCCGGAAGGGGTCGTGACGGTGGAGATAGACGCGGCCAGCGGCGAGCTCGCCACCCCGCAGTGCCCGCAGACCCAGGCCGAGGTGTTCATCTCCGGCACGCAGCCGGTGGAGAGTTGCCACCTGCATGGCGGTTCGGGGGGCACGCGGGTTGCCTCGTGGGACGCACCGGGATCCAGCCAGCCCTCCGCTGTGGCGAATGGCAGCGGACAGCCGCCCGCGCTCGCCCCGCCCCCGCCGCACGGGGGCCCCGGACGGCGTCCGGCGGGCGAGCCCGGTGTGTTGCAGGCGCAACAGCCGCCGCCTCCTCCGCCTCCGGACAAGCAGCAGAAGAAGAAAGGCTTTTTCGGGCGCATCCTTGGAATTTTCAAGTAGCCGGATTTCGGCGCCGGATGTTCCCCGGTGTGATTTAATAGCACTTGGCTTGTAGCCGTGGGCGGGCGTGGGCGCGTCCAATCGCCAGAGGCAGGCCCGGCCGCGCTACAGGCGAAGGAGGCCAAAATGAGAAGGTCTCTTCTCCTCGCACTCGTGCCGGTTGCCGCGTTGGCATACGGCTGGCAGGCGGAGAAGCCGGCGGCCGAGAACGTAGCGACTCCCGCCGGCCAGGAGCAGCCGGCGCCGCCGAAGCAGGAGCCGCTTTCGCCGGAAAGGCGTGCGGACGTCTTCATGGCCCGCAAGATGTACCGCGAGGCGATCGACGTGTACCGCACGGTACCGGAGACTGCTCAGATTTCCAACAAGATCGGCATCGCCTATCACCAGATGCAGGACTTCAACTCGGCGCGGAAGTATTACGAGCGGGCCATCAAGGAAAATCCCAAGTACCCCGAGGCCGTGAACAATCTCGGCACCATCTTCTACGCGAGGAAGAACTACGGGCGTGCGGTCCGGCAATACCGCAAGGCGCTGAAGCTCATTCCTGATTCGGCATCGATATACAGCAATCTCGGCACGGCGTACTTCGCGCGGAAGGATTACAACGAAGCCCTTGAGGCTTACCAGCAGGCGTTGAAGCTTGACCCCGACGTGTTTGAGCACCGCAGCTCCTACGGCGTGCTCCTGCAGGAGCGCACCGTGGACGAGCGCGCGAAGTTCCACTACTACCTTGCCAAGCTTTACGCGCAATCCGGCAACACCGAGCGCGCGCTGCAGTACATCCGGAAGGCGCTCGAGGAGGGGTTCAAGGAAAAGAACAAGTTCCTCGAAGACCCCGAATTCGCCGCGCTCAAGGACAACGAGGATTTCAAGCAGTTGATGGCGCAGGGGCCTCGTGTGCTGTAGGCGGCTGCGCCCCATCCTCCTTCTGGCAGCCCTTCTCGCGCCCTCCTGCTCGATCAGAAAGCCCCAGGGTGTCGAGCGGATGGCGATCCTGCCGTTCGAGAATCTCTCCGGCCGTGCCGACCTCGAGTGGATGAGCCGCGGCTTCGCGGAGGCAATGCGGCTTTCCCTCGCAGGGTCGGCTGCGCGCCAGGTGTTTTACGCCGGCGCTCTGCGTGACGTGCCGGCAAGCAGCGCGACCGGCGTTTTGCAGGGCTACTTCTCGATCGAGGGCGGCGCCCTGCGCGTTCACGCCGTGGTGGAGAACGTCGAGAACCACAGGATGGTGTTCGCCGCCGATGTAGCCGGCCCCGAATCGCAGGGCATGCTGCCGCTGGCCGAAGCCGTCGCGCGCAATCTCGATTACGACCACCGCCCGGCCCCAACGCACAATGCTGGGGCGTTCCACGCATACATTGAGGCGCTGGAAGCGTCCGCACCAGCATCTGCCGACGCCGCGTTCGAGCGGGCGACGCAAACAGACCCGGCTTTCGGGGCCGCCTGGCTGGCGTGGGCACAGTCACTGGCCGCGCGGAACGAGCGGTCGCGCGCGATTCAGGTGATCCTCGCGGCGCGCGAGAGAAAGGTCGAGTTCCCGGATTTGGAGCGGCTGCGCCTCGAGGTGCTGGCCGGCGGCATTGCCGGCGACAGGCAAGCCGAGCAGCACGCACTCATCGAACTTGCGCAGGCGGACCGTGGCGATGCGAGCGTGCGGCGGAGCTTGGGCGATCTCGCGATGGCAGCTCGCGAGTGGCTCCACGCGGCGGCGTGGTACGAACAGGTCCTCGAGCGCGAGCCGGATAACGTAGGCGCCTGGAACCAACTCGGGTACGCACGCCTCTGGGCGGGAGATGCGCCGGGTGCGGTCAGTGCTCTTTCGACTTACCGCCGGCTCCGCCCGGCAGACGCGAACCCTATCGACTCGCTCGGTGACGTGCACTACTACTCGAGCAAGTTTGCCGATGCGGAGAAGCTGTACCTCGAGGCGGGCGCAAGGGACCCTGGTTTCCTCGGCGGCGGCGAATACTACAAGGCTGCCTGGGCGCGGTTGATGCGGGGAGACGTGAAGGGCGCCGATGAACTGTTCGCCCGCTTCGTCAACGCGCGGCAGCCGGCGGGCGATCCGCTCATCACGTTCAGACTGGCCGAATGGGAGTACCTCAGCGGCCGGCGCAAGGGTGGCATTGCGCGGCTCGAGCAACTGGCGCGAAGCGGCCCGCCTCCCGTGGCCGCAATCTCGCTTGGTCAGCTCTCCATCTGGCTGCTCGAGACCGGCGACCGCGCCCGCGCGCGGCAGTACGCGGGCATGCTGAAAATGACGGACGGAATTGCCGCACTGGCTCGCTTTCTGACCCAGCCCCCCGCGTCGCCTGAGGAGTGGAAGAGGCGTCTCGCGGCGGCATTCCCCGGCCCTGCGGGCACGCCACTGCGGCGAATCGCGCTGCCCTACGCGCTGTTGTTCGCCGGGGAGTATCAGGCCGCGATCGATCCGCTCGATGAGCTCGACCGCGCCTCGGATCCCTCGTCGGCGGCTCGCCCCGCGGTGGCGCTGGCCCGGGCTCTGGCCGAGACCGGCGACTTCCGCCGCCTCCCGGAACTGGTGAATCCGAACCCCGCGCCCGACCCACTCGGGCAGCATCTGTTCGCCGCGGTCGCGTTTCCCCGAGTGTTGTTCCTGCGCGGGCTGATTGCGGAGCGCGAAGGCCGGCAGGCGGAAGCCAGGCAGCAGTACGCCCTGTATGTTCAGTTTCTCGGAGACCTCGCGCCGGCCTCGCGCGACACAGACCGTGCGCGTGCCGCGCTCGGCAAGTAGCCCCGATTACCGGCCCCGCACCTGCCAGGGGCGATTGGCGATGCCGGCATCCCGGCCCTCCACTCGATCGTACATGTGGAGATCGTTCGTGGTTCCGAGCGAGGTGTTGTAGAGACTGACGAGCCCGAGCACCTCGCGCAGATCTTCCTCGAACTCGTGCAGCGTCTTGAGCTGCGAGGCAAGCGCCGGGGCCTTGCGTTCGCTTCCCACGCGCCAGAACTTCTGGTAGCCGCCATCGACCAGCAGGGCGATGTCGGGGCCGATCACCCAGCCGGAGCGGCCGATGTGAGGGCCGCCGCCCGGCACATCCGTGACGACGGCCGCACATCCGTTGCGGGCCACCCTCACCGAGTTATCGTCCTCTGGGGTGACCTGAAAGCCCGCCCGGCGTAGCGTCTCCAGACGCTCTTCGAAAGTGACGGTCCGTGGTGGCTTGCGGCGGAAGAACATTCGTTCCCATTATGGCGCAGAGGGCTGTGCCAACGGTTTGGAACAGCGGACGGGCGGGATGCGACACAAAAATGGAATTCGGTGGCCGGTTTTGTATCAGGGCACGGCTTCAGCCGTGCCGCAGGAATGGAAATCGAAGGCTTTAGCCTCTGGCTTCCCGGCATCGAAAACTGGC
>Ga0209777_10004815_pt1 | contig 15812 bp, 13 predicted proteins | sample FrelakmetHBP12HB_FD_187147 | JGI IMG/M metagenome (GOLD analysis project Ga0209777, IMG submission 187147) | Freshwater lake sediment microbial communities from the University of Notre Dame, USA, for methane emissions studies -HBP12 HB (SPAdes)... | ecosystem: Environmental > Aquatic >... | reverse complement strand
TGGAGAAGGTCAAATTCTTTTATCTCTTGATCAATGGAATCCTGGAGAAGCCGGTACATGATACCTATTCCCGGGGCAAAGGAAGCATAAGTCTGGTCATAAGAGCCGGTGTAGGCAAAGTTTTTTCCTTTATAGCGGAAATTAAATCCATAAACGATGGGTACTTCATTCAACTCCAGGGTGGCGAAATCGAGCCATTTCCTTTGAGAGAAAGCCATGGCTGCGTCCTTTAAGAATTCCCGGGTTATTGGGTTGGTAAAGAGGGTTTTACCTTCCTGAAACTTATGACTTTTTTCATCCACCAAAGAGGCCGTTTTAATTATTTCATCTATATTCTCATGGAAAATCGAACGGGAAAAGGTGACCTTTCCCATATCTTGAAGTCTTCGGGCCGATTTTCGAATTACTTTTCTAAGAGATGGATCCCGTTTTTCCATCATCCGGCCCAATTCCTGATTGAGAACAATATACGGGCAGACGTTCTGTTCCCAACATTCAAACAACAACCCTTTTTTTCGGGCACAGTGACCCAATATCCCGATGGAATCGGATTTTTCGGGAATCTGTTCCAAATGAATCACATCCCAATTTCGAAAATCCTCGGCGAAAAAATGAATTAGGTCATCGATGACTTTCCCTTTGTCCTTGCCGATAATAAAATCGGCCCGATCGGAATACCCCCGGCCGACAAAAGAAATTTTCCGCAACGGATAAAATTTGGTGGTTTCACGATAGGTCATCAAAGGAATAATCCCTTGGACTTGGGCCTCATCTTTATAAACCATTCCCATCAGTTTCCTGTCTTTCTGAAAGTGTTTCCAATAGGCGGAAAGCCATTCATATGTCGAAAAAGGGGAATCTGAGGGCATACTATCCAGAATTTTCTCCCACTCATCTTGATAACCCTCAAAGTCTTTAAAATCTTCTAAGATATTCTTTATCATGGTTTCTCTCCTAAAATATCCCGGTACAGGTTTTTTAATTTTTGAATATACATGGGTATATCATATTTTTCTTTTATTTTTTGAACATTTTTCAAGGCCATGTGCTCTCGAAGGATCGGATCGTTCAACAGCCTGGCCAATGAATTTAAAAGGGCCTCCCGGTCCCCAGGATGAATCAGGATCCCATTCTCTCCTTCCTCAACAAGCTCGGGAATTCCTCCCACCCGGGTGCCGACAATGGGCAGGCCACAGGCCATGGCCTCCAACAGGACCATCGGCAATCCTTCGTAGTAAGATGGAAGAACAAAAAGATGGGACTGATGGTAAAGCCCAATGAGTTGTTGCGGATCCACCCATCCCAAAAGTTGTACCGACCCTTCGATGTGACTGTTTTGGAGTGCGGCTTGAATCCTTGGAACATCTCCACTCCCGGCCAAAAGAACCTTGACGGAAGGGACCTTTTTAACCAGTTCAGGGACTATGGATATCAGGTCGAATAGTCCTTTGTTTTCGGTTAACAGTCCGGCAAAAAGAATGGTGGGTTCCAGGGCTTTGGGAAATTCGGTCCCCTTCGATTGATAAGAAGCCAGAGGAACGGCATTCTCCAGGACCGTCAGCTTGACAGTTGGAACCATTTGAGAAAAAAAAGACGCCCAATGGGGAGAGAGGATCACCACCCGGTCAGCTAACGAAAGCACCTTTCGAATCAAGGTTTTCTGCCAATCTCTTTCTTCAAGATAAAATTGATCAAATTTTCCACTGTGACAATGAAAAATGATTTTTTTTCTCCATACCCTGGCCAAGATCATAAAAAACATCTTCCGGTAAAAACTGGCTTCTTTCGAGCCGTGGACATGCACCAGCAAAGGACGGGAAAAAGACAGCTTAAATAAAAAAATAAATAAGGCCCGGACTGCCGTTCCCAGTTTCAGTAGCCAGGGACCATCGACCATGGTAGCGACATAGTCTATGGGGTATTCCCGGATGATATCGGAAGAAAGAATATTCCGGACACAACCGGAAACACCCCCTTTGACCCGATAAGGATGGGCCCCAATCATCAGGATGGCACGAGCCATCGGCTATAACCCTTTTTGCCGCAGGAGTGAAATCATTAAGTCTTCCATCCTTTTCAGCATCAAATCCAGGGTAAAAAAAGCTTTTACCTTCTTTTGCCCCTCCTCCCCGAGTTGCTTGGCCAGTTGAGGTTGGGAAAGGAGTTGAAGAAGATGATCAGCTAACGCCTCGGAATCCCCGGGGGGAAAAAGCAGACCCTGAATACCGTGGGAGATCAATTCAGGGATTCCGCCAATATCCGGCGCCACTACCGGTTTAGCCAAGGCCATGTATTCCAGAACGGCCAAAGGAAAAGTTTCCATATACGAGGTCAGGGTCCCCACATCAAAAATATTTATCAGATCAGGCACATCTTTTCTGTCGCCTAAAAAATGGACCCTCCCGGTCAGCCCCAGATCCCAACAACTTTTTTCCAAGGCCTTTCGTTCCGGGCCGTCCCCGACCAGAAGAAAGGTTACCTGTTTCTTTTGATCCGAAACTCTCTTGGCCGCCTGAAGCAATAGTTGATGACCTTTAACCGATCGCAGGATGGCCACTTGTCCGATGACCAATGACTCCTTCATTAGGCCAAGATCTTTTCTGACCTGTTCGGGAGTCTTTTGAGGCTGAAAATTTTTCAGATCAATTCCATTGGGAATGACGACCATCTTTTGCCAAGGGATTCCTTCCCTGTCGATTAGGTAGCGCCCCTGGTTTTCCGAAACAGCCATAAACCGATCAGTAATCGGGGTCAGGGCCTTGTTCAAAGGGCCCAGGATGCTCTTGCCTTGCCCTTCATTACCCATGAAGTGGATGGAGGCTAGGATAACCGGAACGCCTGCCATCTTGGCAGCCAGGCGGCCCCAGAACATTTTATCCCCGGTGCTGTGGACCCAGAGGACGTGGGCCTTCTCTTGTCGAATAATAGTCATCAGACGGGGAAAAACCCGCAGATCGTATTTATTCTTAAGCAAACGGCTATAGACCGGTATCTCCCAGGGAATAAGTTCATCGGCCAGGGGCCCCGGTTCTTTGAGACAGATGATGACAGGCTGGAACAATTCCCGGTTCATTCGCTGAAGGATCTGAACCAGAACCCTTTCTGCACCCCCGGTGGTCAAAGAGGTTACCACGAAGAGAATTTTATAAGGCATGGGCCATGATTCCTCTGTTGCTGATCGATCTCTTTGGAAGATCTACCCAACATGAGCCTTTCGGTGGAGTTCTTCATAAAGGGTCTGCCATCGATGAATATAGGTCTCTAAAGCATAAAAATCGGTTACCCACTCCTTGCCTTTTTTCCCTACCTGTTTCCTGAGCTGAGGGTCCTTGATGAAACGATCCAAGGCCTTTTCCAAGGCTTGGATATCATCCAAAGGAACCAAGACCCCGGCTTCTTTTTCCAGCAATTCCTGAATGCCGGGGACGGCTGTGGCCACCACGGGTACCGAGGCGGCCATGGCCTCCAAGATAGCCAAGGGAAGTCCTTCCCAACGGGAGGTGCTGACAAAGATATCGGCCTCGGCCAGGACTTCGGCCACGCTGGGCATCCTTCCCAGAAAGTGAACGCTTTGGTCCAGTCCAAGCTCCCTTCTTAAGGTCAGCAAAGGCTCCCTCATGGAACCTTCTCCGACAACGGCCAAACGAAGTTCAGGATATTTTTTAGATAAACTCTGAAAGGCCTTAAGAAGCATGGCTTGATTTTTAACCGGGCTCAATCTGCCGATCACCGTTATCAAGAGGGACTCGGGCTTCATCCCCATCGTTTTTTTTATCGAGCCTTCGGTAGGGATCCCCTCAAACCGGCCCAGATCAATCCCCTGTTGGATGACTCGAATTATTGGAGAGTATGCCGGGAAAATTTCCAGAAGTTTTTCCTGAACCGCCTGGGAATTGGCCACAATGGCCTGTGGAATCCGGCAAAGAAACCGGGTCAGGCCTATCCTCAACCAGGTCCGCAGACTCCGGCCTTCTCTCTCGGGTAAAAAATTACTGGTTAAAAACGTATAAATCAAAACCGGGACACCGGCCCATTTACCGGCGATCAAGGCAAGGTATTCGCTGGCCGGCAGATAGGTTTGGACAACGATCGGACGCTCTCTTTTAAAAAGCCAAAACAAATCCCAGAGAGTAGCCAGCACATCCCACAGAAACAGGGGAAGGAGGAAAATCGACCGCAATGATCTATGAAGGATCTTGACCGGGATGCCCGCCTTTAGTAAATCCTCGTCCAAAGGCCCGCCCTCCCGGGTACAAATTACCGTGGGGGAGAATCGTTGGGGATCGAGATTTTTCACCAAAAGACAAAGGGAATTTTCCGCACCTCCGGTCCGCAGGGTATTGGTGATATGAAATACTTTAATGGGATAGTTTAAGTCCATTTTTTACCTCCCGTTCAAGGAGGTCTTCTATTTTTATGCTCCTCCACATGAAACCGGCTATCTCAACAAACCGGACCAATTCCTTCTTTCTAAAGCCGCAACATTCTACAACCCCTATAGAAGCCATGTTCTGTCCTTAAACTCCTCTTCGGAAAAATAGTGCTTCTTTTTCATGTATTGAATGACTTGATCCTGTGGGACTTGACTGAGTCTGACCTGAAAAGGAAGATCAAATTGAGGTATCGGCTCTCGGAGGTCTCGAGAAAACCACCACGATGAACCGGTGCGAAAGAGATGATCTTTAGCCCTTTGGGCTATAGGAGAAAAACCGCCTTCCTGATAAGCCTTTTTCAACTTAGTATTCAAGATATGCAATTCAAGTCTCTGACAAAAACTTCTGGCCTTCACTTCTTTTCATTCGCCTTAATTTGATTCCCCCAGTTTCCAGTTAATCTTAAGCATCCCTTGAGATGAATAAAGGCCCTTAAAGAACATTTGGCCATCCCCATCCCATTTCAATACCTCAAACTCCCCTTCCAGAACCTTTGGTGAGGCACGAAAGGGATCGGGCTTAGGCAGCGTAATCCGGCCTTCTACTTGATCCTTTCCTTCTATCTGAAGGGTTAGTTGTCCTTCCTCTTGCCAGACCATATCGCTTCTTACAATATAATCTCCTTTCAGAATAATAGGGATATCGCCTTTGACCTGAAGGGTCGTTTTCCCAGGACGGATGATAGTCAAAGACCAAGCCTTAGGGGAATATCTTTCCAGTCGATACGGAAGGTCGGAGGAAATATATCGATTGGCATAGGGCGGGATGAGATAATCCCGATATCGTCCAGGATCCCCTTGACCGCCGGCGGCAGCGGCCATGGCAATATTATAGGCCTCTCTCGCAGTTACATAATGCAAAACATAAGGAGAAGCAGAATGGCAATACTCCTGTAAATAAGTATGAAGTTTGGGCAGGCATTCCCCTAAGAGGTAATCCTGATTACCCTCCATGGTCCCGTGGGTATAGACTTTGACAAAAATCCAGTCAGGGCGTCCCGGTACGTGTATCCTTCTGGATACCCAGAACTGAATCCGTTCCCTGGTCAAGGGCTGTTCGGCAGCCAACAGACCATCCTCAAAGGAAAAACGAAAGCCTTTTCGATAGTATCCTATCGGCCCTTGAAAGATTAACAACTTATCGTTTCGAAGGGTTCCCTTTTTAAGAACTTCCCCTTTAAAATAGGAAGGGTACTGTCTCGAATCCCCTTGAGGAAAATAATGGCAGTTGATCAAGGGTGACTGGGTTCTTCCCGGGGCGGGAAAGGTGAAATCAGCATAACAGCCAAGACTTCTTAAAATTTCCAGTTCCCCCATCAGACCACAGCAAAAGCTGTTTTCCGTGGCAAACATACCATGGATAAACCCAAATGTTTTTTTGGGAGGATCCTCAGCAGTTATTAAGGCCCCAAATTCAGAAAAAAGCTCCTTTTGCTTCTCAATCAAATCAACGAATCCCTCGGGGGTCCATTTTTTCCAAAAATAGGGAATCAGGTCTTCCCACCCGTGGTGGATATGAAGTTCAATTTCTCCTAAATCCATAAAACACAATTCAGAAAGCCTCTTCAGATGCTCCTCATCCTCCCCGAAGTAGAACCAGGTATATTGGGGACTTTTGCCTTCACAATCCTTGAAGCCTTGGATCGTTTGGGGATAACGAATCCTCCACTCTTCAACCCGTTTTAACTGTCTTTCTGGATACACGTTTCCATATATCGGTTCGAAATGATCGACTATCAAAAATAAGACATGGATTGGGCCAGGGCCAAAGACCAAATCGCTCTTTTGAAAAGGGTAACGGAGAAGGTGAGGAACCAGCCATCTTCTACGCTTCCAAAGGGATTGAACAATTTGAAAAAGTCTCATAAGAAAATTACCAACCCCCCATATGATTTTCTATCCATAACAAGGATCGCTTTAAACGGTGAACCATTCCGGCTTTACCCCCGAGACTAAGGCATAAAACTTCCCTGTAGATATCACTCCGGCCGGACAGATGCGTGGGATGGTATAGGGATCTTGATCATCGGAAAAAACCGGCCTTTTCCCCGTCGCCAAGGCCGCCTGATACCCGCTTTGCCGGACATAGTCCCTGACCTCAGTACTGAATTCCCCGGCCGGATAAGCAAAGAAGGGAACTTCCCGTCCCAGAACGGATTCCAATTCTATTTTCGATCCCCGGATCTCTTTTTCCCATTCTTCTTTGGGGAGCTTGGGCAAGCAAGGATGCGAGGCCGTATGGGCCCCGAATTCAATTCCCTTTTGGAGACAGGTCCTGGCCTGCTCCGAGTCAAGATACAGCCCCTTTCCTCGAGGTAAAATTTTTTCTTTTAGTGACGGAAAAAGATCGGCCAGGGCCTTCTTCAATTCTTCTCGGCCGAGGCCGAAAAGGGTTTGATTCAACCGGGCGACAAAATCCCTTTTCTCCGAAAAGTTGCGCAGAGAAAAGGTTCTAACCGTTCCGGAAGGATCCTTGAAAAGGATCTCGTTTCTGGAATCGTCCTGCACGGCCAGGGAGAGCAGATCCCAAAGAAGCGGAACGCCCCTAATCAGGGGATCGTTGCAAATAAACAACGTGGGGGTGATGTTCAAAGCCCTTAATACCGGCCAGGCATAATCTACCACATCCCGATAGCCGTCGTCAAAGGTGATCACCGTTTGAGGGGTTTGATTAGAGGCCCGATGGGAATTTCGCCTGGGGGTCAAAAACTCCCCAAGGGAAACGACAGAGGCCTTTTTTCTAATCAGAGTCACTTGCCGCTGAAAAAGAGACGGGGAGATACTTAAATTCAGAAAATCACCATGGGGAGCAGGATGGATGCCATGATAAAAAAAAATGATCCCCTTATACTCCGGCCGAGTTTTTAATTTTTCGAGAAGAAAAAGAAGACCGGAGATATAAGCCAGATTCCAAATGAATCCTTTCAGGCCCTTGGATAAAAGATGCAATTGGGGGGGCTCCATTTTTAATGGCTTTCCTCTTGGTTGCCGATCTTAAAGGCTGGTTTTAAGGAGTCCCTTCACCCTAGGCCGGTTAAGGCTCTTGCTCATCACCTTGCATTAACACCTTTCGTTGGTAAAGTCCGACGATAACGCCGATCCAGATAAAGAGGAAACTATTGGCCGCGGTAAAGTACTGGGTCTGAATAAACGAGGCGTTGATCAGATAGACGACCATCATGGCCCAAAAGGTGATCACCAGATCACGGCTGATCAACCCTTCTTCTCCCAATCGGCGGAACAAAATCACACTATATCTCAGGGGGAAAAAAAGGATCAGCATAAAGGATATCAGCCCTATGAGTCCCACTTCGGACACCAGTGAGAAAAAAATGTTGTGCTGGGCGGTCGCACCGATAAAGGTCCTCAAACCGAGGCCTGCTGAATAGAAGTCAGCCACTCTTCCAAACCGCCCGAAGCCGACGCCGAAAATGGGACGATCCTTAAAAATGGCCTTGGTGGCCTCATAGAGAGCAAGTCGATCCTCCACTTCCGAAACTTGATAGACCCCACCCAACTCCCGTTCCTTGCTGACCACGTTCTGCCAGTTCACAACAAAGTAAAGGATTAAAATCACCAAGGGGAAAACCAGAAAGCGCGTTTTAAAAATCATCCCCTTGGAAAAAGCAAAAACGACCAGGGGGGCTAACAGAAAAGATAGCCATACCGCTCGGGTATAGGTGTAAAAAAGGGCCGGAATGGTAGCCAACAAAACCAGTATCATCCACACCCGCATCCCTTCAGATTGAATCCTCGACCTCCAAAAGAGGGTAAGAAAAAAAAGAGAGAGTATGATCCACCCGTTGACCGGGGCTGTTAAAAAGGGACCTCGTGCCCGGCCGTAGTGGATTCCCAACAAAGGATCGGTTATGTACTTGGGAAAGATCAGATTGTTGATTTTAAAATGCTCCAGAAAGCTCAGGATCACTAAATATAAAAGGAGAAAGAAAAAACTCCACAGGAGAATCCGTATCCTTCGTTCCGTATAAAGCACTGTCTTCCCAAAATAAAAAAAGAAAAAAGGGAATAAAAAACCGCTCAGAAACACGGAAAAGGGTTGCAGTTCTTCTCGGGTGACCGCCAGGAAACCCGTTATACTCATAGATACCAACAAGATGCCCAACAGTAAAACCATTAAATAGTCAATGACTGTGTTCGGTAAAATCCGTTCCCTCCCCATCCAGAGTTGGTAAATAAAAACCGGCAGGAGGACAATAAAGACCAGCCGTTCCAAAAAAATATCCGGTAGGCCGGGAATGGAAATAAAGAAGAACTCTTTCCCTAAAAAAAAGGCTGCGAAAAGCCAAATAAGAAGACCAAAAGTTAGGTCCCCCCACAAAGTTAAGATGAGGAAGAAGAGAATAGCACTAAAAATGCCGATAACAATCAGATAGGTTCCCGCTATACTTTCCATGGTTATCTCCTAATCCTTTAAATTACCCTATCTAACTAAAAGGGCCATTATTGACTCAATGACCATTATGGCCCAAAAGGTTTTAAGACTAAACGAGAGTACGGAATGTTTTGACTTTTTCCTTTAATCGCCACAAGAAGGGGGACATGAAAAGAAGCAGGCACCCCCCCTTTAAGGTTATTTTAACCAGATCCTTTCTCCACTCCCCCCGGATGATCCAGAAATGATCCATCAGCATCAATAAAGGGACTACTAATAAAAACGGGAAAAAAAGCCGGATCAGATAAAATATCCTTTGACCCGATTGATTGAAAAGGAGCAATAGGCTAAAAAACAGATAGATTATGCCGGCCAAGGCATTGGACCCCATGGTGGCCAAGGCCACTCCCTCAATCCCCCATCCCTGTTTAACGAACAGATAACTGGCCAAAAAACTGACTACGATGCAAATGACCACTACCTTAACGATAAGGTCCTGTCGGTTGATGGCTACAAACAAATTATAGGTCCCGTTTTGAAAGATAAAGAAGAAAGAACCCAGGATCATGACACGAATGCAGGTCAAAGAGGGTAGATACTTGGGGAGAAAGAAGATGACTAAAAGAGGAAAGAGGATATAGGTCAAACCCAGGATCAAAGGGAAAAATAAGGTCATTCCGGAAAGGGCCTCCAGGATTAAAGGCCGAATCGCTTGGATGTCCTCTTTCTCTCCGTAAAGCCGATAAAGCTTCGGTTCTAAAACACCATAGGTCCCTCTTTGAATAATTAAAAGAAAGCCCAAGGCCGTCAAAGCCAAGGCATAATAGCCTAATTCCTTTCTTTCCAAAAAGGCAATGATGATAAACCGGTCAACACTATTGAAGATGGTAAAAAGGATTACCCCCAGAACTATGGGAAATCCAATGGTCAGCAGGCGCTTGAGTTCTTGAAAATCGAATTGCCATTCAATCCTATATTTCGCTCCTCGATAAATGTAGCCGGCCTTTAGAATCGAAGCCACGCTCAGAGAGCCGATCAGGCCGTACAGACCCCAGGTGAGAATCATGAACAGCATGACTATAAAACCGGTCAGAGAGGCATAGATTTCAGACCGGGTTAAGATATCGAACCGATTATCGGTCCGGACCACCTGGTCAAAAAAGGTCTCAAAGGATAAAAAGAAGATCCAAATACAGATTAATCCCAGTGCAAAAAAGACCGAAGGCAATAGACGGTCCCGAAGGAAAAAGGCGATCACTAAAATTAACAGGATCGAAAATAAGGTAGTGAAAAAGTATTGGAAAAAAGCTGTATTGCGGATAAGTCGGACTCGCTCCAGATCGTTTCGCCCGTAACAGAAAGGGATTTCCCGCTTTAAAGCATCCAGGGTTCCGAAATGAACATGTAATAAATATTCAGGAATAAGTAATAGACTGTTATAGAGGCCGTATTGGGTTGGCCCGAGAAATTTAGGAATCAGGATGCCCCGGATGGAAAGAAGAAATCGAGTCAAAAAAAGACTGCCGGAATAAAATGCGGCATCTCTTAAAAATCTCCTTTTTTCCAATGTATTATGGCTCCTTAAACACAAAAAAGTCCTTTCCCTGATTTCAATGATAGTATTTTCATCATTCCTTTAAGGGCAATAAGAAGAAAGGGCTTTCTCCTCAGAAAGCGTATGGACCTGACTATCTACGGGGTATAGATCCCAAAATAGGCAAACTGAGATACCGATCCACATCCTCAACGGATTTCAAGGTATGGTTGAATCGATCGTTCAAAAAGGCCAAACCAAAACCAAGCAGAATCCCGAGGAGCGCCCCTATTAAAACATTGAGTAGGATGTCGGGACTGACCGGACGTTTAGGGACCTTGGCCCTATCAATAATCTCAATGCTGGCCAGCTTATAGGTATCCATAGCTTCTGCCGTCTTGGCCTTCTGAATGTCCCGCACTTGGTTTTGATATTCCTCTTCTACGATTTCATAATTCTTATAGATCCGGGAATATTCGAGTTGTTTTTGGGCCAGTGCCGTATAATGGTCCACCGTTTCTTTTAGAGATTTAATTTTAGCTTCAAGTCCTATTATATCCACAGATCGCCCATCCAGATCCGCGTCTAATTCCTGCTTTAATGTTTTTTTATTGTTTTCGATCTCTTTAATCAGCATCACATTTTTGGGAAACTGATCCGTATATTGGGATCTAAGATTGGACAACTGGTTTTGTAATCTGGCAATGTTGTCCTTTATGTTAGCTAAGGCGGGATTTTCCCTGATCAGCTTGTTTGGAACAGTCCCCTTGCGTAATAAGACCCTCAGTTGATTGATATAGCTTTCGGTTTCCGTTAAAGCGGCTTTGGCATTAACGTAATTCGTGTTGTAAGTGATTAATTCGCTGTTGGCACCATTGGTTTTGACCGTGGCTATCAGAAAGGCCAAATCGGGGCCGGCCTTGCCTTCAAAGGCTTTTACTTGTTCCTCCATGGCTTTCAATTTATCAACGGTTTCTTTAGAATGATTTTCCAGAAAATCAATAGTCTGCTTGGCGGATTTGCCTTTTAGCTCATAGGTATAATTGATATACTCATCGGTCAGAATATTAGCCGAATCGGCGGCTTTTACAGGATTATTATCCGTGACTTGTACAAACAAAATATCCGAGTTGGTTATGTCAAAACCTTTGGGAGACAATACCTTGATCTTCGGCAGGAAGGCCTTAATTTCTTTTGGACTGACTTCCTGTTTGGCGGGCGTCATTTTTCTAAGAACCCTCTTGGCCACCTCATCGCTTTGGATGATTTCCATTTGGGATTGAAGGAAAGCCAGCCGTTCCGTTCGAACGTCGAAATAATTTTTAATCTCCAGGGGATTTTCTGCTTTGCGTTCTTTGGCTAATATTTTTGTTGCCGTTTCATATTTCGGCGGTGTGAGCAGGCTGATAATCAATGCCAGCAAGGTCACTATTAAAATGGTGGCTATGATAACCGATTTCTGTGAAAAAATAACCCGCAAAAAATCCCGAAAGGTAGGCCCTGATATCTGTGTTTTATTAACCAAGAGCTGTCACTCCTTTTTAGAAAGCATAAATTCGTTTATTGAGGTTTCTTACCGTATCTAAGTCAATAATAAAATCCAGGGTTGAATTGGCCGGGAAAAGGGAATAGATCCCCCGGGTAAACCATTGTTCGATAAACTCATCCACTTTGGTGATAAAAGTTTTAGGCACAAAAATGACATCATTTTTTTGAATGAGAATATCCTGACTCATATTCCCGTTCGAAACCACTTCCTTGAAATTGACCTGGATAGCTTGAGGAGGTTGGCCCTCAAGCCTTCTTAAAATCATGACGCTGCTCAAGGCGGCCGTTGGTCTAAACCCCATGGCCATAGAAATGGCCTGAGACAAAGTCAAAGGTTCTTCGGGAAAGATAGGATAGACCCCGGCGGTATTGACCTCTCCGCAGATAAAAAATCGGTGTCTGGAAGCTCGGGGGACATAAACCATATCATCTTCGGTTAACAGAATATCTTTGCTGATATCACCTTTTATCAAGACGGCATCCAGATCGGCATAAAATACCACGGGCTTGCTGACGCCAAAGCGCCGTATCACCAGAACATGTTTCCCTTCCGCGGTGGGCGTTAATCCTTTGGCCCGGCTGATGACTTGAGATAGATACAAAGGACCGGTAATGTTCAAATCCCCGGGGCCATTCACCTCACCACTGACAAAAATGGTGGGGTTCACGACCCGTTCAATCACTACGGTAACTTCCAAGTTTCGAACAAATGCCCGATATTTCTCATTGATAATCTTTCGAACCTCTTCGACCGTCAGCCCGGCCACCTTAATATCTCCGATAAAAGGGAAAGAGGTCCGGCCGTCGGGCCGAACCGGGGAAATCTTGCTTTGCCCTCTGGGCGCCGTAGTAATGGCTTTTTTGAGTTCGTCGATCTTCACATTAAATCGTTCCAAATAAATGGCTATATTGGGATCTATAAGATATTTTTTATATCGTTTGATTAATTCTTGTTCGAGTTGGGTGGTGGATAATCCGGCTGCCGGGATATCTCCAAGTAAAGGCAGGGTAACCTTTCCATCCGATCTTACGTTTACGGTTCTGTTCATATCAGGCTGGTTAAAATATTCTATCCTAATGGAATCCTGAATTTCCAAAAGATATTCAGACGGATTTTCCTCATACATCATGTGATAAATAATCTCAATCACATCTCCTGATCGAATTTTATATTCCGGCGGATCTTTCTTAAACAGGGCTTCGTTGACGGCCACTTCATCGTCTAATTTCTTTTTAAGGGCGTTCACGTTTTCTTTCAGCTCGGCTACCGCCCTTTCCAGTTCGGTGCCAATACGAACTTTCTCATCGGACCCTTTACTGTCCCCTCTGGATATTAGGGCTGATTCCGTCCGCTGACCTCCGGAAGGCACACCAACCATTTTTTGGGGTTCCCCCTTGGGTAATGCGGCGGGGGGCTTTTCCCCTTGAACCGACTGGGCGGCACATCCCATCAGGCCAAAAACAAACAAGAATAGCATTAAAACATAAATTTCAGGAAACCTGACCGCTCTTATTCCGAAATCTAAAATCCGAAAACCGAAATTATTTTTTTCCATGGTATTATTTTAGCCTCTTATACAGAAACTGGGGAATAATGAATTCCTGCTGATTGAAGACGGCGCCAAGAAATTCTTTCTGCTGAATTATTCGTTCAACCGCTCGCATCACCACTTCCCTCCGGGTCGTATTGGCCTTGATGACTAAAACCACGCCCTCGACCCAGGGAGCGATCATCTCCGCTTCGCTACTCTGTAAAATAGGGGGAGAATCCATAAAAATGAAATCAAAATCCGTCTTGAGAACGCTCAATAACCGTTCCATCTCTTCCGAACCCAATAGAGACAAAGGTTCCTGAAGAGGTTGACCGAAAGGAAGTATATAAAAATTCCTCACATTGCTTTTCCTGACGGCATCTTCCCAATGTATTTTTCCCATCAGGATGTCGGTTAACCCGGGAACGCCCTCTGTGTTAAACAGCTTATGGATTTCCGGATGGTGGGCATTACAATCCAAGAGCAATATGTTTCCCGGACAGACTTTGGCCAAGGCCCGGGACACATTGGAACAAACGGTTGTCGTGCCCTCGCCGGAAACGGAAGAAGTGAACAAGACGGCCCCTTTCTTCCCTTCCCCGATTTTTATTTTGATATTGACCGCGATGGAATTAAACGCCTGAAACCACTGTAACGAACGTCCCGATTCTTTGGGAAGAATCTCTTCAACCGCGGCTTTTCCTTCCAGGTGATGGTCGGTCTCGAAAAAAACAGGCCGTTTAGGAGACCCCTCTTCCTTCAGACTCTCCCCCAAAGCCTTTCTTACCGCCCCCTCAACCAATTGTTGCAGGTCATCACCACGAAATCGTATCTCTTCCTTTAGTTCCATAGCTTTTTTTAACGCCTCTTCTTTTGTACTCAATTGGGCACTCCTGGGGTCAGATTTTTACTCGCTTGATCCTTGATTCATTTTACTCAGCTTTTTTTCAGATAAAAGCATCCGCGAATGAAGATTGCTCCCGAGATCGGCCACGGGCATCTTTATTTGATAGGCAGGAGAGACGGCCTTGGGACTCCACTGTTCCAGGTTCATTTCCCAGAAAAGGAAAGACCCCAATCCTCCAACGGTCAACAACAGGCCCAAGACAACGGCCATTTTTTTCCCCAAAGATTTTTTGTCCGGAAAAAGAAAATTTTCCTCTCCTGCCGAAGAATCTTCTTCCAGACCACCATCCTGAAACCGTACTTCTTGGGCTTTAAAGGTCCCGGGGAAAGCTGCTACCCCCAGTTCATCTCTCCTTGGTATGTCCTGAATCTTTCCGGGGAACCTTTTTTCTTTTCCTTCGGCTTGTTTTTCAAAATCCTGAGATCCTTTTAAGTCCTTATAGGCCTTCTGAACCAGCAGAGGATCAACCGTCCAGGATTCGGCCACATAGGCTTCCAACAAACTATAGTCGCATAAAAAATTGATCAATCGAGGGATACCGCCGCTTAACCGGTAAATCAGACCTATGGCCTCCGGGGTGAACCGCAAAACGGGCCTTGACTGAACACGATCCAAACGGAAAAGGATATACTCCTGGGTCTCTTTTTCGGACAAAGGCCCCAAATAAAAGCTTCCGGCAATCCTTTGTTTTAACTGCAGCATATCAGGCCGTTGAATATGCTCCAAAAGTCCTGGCTGGCCTACAAAAACTATTTGTATTAATTTCTCTTTTGGGGTTTCAAGATTGGAAAGCATCCGAATCCCTTCCAGGACCGAGGGAACCAAGTTTTGGGCTTCATCGACAATCAGGACCACTTTGCGATTCTGCCCGTAGGCCTCAATCAAATATTGATTTAACGCCTTCAAAAGATCCCATTTTTGCTGCCCCTGGGAAGAAATCCCCAGTTCTTCGACCACCTCTCTTAAAAACTCATGAAAATCCAAATTGGTGTGGATAATATGAACCACAGTCACTTTTTCGGCATCCAACCGACCAATGAGCGCCCGGCACAAGGTGGTCTTCCCGGCCCCCACTTCTCCGACTAGGACCGTAAAACCTTTGCCGTCCAAGACATTATATTCCAAATGGGCCAATCCCTCCCGGTGTTTGGCCGATAGATACAAGAACTTAGGATTGGGGGTTTCTGAAAAAGGTTTCTCGGCCAATCCGAAGTACTCTTGATACATTTTTTCTCCTATTTTTCTAAAGTTCGATTCACAAAAAGAATTATTTCCGTCCGGCGATTCATTTGCCTGCCTTCTTGGGTTTTATTACTGGCCACGGATCGGGTGTAGGCAAATCCTTCCGTGGTCATACGATCTTTAGAAATTTGGCCAGGCTCAAGAAAATACCGATAGACCGCCCGAGCTCGAGCCTGAGATAATTCCCAATTCGTCGGGAATTGTTTTTTCAATCTCCCCCGGAT
>Ga0209777_10004814_pt1 | contig 15813 bp, 13 predicted proteins | sample FrelakmetHBP12HB_FD_187147 | JGI IMG/M metagenome (GOLD analysis project Ga0209777, IMG submission 187147) | Freshwater lake sediment microbial communities from the University of Notre Dame, USA, for methane emissions studies -HBP12 HB (SPAdes)... | ecosystem: Environmental > Aquatic >... | reverse complement strand
GTCCAGCCGTGGGTATCGCCAGCGGCTATCCGCCACGGCTGGACAAGCCAGCCGTGCCACAGCCGATAGGGAACGCGCACGTAACTGAGGCCTTACCTGAGGACGTAGTTTTGTATTGACCGCGCAGGCCGCACGCCGTATAGTCGAAAGCGACAACTGAATACGTAAGCGGATCTTATCGTGAGTGGCTGAGGGAAGGGCCCGAAGAAGCCACAGCAACCGGTCCCGAAGTCAGGGATGCTGGTGCTAACTCCCGCCCCCCGTGAGGGGGAAAGATAAGAGAGACCCGCGACTCTTGTCGCGAACGCCTCTTCTTATCGAGAAGAGGTGTTTTTGTTTTTCGGGGCGGGGCAGAGCCGTCGCTGCTTGAGCCCGCGGCGGGCTTGCCCGGCGACCTGTCCGGCGTAGCATTGGCGAAGCCGGAAGCCTTGGCGGAATCGGGAGCCGCGCGGTAGCCGGTGCGACTGGCAATCGCCCAAAGCGAGGTAACCTGTGTCGATTGACGATGCGGTCCCCATAGCCGACGCCAGCCGCCTCGGCGGCGCCCAGAGCGTCGGGCTCGTCGAAACGAAGTCCTTCACGTTCGCCGAGTCGCCCGGCGAAATGGAGTTGGAGTGCGGCCAGAAACTCGGCCCCGTCACGCTCGCCTACGAAACGTACGGGCAACTCTCGCCCGCGCGCGACAACGCCATTCTCATCGTCCACGCCCTCTCGGGCGACGCCCACGCCGCCGGCTGGAACTCCCACGACGACCGCAAGCCCGGATGGTGGGACATCGTCATCGGCCCCGGCAAGCCCTTCGACACGACGAAGTACTTCGTCATCAGTTCCAACATCATCGGCGGATGCAAGGGCAGCACCGGCCCGTCGAGCACCAACCACGCCACCGGCCGGCCGTACGGCCTGGCGTTCCCGATGGTGACGATCCCCGACATGGTCCGCGCCCAGAAGGCCCTCCTGGACCACCTGGGCATCGAGCGGCTGCTGTCGATTTCCGGCGGCAGCATGGGGGGCTTCCAGGTGCTGGAGTGGGCCGTCCGGCACCCTGAGTGCGTGGCGTCGGCCATTCCGGTTGCCACCTGCGCGCGCCTCAGCGCCCAGGGCATTGCCCTGAACGAAGTCGGGCGGCAGGCGATCATGGCCGACCCGAACTGGCGCGGCGGCGACTACTACGGCCATGACCCGCCGGCGGCCGGTCTGGCCATCGCGCGCATGATCGGCCACATCACGTACCTGTCGGACCGGCAGATGCACGCCAAGTTCGGCCGGCGCCTCCAGGACCGCCAGGCGCTGGGCTTCGACTTCAAGACCGAGTTCCAGGTCGAGAGCTACCTGCGGTACCAGGGCGACAGTTTCGTCCGCCGGTTCGACGCCAACTCGTACCTGTACATCACCAAGGCGATGGACTACTTCGACCTGCACGGCCCGGGCGGCTCGCTCCTGGAGGCATTCGAGGGCGTCCGGGCCGAGTTCCTCGTCATCTCCGTCTCCAGCGACTGGCTGTACCCGACGTACCAGGCGAAGGAGATCGTCAAGGCCCTGAAGGCCAACGGCGTGCCGACCACCTTCATCGAGCTGGCGAGCGACTACGGCCATGACGCCTTCCTGCTGCCGAACGAGCAGATGGCGGGCGCCATCACGGGCTTTCTGGCGAACGTCCAGCGGCGAGTCCGCGAGGGACGCGAGGGGAGGGCCGCATCATGATCCCTCCCGGCAAACGCCCGACCAAGCTGCGGCTGGACTACGAACTTATCGAGTCGCTCATCCCCGACGGCGCCAAGGTCCTCGACCTCGGCTGCGGCGACGGCCAGTTGCTCGCCGATCTCATCGAGTACAAGCGATGCGAGGGTCGCGGGATCGAGATCGACGACAAGGCCGTCGTGGAGTGTGTCCAGCGCGGCATGGCGGTCTACCAGGGCGACATGCTCGAAGGCCTGGGCTTCTACCGCGACCGGCAGTTCGACGTGGTCATCCTGAGCCAGACGCTCCAGCAGACCATGGATCCCCCCAAGGTCATTCACGAGATGCTGCGCGTCGGCAAGCGCGCCGTCATCAGCTTCCCGAACTTCGGGCACTGGTGGGTGCGGCTGCAACTGCTGCTGGGCGGCCGCATGCCCCACAACCGCCTCCTGCCGTATCACTGGTACAATACGCCCAATGTGCACTTCTGCACGATCAAGGATTTCCGGGAGTTCTGCGACCGGCAGAACCTCGCACGCGTGGCCGAGATCTTCCTCAGCGGCGGGAACCGGAGCATCAACGCCACCTTGGCCAACTGGCGGGCCGGCATCGCCATCTTCCAGATCGAACGCAGGGAAGGATAGTTGGGGGAAAAATGGGGTGGGCGAGGGGATTCGAACCCCCGACCCTCGGGACCACAACCCGATGCTCTATCCAACTGAGCTACGCCCACCACCCAGAATGCCAACGACTTGGGCCACAACACTTCCGGCCCCTTGTGGCGGGGCATTATGGTATTCTATCACGGGGGAGTCAAGAGCGCATAGCCCCGTGGGGGATGTTTTCAAGAGTGACACATTACCGTGGGGAAAGGGCACGATGGCACAGCCGACCGTTGAATACCTCGTCGTGGCGCCGCACCCGGACGACGCCGAACTCGGCATGGGCGGCACGATCGTCAAACTCCTGGCGGCGGGAAAACGCCTCGCCGTCCTGGACCTGACGAGCGGCGAGCCGACGCCCTTCGGCACGCCCGCCAAGCGCCGCCGCGAGACCGCCGCCGCGAGCGCCGCCCTCGGCCTTTCGACGCGCCTGAACCTGGGCCTGCCGAACCGCACGCTCGAAGCGACGGTTGCGGCCCGCGTCCGTGTGGCCGAGGTCTACCGCACACTGCGGCCGCGCGTGCTTTTCATTCCGTACTGGCGCGACGCCCACCCCGACCACCTGGCCGCCTCGCGCCTGGCGACGGAGGCCCGCTTTCACGCCAAGCTCACCAAGACGGCCATGAAGGGCGAGCCGCATTACCCCGAGCGGGTCCTCTACTATTACTGCACGCACCTGAGGACCCACGACGACGTGGCGTTTGTCGTGGACGTGTCCGATGAGTTCCCCGCGAAGGTCCGGGCGATGGAGTGCTACAAGAGCCAGTTCTTCGAGCACCGCGGGGCCGAGGCAGGGGGCGTACTGCGGTACGTCGCCGATGCCAACCGCTTCTGGGGCCGCATGATCAACCGCGCGTACGGCGAGCCGTTCGCCGTGCAGGAGACGCTCGGCCTTGCATCGCCGAAGTGCATTGTGTAACGTTTAGCCGTCGCCGGTGTACGTGTTTAGCGTGCCACCCCATTTCGGGGGCTTACGCTAAACACGTACTCGCCGCGAACGGCGACGATAACGTTTAGCCGTCGCCGGTACGGCGACGATCACGTTTAGCCGTCGCCGGTACGGCGACGATAACAAAGGAGACCGCCGATGAAGCCTTGGATGCTTGCAGCGATGGTGACCGTCGGGCTGGTTGCAATGGGGTTGGCCTACGCCGCCGAGCAGCCGTCGCTCGTGGGCAAGGCCGCGCCGGAGATCAACGCCAAGTACTGGCTGAATTCGCAGCCTCTTACGCTCAAGGGCCTCCAAGGCAAGATCGTCGTGGTCGAGTTCTGGGCCACGTGGTGCCCGCCTTGCCGCAAGTCCATCCCGCACCTGATCGAACTCAACAAGAAGTACGCCGAGAAGGGCGTTGTCATCATGGGTCTCACGGATGAGCCGAAGGAGAAGGTCGAGCCTTTCGCCAAGGAGATCGGGATGAACTATCCCGTTGGCGGCGAAAGCACGAGCGCCGGGGCTTATGGCGTCAAGGGCATTCCGACGGCCTTCATCCTGGACACCTCGGGCGTCGTCACCTGGCAGGGCCACCCGATGGACCCCGGTTTCGAGAAGGCCCTGGAAGAGCAACTTACGAAGACGCCGCCCGCGGCCGAAACGCCCAAGGCAAAGGGCAAGGGCAAGAGCAAGAAGTAAACCGCTGGCGGCGGTTGCAGCAACCACCCGCATCAGGCCAAACGAAAGGCCCGCGCCGTTGCTGGCGCGGGCCTTTCCCTTCCCCATCGCTCTCGCGATTATTTGCCGGTCGCCGGGACGGGTGTCTTGGCGGCCTCGCCCCAGATATTCTTCTGAACTTCGGTCTTGAGGCTCTTGATCCAGTTGCTGATCTTGACATACGCCTGGTCAGTGATACGCATGACGATCTGGGGGTGCCCGGCCTCGGGGCCCTTGGTGGGCTTCTGGAGCAGGAGGCTGTCGGCCCAGCTCTCGCCGCGGGCGATGTACTTGTTGATGGTCCGGAAGTTCTCGGCGATGGTCCTCTTGTCGGTGGCGTTGCGGCGGACGATGACCCACTTGGATGCGGGGTTGCCGCCGCCGTGGCACTTCAGGTTGCCGCACGTGTTGATCATAATCAACTCGATGTTGCGGAAACCGTTCATGGCGGGATCGCCTTCGGCCTTGTAGATTTGGGCCATCTCTTCGGGGGTGACGGTGGCCTCGGCCCCCTTGTTCTCCTCGGCGGCGGTCACCTCCGTGGCCGTGCCGCCCCCGCTGCTCGTCACCAGGTACAACAGGTACTTCGGGCGGGTGTCGTCCGGGGCCTTCTGATTGGCCTCCAGGGCGACGGCCTGGGCCTCGCTCTGCCGGTTGTTCTGGAAGCACCACTTGGCCACGGCGTACAGGTCGTCGCCGCTGGCGCGGTTGACTTTCTTCTTGGTCGCGCCCTCGTATTGCTGAATGATCGTGGACAGCGGGTCCTCCTCGGCAATCGAGAGGATCGCAACCGCCAGCACCCCGCACACGGCCAGGGAAGACGCAACGAGGGCCAACCGTTTGTTTCTCACCGAAGCACCGCCTTTCGCTCTTCTTTGCACCGTCCTGAATTTACCGCCGCCGCAATAAGGACGCAAGTCAAATCGCGCCGCTTGCGCGCCGGCGACGGCTACATCGTCCAGGGACTGGACGCGTCGGCGGCCCGTGGCGCCATTACACCGCGCGAGGTCCCCCGATGCAAGGTTCTGGCGGCCGGATGCTCCAGGACGCCCCACAAGCCGCGGTCGTCCGATCTTGACTCCCCCCCAGGGTCAATCGCCCGCGCCGACGCGGAAAGGGGCGGCACGGGCAAGGCCAGCGGGGCCTGGCGAAAGCGGAGGGCCGTCGGTCGGCTAGGGAACCGGCTTGGCGACTATCTGCGAGACGGAACTCGGCTTCTCTTTGCTCACCTTCGGCGGTCGGATAGTCTTCGTTTCGGTCACGTAATCCGTCAGGGTCAGGCCCGAGGCAAGCGCCTCGATGAACTCATCGCGGGTTGCGGGCCGGTAGACCGCATAACTCGGCACGGTGCGCTGAGAGCCGTCAGTGGCGATATAGGCATGTGTGCCGCAATAGACAAGCCACTCCTCCGGCGGGCTGCTCTCCTTGCCCCCTGGGGGCGTTTGCCATGTGGCCTGCAAGGTTGATGGGTCATTGTAATGGAAACCGAACTGGGTCAGGCGAACCCCGTCGGTGAGACCTTGCGACTTGATCCCGCGGATATGAAAGACGATCTGCGGCCTGTCCGGAATGCCATCGTTGCCCGGCACCCTTGTGAGGAATCGGCTTTCGACCAACCCCGTCGGCCGTATGGACGGCGTACCCGGGGAAAAGGGGCGCTCCGCCAGAATCTCCGCTGGATTGATGATCTGGAGCACCTTTGAGCCGGCCGGGGCTGACCGTATCTCGGTCCCCGGCGCGGGGGGCGAGATCTCGACCGTCATCCCATCAACAATCCCCTTGCCGCAGTCCCGCCACGTGCCGTCGATTTTGGCGATCTTGTCCCGGAACTTGACGAACTGAATGTCAACCCATGCGGACGGGCGGGGCTTTCCACGGTAAAGACACCCGCCGGGCGGAACCTCCGGCGCGGGCACAGGTGCAACGGCGGGGGTCGCCGGATTTGTGGCTGGGTCCGGCGCAGCCTGTGGCTGTTCGGCGGACGACATGCCAGCCATCGCGATCAGTATTGGCACTAAAAGCGAGAATCGCATGTACGCACCCCCTATACATTTTGTCAGCCTGCCAACACACAGCGTACAGAGCCGCTTTTGTTCGTGCAAGCCTTAAGGCGCCCATCCGAGGCTATGGAGCGCCTCGCGGACCGATGCGATGTAGGTCGCCTCGGCATGGGAAACCTCGCCGTCGGAAAGGACTTCCTGAAGAGCGTTCACGAAGACCTGGGCATGGACGCCTCGCCGCTCCACCATCGAGATCGCCTCTCCCAGCCGCGCAGCCTCCCGAAGTTCCCGCTCGTCGAAGATGCCGTCCAGCATCGCGCTTTCGATAAACTCGAAATACTCCTGTCGCGGGCCGATGCCGATAAGCGCGTTGTGGCCCCACGTGAACTCCGCCGCCTCGCCCGACCGCCGAGCGTTCGACCGCCGCCGCGAAGAAATGCACCTTCGCGCGGCCCGCCAGGCCCCGCGAAACAAGAACGGCGGCGAATAAATCAACGGGCCCCAAGGGGTGAACGGCGCCCCGCTAGACACATACCACGCAACAGCGTGGCCGTGCCACCCGGCTTGAGGGATGTCACCGAGCGTGACGCAATACCGAAACGGCCCGCTTGTGCTTGACATGACCGCGGGTGCGGCTTACTATGAATCGCGCTTTCGAGTTCAGTTAAGGCGAGCCCCAGATGCCGGAAGAACCGGAAGTCGTCCAGGTGACGGACCGCAACGGTGTGAAACTGGTCCGTATCCTCACCTCGGCCATCCTCCGCGAGGGCGAGGTGGAAGCCCTTGGCCAGGGCCTCCTGTCGCTCGCCGAAGTGCCCGGCCAGCGGGTCGTCCTCAGCTTCCTGGGCGTCCAGCACCTGACGAGCCTTGTGCTGGGCAAACTCATCCACGTGCACAAGCGGCTGGCCGAGTCGGGGGGCGAGTTGCGGCTGGCCGACATCGACCCGCATATCTTTGAGGTCTTTGCGATCACCCACCTGGACCGTTTGTTCCGCATCTTCGAGCGTGAGGACGAGGCCATCGCCAGTTTTGCGGCCAAGCCGGAGGCCTAGCGTGCCGTCGCGTCCGACCGACAACGACCCCGCCCGTCCCTGGACCGAGAAGGTCCTTCCGACCCAACTGGAGGCCATCCGCGACGCCGAAGGCGACGTCATGGCCCGCCTGGAGGAGTTCGCCTACAACGAGGACCACCAGTTTGCCATCCGCCTCGCTTTTGAAGAGGCCCTCGTCAACGCCATGAAGCACGGCAACCACATGGACCCGGCCCGCAAGGTCAGGCTGGCGTACCGGGTGTCGCCGCAGTGCATCGAAATTCGCATCCGCGACGAGGGCGAAGGATTCGACCCGGGCGTCGTGCCCGACCCCACCGTCGATGAGAACCTCCATCGCCCGTGCGGCCGGGGCATCATGCTCATGCGGTCTTATATGGACACTGTCGAATATGCGTGCTGCGGCAAGGAAGTCCAGATGACCAAGTACCGAAGGCCCAGCCAAGGGGGGGCCAAGCCATGAAAATCCAGGTCCGGGAAGAAAGCGGTTGCCACGTGGTCGCCATCTGCGGGTCGGCCGACGTCGAGTCCTCCGCCGTGCTGCGCGAGGCGCTCCTGGGCGCCATCGAGAGCGGCGCCAGGTGCGTTATCTGCGACCTCGGCCGGACGGACTTCATCTGCTCCGACGCCCTCGGCGTCCTCATTACGGCCTACCTGAAGGCCCTGACGCGCGGCGGCTTCGTGCGCCTGGCGGACCCGCAGCAGCACCTCAAGGAAGTCCTGGCCACCACACGCCTCGACCACCTCTTCGACATCTACGCCGACGTGCAGGCCGCTGTCGGCGGGGCCGAGGGTAAGGGCAAGGGGGCGTGACGTTGCCGCCAAGACCCGCCTTCCGCGTGCCGCCGCGTTGTAACGCCCGTGCGGCGCGGCTGTTACTGGGCGCGGTCCCGGCGCTGCTCGTGTCGCTTGCCGCGCTGGCCCTGGCATCCGCGCCGGCCGACCCGTCGCCCCATCCGCCCGTTGCCGTGCGCTTCACGTTGAAGGAGCCCGGCTACGTGACCCTCGTGATCGACGACGAGAAAGGCCTCCGCGTCCGCAACCTCGTCTCCGAGACGTATTTCCCCGCCGGCGACAACGTCGCCTGGTGGGACGCGACCGACGATCTGGGGCGGGACAACGATGCCGCACGCCATGGCGTCTATCACATCCCGGCCCGGCCGGTGGCGCCGGGGACGTACCGCGTGGCGGGCCTGTACCGCAAGGCCGTCGAGTTGCATTACGAGTTCTCGATCTATACGGCCGGCAACCCGCCTTGGCCGACCAAGGACCACACGGGCGGCTGGCTGGCCAACCACACGCCGCCCAACAGCGCCGCCTCCGTGTCCGCCGATCGCGCCCCAGGCGGCAAGCCGCTCGTGTTGCTCGGCAGCTTCGTCACTGAGGGCGGCGACGGAATCGCATGGGTCGACCTCGACGGACGCAAGCTGGGCGGCAAAGGCTGGCTCGGCGGCGTCTGGACCGGCGCACAGTTCCTCGCCTGCGACCGTGGCCGGGAAGCCGAGCCCGACGTCTACGCCTACGCCGGCGCGGCCTGGAGCACCACAACCGACCCGAAGAAGTCGACCGACAACACCGGCGAGATACGCCTGACTGCCCTCATGCGCAAGGGCGACAAGCACGCCGACCGCCCCGTCCTCAAGTACACGTTCACCCTGCCGGCCGACGTCGGCCGCGCACCCGGCGGCGACAACAAGTACGGCTCGCAGATGGGCGGCCTGGCGGCCCACGCCGGCCTGCTCGTCTTCAGCCTGCCGCACCTCAACCAACTCGTTTTCGTGGACGCCAAGGCCAAGCAGGCCCTCGGCGCAGCGGCGGCGGAGGACCCTCGCGGCGTGGCGTTCGATGCCCAGGGGCGCCTGCTGGTCCTCTCCGGCGTCAAGTTGTGCCGCTACGATGTGCCCGCGGCGCTCCAGCCGACGGTCAAGTTGCCGCCGCCCCGTGTCGTCGTGGCCGCCGGCCTCGATGACCCGCAGCAACTGGCCCTCGATTCCGCCGGCAACATCTATGTGAGCGATCACGGCGGCAGTCACCAAGTCAAGGTCTGGGCGCCCGACGGCCGCCCCTTGCGCGCCATCGGCACGGCCGGCCCGCCCAGGGCGGGGCCATACGATCCGAATCACATGAACAACCCCGCCGGCCTCACCGTCGACGCCGACAACCGCCTTTGGGTGACCGAGAACGATTTCCAGCCCAAGCGCGTCAGCGTCTGGACACTTGACGGCAAGCTCCTGAAGGCGTTCTACGGCCCGGCCGAGTACGGCGGCGGCGGCAGGCTCGACCACCAGGACAAGACCCGGTTCTACATCCGCGGCATGGAGTTCAAGCTCGACTGGGACAAGGGCTCAAGCCAATTGGCGGCCGTTCTCTTCAGGCCCGCGCCGGGTGCCGCGAGCCTGCCCGGCGGCCCGCCGGAGCTGCCCATCTATGTCGCCGGACGCCGCTACTTCACCAACTGTTACAACAGCCACCCCACCAACGGGGCGCCCGTCGGCGTGATCTGGCTGGAGCGCAGCGGCGTGGCCGTGCCCGTGGCCGCCTTCGGCGCCGCCCACAACTGGGACCTCCTCAAGACCGATGCCTTCAAGCCCCGGTGGCCGGCCGGCGTCGATCCGACCAAGGACCGCAACCAGAACCCCGCACTCTTCCTCTGGTACGACCTGAGCGGCGACGGCCAGCCGCAGCCCGACGAAGTTGTGATGATAAAGAAGAAGCCCGGCGGCATCACGGTCATGCCCGACCTCTCGTTTGTCGCCGCCCGCAGCGACGACCTCGCGGTGCGCCTGCGGCCGCTGCGGTTCACGGCCCAGGGCGTGCCCGTCTACGACCTCGCCGCGGCCGAGACGGTGGCCTCCGGCGCGCAGCCGCCGAGAAGCTCCGGCGGAGACCAGGTCCTTGCGGCGGACGACGGCTGGGCCGTCCTGACGGTCGCCGCCAAGCCGTTCGCGCCGGAGTCCGTCGGCGGCGTCTGCAAGGGCGCCGCCGTGTGGTCCTACCCGAGCGTCTGGCCGGGCCTCCACGCCTCGCACGAGTCCTCGAAGCACGAGTTCGCGGGCGAGCTGATCGGCACGACCCGCCTTCTGGGCGGTTTCATCCGACCCAAGGGCAGCCAGGTCGGCCCGCTCTGGGCCATCAACGGTAACATGGGCAACATGTACATTCTTACCGCCGACGGCCTGTTCGTTGCGACGCTCTTCAAGGACGTTCGCCAGGCGCCCCTTTGGTCCTCCTTCGCCGCAGCCCAGCGCAACATGGACGTCACCGACACCAGCCTCCACGACGAGTGTTTCTGGCCCTCCATCACTCAGACGCCCGACGGCAAGGTCTACCTCGTCGCCGGCGACCCGCACATCGTCCGGGTGGACGGCCTTGGGACGCTCAGCCGGCTGCCGCCTGCCGAGGTCCGGGTGACCGCCGCGGACCTGGAGGCGGCCCGTGCATGGGTCGTCGAGAGCGAGGCCGGGCGTCAGCGGGCCCTCGGCCCGAAGGTCCTCAAGGTGGCCATCCGCGCCGACGCCCCCGTCGTTGACGGCAAGCTCGACGACTGGGCGGGGGCCGACTGGGCGCAGATCGACACCTCCGGCACAAAGGCGTGGTTCAACTCCAAGTCCAAGCCGTACAACCTGGCGGCCGCCGTCGCCGTCTCGGGCGACCGCCTCTATGCCGCCTTCAAGACCGACAGCGCCAACCTTCTGGCCAACACGGGCGAGGACCTCAAGGCGCTCTTTAAGACCGGCGGGGCGCTGGACCTGGAGATCGGCACGGACGCGCGGGCCGACCCGAAACGCACCTGCCCAGCCGCCGGCGACGTGCGCCTCTTGGTCGCACGCGCGGGCGCCAAGACCGTGGCCGTCCTGTATCGGCCGGTGGCACCGGGGGCGGGCGGCGAGCGCATCGCGTTCAGTTCTCCGCAGCGCACGATTATGTTCGACCGCGTTGACGACGTAAGCCGGGAGGTCACGTTCGCTTCCACCGTCGAGAAGGACAAGGACGGATGGGTGACGGCCGCGTACTACGAAATCTCGTGCCCCCTGGCGGTCCTGGGCCTCAAGCCCGAGGCCGGCCGGACGATCCGGGCCGACCTGGGCGTCCTTCGCGGCAACGGCGTCGAGACCGTCCACCGCGTTTACTGGAGCAACAAGGCCACGGCCATCACGGCCGACGTGCCCAGCGAGGCCGAACTCGCGCCCCATCTCTGGGGCCAATGGACCTTCGCGCCGTAACGACGGCGTACAATAGTAAGGGAGCTTTCTATGACAGAAGCTACGATGGGAACTGAGTTTCGCGCGGGGGCCGGCAAAGGGGACAGCCCCCGTTTCCATACAGCCGGAAACGGGTGCAGCCCCCTTTTCCTTGCCCCGCTAAACACGTACGGAGACCCACCGCGCAAAAGTTCGTGTGGCGCACTATCGCTAATTGGTGGCATCCTGGCGGCCGTCCTAAGCCTCGCCTTGGCCGCGCAGGCCGCCGAGGGGCCGGCCAAGGCCGACCCCGCCGCCCCCAAGATCCGCCTCCTCATCCTCAGCGGCGCCAACAACCACACCTGGAAGACCACCACGCCGGCCCTCAAGAAAATGTACGAGGACTCCGGCCGGTTCACCGTCGAGGTCACCGACGACGTCCCCAACCTGAAAGCCGCCGACTTCGCCAGGTACGACTGCATCGTCAGCAATTACACCACCTACCCGGTCATCGAGGGCAAACGCTGGCCCGCCGAGACCGAAAAGGCGCTCCTGGACTACGTCGCCTCAGGCCACGGCTTCGTCCTATTCCATGCCGCCAGCACGGCCTGGGGCGACTGGCCGGAGTTCACCGACCTCATCGGCCTCTCCTGGCAGAAGGACAAGGCCACCGGCAAGAACGTCAGCGGCCACGGGGCGCAGCACTCCTTCACCCTCACGATTGTAGATAAGGAGCACCCCATCACGCAGGGCATGAAGGACTTCCAGCACGTTAAGGACGAGCTCTACCACCGCCAACTCAAGCACGCCACCGCCCGCGTGCTCGCCACGACCTTCTCCGACAAGGCCATGGGCGGCACGGGCGAGAACGAGCCGATGATCGTCGTCACGCAGCTCGGCAAGGGCCGCTGCTTCCACAACGCACTCGGCCACGACCCCAAGCCGATGGAGGGCGTCGGATTCCAGACCCTCATGCTTCGCGGCACGGAGTGGGCCGCCACCGGCAAGGTCACCATCCCCATCCCCGCCGACTGGCCCGCCGTCGGCACGCCGCAGGCCGAGGAACTCAAGAAAGCCGCCGAGCCGAAGAAGGCCGAGCCGGCGAAGAAACCCGCCGAGGCCAAGAAGTAGTTGGAGCGGAGTGAAGAGTGCGGAGTGCAGAGTGCAGAATGCAGAGTGCAGAGTGAGGAGTGAGGAGTGAAAAGCCGAGCTACGGCAACACCGGGCGCTTCAAGCCCCGACCGTAAGTCGAAGATCCGCCAGCCGTTTTGGCGGAGTCGGGGTCACGTTGCCCGATGGTGCCGTTGCCGTTCAGGCCCGGCGGGCCGAACTGATCTCTAGCCACGGTGCGCAAGCCCGTGGAACGATGTTGGACGCGACCCTTCCAGTTTCCTTTATTGAATAAGCCCCGGCGGGGCGCATGAACGGCGTTCAGTCGCCCCGATGGGGCTCTATAACAACATAACAGCGCAGGATGGAATTGTCATGCCGTTTTCCACGGGCTCGCGCCGCGTGGCTAGAGATCAGTCTTGCCCCTCCGGGGCGGCGGGCGGTTTTGTCATTGATTGCAATGCACGGCATGTGGCATGACCACAAACGCCGATGCGCCATGCTTCGCGCGCCGGGGAGAAGGCACGCGGAGATAAATATTGCGTCCCCCGAACCGTATGCGTTTTGCCGGGCTGCCGGGGGAAAATGGGGTACCGGCATGACGCATCTTAATTCGGCATTGCGTTCCCCGAATTCCGAATTCGTCCTTCACAGATCACGTCTGAAGAGGCGTATGCCTGCCTCGTGTTCCAGCGCACTCCAGATCATCTCCGTACGCTCCTCGATGAACCGATGAAAGCCGCGCCGTAGATTCTTGCTCCAAATGCCACTTTGGGGGTGGTATGGAATCAGGTGCCTGTTCATTTTTAGCCCGAACTGCCTGGTGGTCTCGGAAACCGCGCCAAGATAACTCTTCGGGCGTCGGTTGCTGATCTGCTGATTCTCTTCGGCCGTGAGCAAGCAGATGTTCGCAATGCTATTGTACTGGTTCGGTGGCACCTCCTCGTTCGCCAGCGGTTGCTTTGGAAAGATGTGGTGCCGATCTTTACGATTAGCTGGCGTCGAGTAGCGTTCCGCCGGGATTTCATTCAGGCCGCTGTCAAGAATGCTGACCGGCCCACGCCGCAGAAGCATGCAGTAGACGGCACAACTCAAACCCGTGTGACCTGCATATTGTGTTTTCCGGAGGTCAACCTTATCGACCTGCGGCCTGAACTTGAATCGTGTGCCTGGCTTGTCCGCGAGCTTCTTAAAGAAGTCTAAATCCTTCGGCAAACTTCGATAGAACTCCTTGCCGGAATATCGCCCCCCGGCAGCCGTAGCCCAGAACCACCGGCGAATTTCACCGGCCTGTCGCCTATCCGGCCCGGCCCCGTTCCAGAAATAGAACAACGCCAGTATTGATACTATGTAGTCCGAGTACAAGAACCCGCGGTTGAGCACGCAAAAATTCTGTCGAAGGTGATCCACGGCCTTGCCGAAGCACTTGCTCAGCCGGGTCCATTCACGGGCCAACTCCTTACGCTTCCTGTCGTCATTTTGTGCTTGCCGCTCTAGACGCCTGATAATGGTTTCGATAGCCGGCCCACGCGCTTCAGTCGCGCCGCGTACGGCCGTCAGGGCAAACAGGATCGGCATCTCCGGCATATCGCTGAACGAATCATCCAGATTATCGCGAACCTCGTGCGAGATGTCGCGCAGGTTCAACTTGCCGGATCTGCTGATGATGCCATCGGCCGTCGTGACCCGCATGCCTTGCGTGTTGATGCGAAGGAAGCACTCATGCACCTGCTCCAGTTTCGCGTGCATGAACATTAAGTGGAATGGATAGTGGAGGATCGCGAGCCGGCATTTGCGCACTCGGGCGCTCTGCCGTTTGCCTAACCAACTCAGCTTTTTGCTCCAATGAGGGTTGAGGACGTCGCACAGAGACACGTATTGCCCCTCGTGCGGCTTGCGGTAACGAATCTGCTGGCCATCTTCCTCGTCTTCAAGCGACAGCACCACGCGACTGAAATCAATATCGCGGTGCCGGGCATTCTGCACGACATCGCCCTTTTGCGTGTGGTACATGACCGAGATTCGCTGCTGGCCGTCGATCAGGAACCAGACTTTGTTGTTCTTGTCGCTAAATGGTGGCAATATGTGGAAGCGACGGCGAAGATGTAGCAGTTGGATTTTAGGTGTCTCCCAGATCATCACCACGCCGATGGGCATGCCCGATGCGATGCTGTCCAGGAGTTTGGCCGCCTTCTTCCCATCCCAGACAAACTCACGTTGAAGCTTTGGGATGGCGAACATTCCGCCGTCGATGCAGTCGAGCAGTTGTGACGCGCGCTTTGTCTGAATAGCGATGGTCTTATGGCTCATTTCAAATCCTCTGCGCATTTCGGGGAACGCAATACCGATATTCTCGTTGCCCTTTCCATCCGTCATCGCGTACGCGGGCCGTATTTTTCCGTCACCAGGGGAAGGCAGGTTCTTTTTCGCTCGCGGCATCGCACGGTCTGAAAGGGTAAGGTAACGTTGCGCGACAGGCTCGTCAATATTTTACCGACGGCCGCGCGCTGCGAAAGCATATCCGACTTCCCATCGTTCAGCCCGACGGGCTGAGACGTAACAGCCCTGGGCAACGCCCAGGGTTACGGGGCCGGGTCCGCCACTGCCTTTCCTCCTTGTTCGTCCAGCCTGAAGGGCTGGGACGCAATCACCCTGGGCAACGCCCATGGGCTGGAAACGCTGTCAGCAAGAACCCCGGCGAGCGACAGGGTCATGGCGAGCCACCCGTGTCGCCCTTTCAGGGCTTCAAAAGAAAACAACACACAAGAATGATTCCGCCTCCGTTGACCTTGGGCGTTGCCCAAGGCTGTTACATCCCAGCCTTTCAGGCTGAGCGACACAGGCGTAATGACGGGTCATATTCGTGCCTTGGCGTCTTGGCGCCTTTGCGTGAGATCGGCCCGCCTGTGGCGGTGAACGGCAGTTCAAAGTTCAAGGTTCAAAGTTTAAAGTTAAGGGCCAAGAAAAGGCAGTTTCAAGTTTCAGGTTTCAAGTTTCAAGTTCAAGGCGATGCCGTTTCTTTGTCGTCCGGTTCCCTGTTCCCGCCGCCGTTTTTCACTCTGCACTCTGCACTCTGCACTCTGCACTGCGGTTTGTCGTCCGGTTCCCGGTCTCCCGGCCTGCCCGCCAGGCTTAAGGGCGGGTTTCCGGCGTGCACTTTACACTATGCCTATGCACTATAGCGTGTTGCGAAAAAGCAACACTTTCCACCGAGCGGCATCGCTGTGAAAAAAGTAACGCTGTAAGTGTTTTCGGAACCCATCAAGGGATGTATATGACCAGAGCGCAAAAAAGGCGAAAAAAGAGCAAAACGCTATCAAGTTCCATCAAAACAGGGCTCAAAAAGGTAAAATTTCGTACACTTTTTGCCTTACCCATCTTAACATTTTGCCCCTCCAACCCCTCTGGCGCTAGCGCCAGGGCCGTTTTGACCCTCCAAAAGGGGCAAAAAGGCGGCGCGCCGTTCTAATAATCCCATTTGGT
>Ga0209777_10004813_pt1 | contig 15820 bp, 14 predicted proteins | sample FrelakmetHBP12HB_FD_187147 | JGI IMG/M metagenome (GOLD analysis project Ga0209777, IMG submission 187147) | Freshwater lake sediment microbial communities from the University of Notre Dame, USA, for methane emissions studies -HBP12 HB (SPAdes)... | ecosystem: Environmental > Aquatic >... | reverse complement strand
CGTGGCCGGGATGGTGTAGCCCTTGGCCGCGAAGACGCTCTTGCGGTAGAAGACGCACCACGGGTAGTAGTCGACCGGGACGCCGTAGACCTTGCCGTCGTTGCCGACGCAGGCCTTGGCGAAGCCTGCCGTGAAATTGCTGCCGACCTTGGCCCAGACGTCGTCCATCGGGGTGGCGAGGCCCTTGTCCGCGAAGAACCGCATCCGATAGCCGGAGAACCAGTAGAAGACGTCGTCCGGGGTGGCGCCCAGGTAGTTGTTGATCTGGTCCTGGAACGTGTTGTGGTCGACGGTGTTCATCGTCGGGTCGAGGCTCGTGGCCGTCTTGAATGCGGCGTTGATGGCCTTGGCGCCCGCGAGGTCCGACGCGTCCGAGTGGTTGTTGCCGACCGTGAGCTTGCCAGTGAGCTGTCCGGGGACCGGCGTCACGACCGGGGCAGCCGTCACTGGGGGCGCCGTCACCGGGGGCGCCGTCACCGGAGCCGGGGTGGGCGTAGCGGCGGCCGAGTTGCAGGCGGCGACAACCGCCGGCAGCACGGTCAATCCGGCGGCGCCTATGAGTCCCTTCTTGAGGACTTCACGCCGACTGACTCGCTGAAGATCATCCATGCGATGCCATCTCCTCCCTGTGCGGCCGATTGAGCCGACCGTGGTTCTCAAACAGGAACCAACAGGACAGCCGGATTGTCAGGCCAGCGTGGGCTGGGTGTCAAGGGGGTCGGTATCCACAATTCGTGTGATTCTGTCGGAATACGTTGACTTGAGTGTTCGAGTGCGGCAGGATTGAGAAGGACCGCCCGGGGGTCGGCCGGTCGCGAGCGAGGAGACAGGGGAGACATGCGTTCCAACTGGGCCGAAGGCGCCGCGGACGACGTGCGAGTCGCGGACTCGACCGTCCGTCGGCCGGCCCTTGCGCGCCAACGGCAGGCGCTGATCCTCGAGCAGGTGCGCGAGCACGGCGCCGTCCGCGTGGCGGACCTGGTGACGACGCTGGGCGTCTCGGACATGACCATCCGCCGCGACCTGGAACTGCTCCACGAGCGCGGTCTCCTGGAGAAGGTCCACGGCGGGGCCGCCGCGATCGAGGGGAGCTCGCTCTTCGAGCCCGGTTTCACTGTCAAGTCTTCCCTCATGCAGGCCGAGAAGGCCGCTATCGCCGCGGCCGCGGCCTCGCTCGTCGCCCCGGGAACGGCCATCGCGATCTCGGCCGGCACCACGACGTTCGCGCTCGGCCGCGGCCTGGTGGACATCCCGGGTCTCACTGTTCTCACCAACTCCGTTCCCGTCGCGGACGCCCTCTATCGGGAAGGCCGGCCGGATCAGACGGTCATCCTGAGCGGGGGCGTCCGCACCCCGTCCGACGCGCTCGTGGGTCCCTTCGCCGTGGAGGTGATCCGGTCGCTGCACGTCGACATGGTCTTCATGGGAACCCACGGCATCGATGCGCGGACAGGGTTCACGACGCCGAACATCCTCGAGGCCGAGACCAACAGGGCCCTCATCGAGGCCGGACGTCGCCTGGTCGTGCTGGCGGACCATACGAAATGGGGCATCGTAGGCATCAGCTCGGTGGCGCGCCTGGAAGAGGCAGAAACGATCATCACCGACTGCGGCCTCGATCCTGCCGCTCAGAGCCAGCTGGCAGCCGCCGTCCGACGGCTGATCCTGGTGGACGTGTCGACGGGTCAGCGGCGGACGATCCTCGATGGAGCGGAAGACGGCGGCCCAATCGATGAGATGGCAACAGGAGACCGCGGATGACCACCGATTCATCCCGCACCTCGCTCCTGTCGCAGCCGCACCGGCGCTACAACCCCCTCTGCGACGAGTGGCTGCTGGTGTCCGCGGAGCGGACGGGTCGGCCGTGGCTCGGCCGCGAGGAGACTCCGCCGGTGCGGAACCTGCCGGCATACGACCCGGGCTGCTACCTCTGCCCCGGCAACACCCGGGCCAACGGAGAGCACAACCCCGCTTACGAATCCACGTTCGTCTTCACGAACGACTTCGCCGCCCTGCGGCCGGACTCTCCGGTGGCCAGCTACGACGACGGCCTGCTTCGAGCCGAGACCGAGCAGGGCACGTGCCGGGTGATCTGCTTCACGCCGCGCCACGACGTGACACTGGGCCAGATGAGCGCCACGCAGATCCGGAGCATCATCGACCTGTGGGCCGCCGAATCGGCCTCTCTCGGCGAGCGCTTCCAATGGGTCCAGGTCTTCGAGAACAGGGGAGCGGCGATGGGAGCGTCGAACCGCCACCCCCACGGGCAGATCTGGGCGGGCAGCGCGCTTCCGGTCGAGGGGACCAAGGAAGACCGCGCCCAGCGCCGCCATTTCGAGGCGACCGGACGTCCCCTCCTGCTCGACTACGCGGCCCAGGAGACCGGCGGCCCGCGCGAGCTGGTAAGCGACGACGAGTGGCTCATCGTCATCCCGTTCTGGGCCGCCTGGCCCTTCGAGACGCTGGTCATCCCGCGCCGCCCGGTGGCCCGCCTGCCGGAGCTCGACGAGCACCAGCGGGGGGCCCTGTCGGAACGGTTGATAGAGTTGGTGAGAGGATACGACGGCCTCTTCGAGATGCCGTTCCCGTACTCGATGGGCTGGCACCAGGCGCCTTTCGCCGCCGGCTCTCAATCGCACTGGCAGCTTCACGCGCACTTCTACCCACCGCTTCTCCAGGCGACCATGCGCAAGTTCATGGTCGGCTACGAGTTGCTGTCGGAGCCACAACGCGACATCACCGCCGAAACAGCCGCGGAGCGCCTGCGGGCCTCCATCCTCGGCACGAACTCGACAGGCCACTGACGCTGCGGCCTAGCAGCCGGGTGGCTGACCGGAAGGAAGGAAGCCCCACATGTTCGGACTATCGCCAGCCCATCTGGTGATCATCCTGGTGATCGCCCTGGTCGTTATCGGACCCGGCAAGCTGCCCGAGGTCGGAGCCGCGATCGGGAAGAGCATCCGGGAGTTCCAGAAGGCGACGGGCCAGGCCCAGGAGCCACCGCAGCCCACTCAGGCGGCGGCGCCCATGCAGCCCATGCAGCCCATGCAGCCCATGCAGCCGATGCAGCCGATGCCGCCGGCGCAGTCCTACTACGCGGCCCAGCCCGCGTACGGCGCCCCGGTCTACCCGCCGCAGCCGCCGCAGTACGGCGCCCCGGCGTACCCGGTCCAGCCTCAATACGGCGCGCCGGTGTATCCGGCACAGCCGGCCCAGATGGACCCGGCCGGGGTCGCTCCCGTCGATCCGCAGCCGGCACCCGCAACGAACGAGCTGCCGCCCGCCGGCCCCGGGAACGCCTGAGAGCCGGACCAGGAAGCTGATTTCCCTTCCCTCCGCCTTGTGCCACGGCTCCCACGCTCGGTCGGGAGCCGTGGCACGGGTCTTGGAAACTGAGCGGCCGATGCCGCCGGCACACTCCGAGAGGTGAAGCCGATGAACGACGCCTCCAAGAAGGTCACCGGCAGAGCCGACGCGCTGCTGGCCCGGCTGGGCCGGCGGCCCGGTGCATCGAATGAGCACTCGGCCGGCGGCGAACCGGCCCGGCTGGTTCGCGCCCCCGGGCGGGTCAACCTCATCGGCGAGTACACGGACTTCAACCTCGGATTCGTTCTTCCCGTTGCCATCGACCGGGAGGTCTGGATCGCCTACGTACCCTGGGATCGCCCCGAGGTGGAGCTGACCTCGGTCGAGCTGGACGAGACGCGGTCATTCGCGTTCGACGGTCTCGCTCCCAGGACAACCCGCACGGGATCCTGGATCGACTATGTGGCCGGGACCGCCTGGGCGATGCTCGGGGCCAGCCTGCCCGTCAGGGGCTTCCGCGGCGTTCTCGACTCCACCGTCCCGGTCGGTGCGGGTCTCAGCTCATCAGCGGCCCTGGAGATGGCCTCGAGCTGGGCCCTGGCCGTCCCCGACGCGCCGCGACCCGGCGCCGACAAGATGGCCGCCATCGCCCAACGAGCCGAGAACGGCTACGTCGGCGTCAACTGCGGGATCATGGATCAGTTCGCGAGCGCTGCCGGCCGGGCCGGCCATGCGCTGCTGATCGACTGCCAGAGCAACACGGCGCAGACATCGCCGCTCCCGCCGGAGCTCTCGATCGTCGTCTGCGACACCGGGGCGCCGCGCCGCCTGGACTCCTCCGCGTACAACGAGCGGCGCTCGGAGTGCGAGGAAGGCGTCCGCCTCATCGCCGAGAGAGAGCCCGGCGTCAAGTCCCTTCGCGACGTCGATGGCGCGATGCTGGCGCGCAATTTCGATCGCCTGCAGGAGATCGTCGGGCGCCGGTGCGAGCACATCGTCCGCGAGAACGAGCGGGTCCTTGCCACCGTCGCGGCGCTCCGGGACGGCGACCTGGATGCGCTGGGGCGCCTGTTCGCGGCCTCACACGCATCGCTGCGGAACCTCTTCGAGGTCAGCTCCGCGGAGCTCGACACGATGGTGGAGATCGCAGTGGCCGTGCCCGGGGTCGTGGCCAGCCGTATGACCGGTGCCGGATTCGGCGGCTGCACCGTCAGCCTGGTCGAGCGCGGCGCGGAGCAGGCCCTGCGCGACCGGGTCCTGGACGAGTACCCAAAGCGGACCGGCCTCACGGCCCGCGTCTTCCCCGTCGCTGCCGTGGACGGCGCCGGAGCGATCGAGCTGTCATGAGGCGCCGGCCAGTGGCCGGCGGGCCCTCAGCCGGGCCGGCCATCGCGCCGCCGCCACCTCCACGCCCTGCCCGCGCATACTTGTACCTGCGCGCACATCGAGGCGCGACACGTAGTGGGACTTGCCATGGACCCCGACGCCAGCATGCAGAGTGTCGCCGCGCCGGCCGCCAGCTCGGTGCCCCGCGCCCGGCGACGCTGGCTTCGGCTGCCCTTCCGGCGTCGTCGGGATGAGTCGCCGAAGCCCATTCGCGGCGAGATGTCGCTGACCGGGCACCTCGTCGAGCTGCGTAACAGGCTCTATATATCGGCGTTGTCGCTCGTGCCCGGCACGGTCCTGGGCTTCGTCTTCTCGGGGAACATCATCCATTTCCTGGTGGCGCCGCTGCCGAAGGGTCATCTCGTGGCCTTCGGCCTGACCGAGCCCTTCATGATCGACCTGGAGGTCGCGATCACCACCGGCGTGATCTTCGCGATGCCCGTGTTGCTGTACCAGTTCTGGCGGTTCATCTCGCCCGGACTCACCGACAGCGAGCGGAGGACGGCCCGGCCCTGGGTGCCGCTGGCGCTCGCTTTCTTCGTCCTCGGCGTCGGCATCGCCTACTTCATCCTGCCGTACGCGGCCGGCTTCCTCTTCACCTTCCAGACCGAAGACATCCAGCTGATGCTGTCGGCCGAGTCGTACTTCGGGTTCGTCACGATCCTCTTCCTGGCCTTCGGCATCGTGATGGAGTTCCCGATCGTCCTGGTCCTGCTCTCGAAGGTGGGCATCGTCACTTCCAAGCGGCTGCGGAGCTCGCGCCGGATGGCATTGCTCGGGATAGTCATCTTCTCGGCGGTGATCACTCCGGGCGCGGACCTGGTCAGCCCGATCGTCATGGCCGTGACGATGTACTGCCTCTACGAAGTCTCGATCATCATGATTCGGCTGGGCGGGCGATAGCCAACGATCGCCGGCCGGACGGCGCATTCCGTCGTTGGCTCCTGCGCTCCTTGCTCACGCACCTTCAGGTGCGCTCGCGCCGCCGCCCGGCTGGCCCGGGCGCCTCGTCGCCGCCTAGGACTGCACTCGTCAGACCGGCGATCGGAAGCGCGTGGGCCCATAATCGGTCCATCCGCACGATGGAGACAGACGCCATGGCCGAACAGGAGACGGGGGCCCGAGTCGGGATCGTCTGCGGCAGCCGCTCCGACTTTCCCGTCATGGAGAAGGCCGTCGAGATGCTGGGCCGCCTCGAAGTGCCGTGCGAGCTCCACGCCATCTCGGCCCACCGTGCCCCGGAGCTGCTCTTCCGTTTCGTTGCCGGCGCCGAAGCGCGCGGCATTCGCGTCTTCATCGGGGGCGCCGGCGGCGCGGCTCACCTGCCGGGCGTCATAGCCGCCAAGACCATGCTGCCGGTGATCGGCGTGCCCATCCCGACACAGGTCAACGGCGGCCTCGACTCGCTGCTGTCGATCGTCCAGATGCCCAAAGGCATCCCCGTGGCAACCGTCGCCATCGGCGGTGCCGAGAATGCGGCCATCCTCGCGGCCGAGATCCTGGCCCTCTCCGACCCCGCCCTTCGGGCCAGGCTGACGGCCTTCCGCGAAGCCCAGACCCGGGCCATCGAGGACGACGCCTCCAACGCGGACCTGCGCGGCGCGCCCTGACGCCGGCGGCCCGGAGAGGCGGCGGCACGAGCCCCGGCAAGAAGGCGACAACGTGGAGAAGGTCCGAATGAGCGACGTGAAGCTCGGCCAGGGAGGCCTGCCGGACTGGCTGGAGCCGACCGTGCGCTTCTGCTCGCGCTGCGGCACACAGCTCGAGTTCGGCCCGATCCAGGGCGAGGAGCGAGAGCGACTGGCGTGCCCCAGCTGCGGCTTCGTCTTCTACGTCAACCCGCGGCTCGTGGTGACCACTCTGCCCGTCACCGACCGCGGCGAAGTCGTGCTCATCCGCCGCGGCATCGCCCCGGGCTACGACCGGTGGGCCCAGCCGGGCGGCTTCTTGGAGATCGACGAGACGGTCGGCGAGGCCGCGATCCGCGAGACACTCGAGGAGACGGGGCTGATGGTCGAGCCGGTCGGTATCGTCGGCCTCTATTCGCGGATCCAGGCGGCGGTCGTGGTGGTGGCCTACGAGGCGCGCATCGTCGGCGGCGAGCCGCGGGTGACTCACGAATCGCTCGAGACGCGGCCGTTCGCGCCGGAAGCGATCCCGTGGCCGGAGATCGCCTTCGAGACGAGCATCCGGGCGCTGCGCGACTGGGTGGCGCGGGTCCGACCGGACCTGCCCCTGCCCCATCCTTCGACCATCCACCGCGACTACGGGGCCTGAGGCCGGGCCGAGAAGGGCCGAGCGGCCTGCGGGGCCGGGCCGGAGCGGCCTGCGGGGCTCGCACTCCAGATGGCAGACTACGCCGCGATGGACGCCGCGACGATCGCCCTGATCATCATCCCGCTCGTTCTGCTCGAGCTCGGGTTGATGGTCCTCGCCCTGTACGACCTCTTCCAGGAGGATCGCCGCGTCCGGGGCGACAGCAAGATCATCTGGGCCCTGATCATCGCCCTCGCCAACGGCATCGGCCCGCTGATCTACTTCTTCGTCGGCCGCGACGAGTCGCGCGGCGCCGCCACGGGCTCGGTCCCGGCCGCTCCCGCGGACTCCATCGCCCGCATCCTGGCGACGTGGCCGGCGCGGCCGGCAACGGCCGAGGCGGCCGTCTCCACCGCGGGGCTCACGAAGCGCTACGGCGGCGGCGTGGTCGCCCTCGAAGACCTCAACCTGACCGTCCCGGGCGGCAGCATCTTCGGGTTCCTGGGACCGAACGGCGCCGGCAAGACCACGACCCTTCGCCTGCTCACCGGCCTGGCCACGGCCACCGCGGGCACGGGCTCGGTGGCCGGCGTCAAGATCGGCGGCACCGGCGGCGAGCTGGCTCGGAACATCGGCTACCTGGACCAGGACCCCCGCTTCTACGCCTGGATGCGCGGCCGCGAATTGCTGGACATGGTCGGCCAGCTCCACGGGTTGAGCGGGGCCGCGCTGAAGCAGCGCGTCGGCGAGGTGCTGGAGATCGTGGGTCTCACGGACGCCGCCCACCGACGGATCGGCGGCTACTCGGGCGGGATGCGCCAGCGCCTCGGCATCGGCCAGGCCCTCATCAACCAGCCCCGGGTCCTTTTCCTGGACGAGCCGGTCAGCTCGCTGGACCCGGAGGGCCGCCGCGACGTCCTGGAGATCATCTCCCGGCTCCGGGGAACGGCCACAGTATTCATGAGCACTCACATCCTCAACGACGTCGAGCGGGTCTGCGACCGCGTGGCCATCCTCAACCTCGGCCACCTGGTCGTCGAAGGCCCGATCGACGAGCTGCTCGACCGCTACGCCCAGCCGATTTTCGAGATCGAGCCGGAACCGCAGCAGCCGGGCTCGATCGACCGGCTCGCGGCCACGATGCGCGGCCAGGCCTGGGCCCACGACGTCAAGACGACGCCAGACACTGTGCGTGTCTTCGTCGACGACCCGAAGGTGGCCGGCCCGGCGATCCTGCCGCTGGTCGCGTCGAGCGGCATCAACATCGTCCGGTACGAGCGGGTCCGGCCCAGCCTGGAGGACGTCTTCCTCCGACTGGTGGCCGAGAGCGGCCCGGCGATAGCGCCCCCGGTAACCGTCCCGGTCTGGGGCCTCGACGGGAGGGGCCGGCGATGATGGGTCTGCGGGTCCTGCTGACCAAGGAGCTGCGAGAGCAGATTCGGACGAACCGGCTGCTGGCCGTCGCCGCCGTCTTCGTCCTGTTCGGCATCATCAGCCCGCTCACGGACCGCTACATGAAGCAACTCTTCGACGCGATCGGCAGCGAGAGCGCCGGGATGTCGTTCGTCGTGCCGCCGCCGAGCCTGGAGGGAGCTGCCGGCCAGATCCTCAAGAACCTGTCGCAGTTCGGCATCATCTGCGCCCTGCTGCTGGCCATGGGATCGGTGGCCTGGGAGAAGGACCGCGGCACGGCCGGGATGATCCTGACCAAGCCGGCCTCGCGGGCCGCCTTCCTGGCCGCGAAGCTGATCGCCATCGCCCTCAACCTCGGCCTGGCGACGCTGCTCGGCTGCGGCTTCGCCTACGGCTACGTCACGCTCCTCTATCCCACCACCTTCGCCCTCGGCGGGTACGTCGCCATGGTTCTGTTGCTGTGGTGGATGCTCGTCGGCTTCGCCGCGATAACCGTCCTGGGCAGCTCGCTGACGAAATCGGCGATCGCGGCCGCGGGCATCGGCCTGGTGGCGCTGCTCGTCCTGGGGATCCTGGCCAACCTGCCCGTCATCGGTGAGTACATGCCGACCTCGCTCGGGACGATCGCCTTGAACATGATGCTGGGCAAGGACCCGGGCTTCGTCCTCGGCCCGATCCTCTTCAACATAGCCCTCGTCCCGATCCTCTTCGGGATCACCTGGCTGACCTTCCGCCGCCAGGAGCTGTAGTCGGCCGCTCTCAGCGGGCGGTGAAGGCCGCGAGGCGCCAGGTTCGCCCGCCGTCGTCGCTCAGGAACAGCACAGGGACCTTCGCGAACGGCCAGCCGGCCAAGATCCAGCCGACCTCGGGTGAGCCCGAGGTCGGCTGGCCCGCCCAGGCATCCATGGCGAGCATCAGGTGGCGCCCGTCGCCGGTCGCGAACGGGCCGACGGGGCTGCCTGGCGACGGGAACGTGAGCGCCTGCTGCACCTTCCCGCTGAAGGCCCCGGTGTCCGCCACGACAGTCCACGAGCCTCCTCCGCCCTCGACGACAGGAGAGCCCTGACTGCCGTGTCATCGACACCGGCCCCAACCTTCGCGGCCATGTCGAGCATTGTCGCCTCCCCGAGCGTGAACGATCTGCCCGAAAGATGCGCGGCGGGCGAGGAACGTTCGATCTTCGGCGTTCAGCCGCGGGAGCTGATGGGCCGACGCGGGGGTGCAGCGTCGGGCGTGGGACCCGGCGGCGCCGAACGGCGATCGAGCCCGCGTCTCCAGATTCGCACCACGTGGTCGCGACGTTCGGCCGTTGCACGCGCCTGGCGATGCGCCGCGACGCGACTGCGGCATGATGACGCTAACCACTTCAGCAGGAGGGAACCATGAGCCTCAACTTCCAGCACGTCCCGCACCCGCACATCGCCGCGCGCAAGCAGGCCGGCCCGCCGAAGACGACCGACGAGCACGTCGGCTTCAACGGCAAGGTCGCCCTGATCCTCACCACGGTCGTGGGGACGATGTGGTGCGCCTATGCCTTCGGCATCCTCGCCCTTGTCGCGCTGCCGTCGGCGACGGGCAGCCCGCTGCTGCTGATCCAGTGGGTCAGCCAGACCTTCATCCAGTTGGTCATGCTGTCGGTCATCATGGTCGGCCAGAACATCCTCTCCCGAGCTTCCGACAAGCGCGCCGACATGACCTACCAGGACGCCGACGCGACCTTCCACGAGTCTCAGCAGATCCAGGCTCATCTGCTCGAGCAGGACGCCGCGATCAACACGCTGCTCGACAAGATCGCGAAGCTCGAGGCGGCGCTGGTGGCCAGGAGCTAGGGGCGGGCGGAGCCAGCAACCGGCAGGCGTCCGGCCATCGGCTGGCGGCAGCCGACGCTACGCCTTCTGGCCCCTCACAAGTTTGGCCGGCTCGAGGGCCGTACGCCGGCCGCGGTTGGCCATCGCCTTCGCCAGCGCTGTTTCGTGGGCCTGCGCTTCCAGCTCGTCGTTGAGCGGCGCCAGGACTACCTTGGCCGGCTTCACGCCTTCGGCCCTGCCGACGGCGATCCTGATCAGCTGGTCCGTCAGCCATGGGTTCTTGGGCAGACACGGGCCGTGCAGGTACGTGGCGAAGACGTTCTGCGACCGCGCACCCTCGAGGCCGTCGCGGCCATTGTTGCCGGCCCCGGCAATGACCCTGCCGAAAGCCTCGCAACCGGGGCCCAGCGTCGTCAGTCCGGAGTGGTTCTCGAAGCCGACGATCGTCTCGGTCACTCCGTCGATCGTGACCTCGCAGGCGGCGTGCTGCATGAAGCGCTGGGGGCCGCCGCGCGTCTCGAGGTCAAGGATCCCTGCGCCGAGCATCTCCTCGCCGGCGTTCGAAACATACCGATGGCCAAGGAGCTGCAGCCCGGCACAGACGGCGAAGACGACGACTCCCTCGTCGACGGCTTCGCGCAGGGACGGCGCCTTGCGCGCGAAGTCATCGGCGGCCACCGCCATCTCGACATCCTGCCCGCCGTGGAAGAGGACGATGTCGAACTTGCGGAAGTCCGGCGTCTCGGCCTTCTCGACGGCCACGATTTCCACGGGGATGCCCCGCCACTGCGCCCGGCGCTGGATGGCGATGAGGTTGCCGCCGTCCCCGGCCACGTTCAGCAGTGACGGGTACAGGTGAGCGATCCGGAGCGGCTTGTGGTCGCGCGAGTGGGTCGACTTCGCCGAGTGGACGGGGGCGGTCTTGGGAGCGGGCGCGGTCGAATCGACCGGGGCGCTCGAGTCAACCTTGGGAGCCGGCGCCTTCCCGGCTGCCGTGGGCGGCGCGATCGGACGCGGCGAAGCGGCCTTCGCGGCTCGCGGCGGCTTTGCGGCGAGAGCCGGCGCGGGGGCGACCAACGGGAACGGATCTGCAGGATCGATCTGGTAGTCGGTCGGCAGGGGCCGGAGGGCCACGGTTTTCGGCGATGGCTTGTGAGGGATCGGCGGCTTGACGGCCTTTCGCTCGGTCATACGGCCCAGTATCTCCCCGTCCAGCCGCGCCGCCGCATCTCGTTCCGCAGCTCGATCAGGGGCGTGTAGCCGGACAGCACGATGAGCCGCCCGCCCGACGGCAGCAGCGCCAGGGCTTCCGTCAGGGCCAGCGCGCGATCCTCTACGACCCGCACCTTGCCCGACGCCACGCCGGCGTAGTGGAGCCGGTTGGCCAGCTCGTCGGCACGGGTGCCCGACACCACCACCCGTTCGATCTTCGGCGCCATCGATTCGAAGTCGACATCCCAGAGCCAGCCGAAGTCCTCGCCGTCGACCAGCGTGTTGGAGGCGGCGATCAGGAGCTGGTGCGGCTCGCCTTCGGTGGCCAGTGCGCGGAGCGTCGTGTTGTACGAGGTGGGGTTCTTTGCGAAGGCCAGGATGACGGTCTTGCCGCCTGCGTCGATCTTTTCGAGCCGGCCGAAAGCCGGACCGACCGAGGCCATCGATTCGGCCGCGTGCACGAGCGACAGCCCGAGGCCCACCAGGATCGCGATCGCGCCGGCCGCGTCGTAGGCGATGTGAACGCCGGACTGCGGGATGTCGAGGGTGATCCGGCCCGCCGGCGTCTGGATGTCACAGCGGGTTCGATCGAGGCCGACGACTTCCAGGGACGTCACCGCTACGTCCAGCCTCGGCCGGGTGAAGCCGCACGCCGGGCAGCTGTAGTCGCCCATGTGGGAGAGGTATACGTAGCGGTACTTCAGGTCGGCCCGGCAGCGCGGACAGCGGATCGTGTCCGCGGCCCGCGTGATCTGATCGGTGGACCGCTTGATGTTGAGCCCGAAGGTAACGCGACGACCCTGGCGCTTCTCGGCCATGGTCGCGACCATCGGATCGTCTGCGTTCACGATCAGGGCGGCATCCGGCGGCAGCGCCGCCGCCACCGACTCGATGGCATCGGCTACCGCGTAGATCTCGCCGAAGCGGTCCAGCTGGTCGCGGAAGAGGTCCGTGACCAGGAGTGCCCGCGGCAGCGTCTCCGGGGCGACCTGCGGCAGCGCGCCCTCGTCTACCTCGACCACGAGCACCCCGTCGGGGAGGCGGCCGCGCAGGTCCGCGTAGCTGACGGCGAGGCTCGTCACGCCCTGCACCAGGTTGGCGCCGGCGGAGTTGTGGCAGACGGTGATGCCCTCGCCGCGGAGCAGCGCGGCGGTGAATCGGGCGGTCGTCGTCTTGCCGTTGCTGCCGGTGATGGCCACGACGGGCACGCCCGGGACGCGCACGAGCTTGTCGAGGATGCGCGGATCAACCCTGCGGGCGACCATGCCGGTGATCGCGGTTCCGCCGCCTCGGCCCACCAGGCGAGTGGCGCGAGAGGCGGTCTTGCCGGCGGCCAGCGCGAGCATTGCGCGGAACGATGGGGATTGCTTCGGGCCAGCGGGACGCCGGCTGATCTGGCTGGACATGCCGGGCGAGTGTAACGGGTCGGCCGTCCTGTCCGCTCAGGGCCGTGCCGTCCGGGCAACGGCCATCGAGAGGGGCTCGGTCTGCGGCCGGGTACCGGCTACTTCCAGGTGAAGGTGACGGTCGCAGACGGCTGGGCCCCCTCATCGCAAGTTGCGATGATCGTGTAGGTGCCGGCCTGCGCGTTCTGGCCCCAGGCGATCGGCGGTGACCAGCCGTCGGAACCGACGGAGAAGGCAACGGACGTGACGGGGCTCTTCGGGGTGGGAGGCGGTCCGGGCGTGGCGCCCGGGACGTAGGTCCGGGTCAGGGTGCAGTTCGAAGCCGGGATGAACTGAACCCGGAAGGTCCCGTTGGTGCCGGCCGGGGCGGAGGGCGGGCTCTCGTTGACGGTGAGGACCGGGCGGTTGGACACGGCGGTCGAGCTGGCGCCTGGAGAAACGACCGAGCCGGTGGACGACGCGCCCGAGCCGGAAACGACGGGCCCCGACGGTGCCGAGGCGGTCAACCCCGAGGGGGCCGGCCCGTGCCCGGGCACCGACGCGCCTGTGAACATCAGGGTGGCCGCCGCCACCAGTGCGACGACGACCCAGAAGCCGGCGAACCAGAGCCAGAGCGGCACGGTCCGACGCTGACGGCGCGGGTTGCCCCGCTCATCGAAATCGGGCGACTTGACCGCGGCCGCCTCGCGCGGGGGCACGGAGACCGACCTGACAGTTGCGGCCGGAGGTGGCGACGCTGGAGGCGGCGACGCGATCGGTGGCGGGGCGGTCCGCCACGGAATCGGCGTGGGCGAGACGGCGGGAGGTGGCGAGACGGCCGGAGGTGGCGTTGAGAAGGGAGCGGCGGCGGACTCCGGCGGCGGAGTCACCGTCCGCCACGGCACCCGCGCTGAAGTACCCGGTGGAGGCGGGGGCATCGGCTTCGCCGGAGGCATTGGGGTCACCACCGGCCATCGTGCCGGCGGGGCGGCCGTTTCCGGCGGGGCCGTTGAGATGATCTCGGGTTCCGGCGGTTCCTCCTCGGGCGGCTCGGGTGGCGCGGCGGCCGCAACCTCGCCCTCGGGCGGCTCAGGTGGCGTCTCGGGCGGCGGCGACTCGGGCGCCAATTCGGCCGGCTCCTCGGCTGGCGCTTCGTCCAGGGGCATTTCCGGTGGTCCCGCGGCCGGCGTCTCGTCCGGCGGCGACTCGGCCGGTGCTTCGGCCGGCGTCTCGTCAGGCGGCGGCTCGGGGGCGGGAGCTTCCAGCTCGGGTGGCTCGGGTGGCGGCTCGGCCGACACTTCGGCTGATGCTTCGGCCGGCGCTTCGTCCGGCGGCGACTCGGGCGTCAATTCGGGCGGCTCCTCGGGTGGCTCCGCGGCGGATGCTTCCTGCAGGAGCGGCCCGGCCGGCGCTTCGGCCGGCGTCTCGTCAGGCGGCGGCTCGGGGGCCAGTTCGGGCGGCTCGGGCGGCTCGGAGGTGGGAGCTTCCTCCAGGTGCGGCTCGGCCGGAGCTTCGGCCGGCGTCTCGGGCGGCGGCGACTCGGGCGCCAGTTCGGCCGGCTCCTCGGCCGGCTCCTCGGCTGGCACGGGGGCGGGAGCTTCCAGCTCGGGTGGCTCGGGTCGCTCCGCGGCGGATGCTTCCTCCAGAGGCGGCTCGGCCGGAGCTTCGGCCGGCGTCTCGGGCGGCGGCGAGATTGCCGGTGGCTCCGCTGGTGTCTCGGAAAGCTCTGCCTCGACAGGATGAATGGCCTCCGCGGTGGCCTTGTCGACGGCAGCTGCCGCGATGGCAGCGTTGATGGCGGCTACGGCCGCGGCGGCGGCGGCAGAGGCAGCGGCCGCGGCCGCATCGGCCTCCGAGTGGTGGAATGGTCGAGGCTGGCCCGCATCCCGGCTGACACCGGCGGAGTCGGCCACGTCGGCGAATCGCGGCGACTCTGCCTCGCCGGAAGCGGCAGCGGCCGCGTCGGCTGCGGCTGCGGCCAGACGACTGCTCGCCAGATCCCAGCCGGCAGTGCTTCCTTCGGGCGCGGCGGAGCCGGATGGGGCCTGGGCGCCGTCCCCGTCTGCGGTTGGCTCGTCGCGGGACGGCTCGCCATTTCCCCCGGACATGGTCATGCCACCCTCGAGGGGATCGGCATCCGGCTCACCGGGTCGGTCCGGTTCGGACCGTCCGGGAGTCTGTCCGCTTGACATGTCGTCGCACCTCTTCTGGAAGGATGCCCGCCAAGTCTCCGCTACAGGTTACATGCCGCAATGGGATGAGGGGCGTAGTCGCAGCGCGGTTGCCAGGCGGCTGCGGACGACCCGCTCGCGGCCGGCGATCCGCCGGGCACAGGCGAGGCGCTTTCGGACGATCCGCTTGCTCGGGGCGATCCGGCCGCTGTGGGCGACCCGCTCGCCTCTGGTGACTCGCTCGCGGCGGATGACTCGCTCGCCGGGAGGCCATCGCTCGAGGAGGCTGCCGGCGTCCCATCGGGGATGTACAGGTCCGTCTCTGAGACAACAGTCGTTGAAGATGAGCGGCCGCCGACGACCAGGACGGTGCCGTCCCGCAAGAGTGTGGCCGTATGCCCGGAACGTGGCGTCGTCATGGTCCCGATAGGCTCGGACACCCCTTTCCCGGGCCAGAAGCGTTCCATGGTGCCGATCTGGAGACCGGCGTCATCCACACCCCCGACCATCAGAACTGAGCCGTCGCGGAGGACCGTGGTGGTGCCGAGCGCGCGCCTGTCGCCAAGTTGGATGGGGCTCCTAAAGGCACCCGCCCCGGGGTCGTAGATCTCCGCCGTGGAATCGGCGAGATTCCATGGGCCGAAGCCCCCGACGATCATGACCAGACCGTTCGGCAGAGGGCATGAGGTGGCACTCGCGCGCGACATCGACATCCCCCCGGTCGGCGAGAAGCTGTCGGTGGCCGGGTCGAAGATCTCGGCGGGATCCAGCGGGCTGCTCGAGTCATCGCCCCCGGCAACGAGAACGCGGCCGTCCGCGAGCTTCTCGGCGGTCACCCTTCCCATCACCTGGTCCAGGGACCCGGCCGGGCTGAGATCGGAAG
>Ga0209777_10004812_pt1 | contig 15822 bp, 16 predicted proteins | sample FrelakmetHBP12HB_FD_187147 | JGI IMG/M metagenome (GOLD analysis project Ga0209777, IMG submission 187147) | Freshwater lake sediment microbial communities from the University of Notre Dame, USA, for methane emissions studies -HBP12 HB (SPAdes)... | ecosystem: Environmental > Aquatic >... | reverse complement strand
AGCCCTGACCATCTCACCGATGGAGTGCTTCCGCTTGACCCCCTCATATTCCCTGACTACCTGCGCTATCGTCTCTGTGGAGCAGCTGTGGACCACGGTATCACCCTGAGAATGGACTGTTGACTCTTACGTGTATCCTAGTTTCATTTCATCAGAGATAATTTATTTGATGTACAGCCAACGTGTTGGTATGGACTGGGCAGAGAAATACCGACCCGCACGGCTTGAGGATATCGTCGGGAACACGACCGCCCTGCGGCAGATGGCAGCGTGGGCAAAGTCCTGGACCAGTAAATCCAGGCCGCTGCTCATCTACGGAAAGCCCGGCATTGGCAAGACTTCCAGTGCGTACGCGCTTGCGAATAATATGGGATGGGATGTCATCGAGCTCAACGCCAGTGACCAGAGGACTGCGGCAGTCATCGATCGCATTGCCGGAGCCGGGAGCATGACTGCAAGCCTCATGGGGTCATCAAGGAAACTGATCGTGCTCGATGAAGCGGACAACCTGCAGGGCACAGCGGACCGGGGTGGTGCCAGGGCTATTATTGAATGTATCAGGAAGGCGCAACAGCCGATGATCCTGATCGCCAACGATCTCTACGGCCTCTCCCCGGAACTCAGGTTTCGCTGTGAACCGGTCCAGTTCAAGGCGATTCCTGCCCGCTCAATCGGACCCCGGCTCAACTATATCTGCGCTGCAGAAAAGATTACCTGCAGCGATGCGGCCGTCCATGCTATCGCGGAAAGTGCTGAGGGGGATATCCGGTCAGCGGTCAACATGCTCTATGCGTCGGCCATCGGCAGAGAGCGGCTTGAAGATTTACAGGTCCATACGTCCCAGAAAGATGAACGGGTATCGATCTTCTCGCTGATTACCGCCATATTCCATAAGACGCCGGATGAAGAACTGATACGGCTCTCGTACGATGTTGACGATACACCCGAGACGATAGAGCAGTGGGTGGAAGGAAACATGCACCTGCTGCCATCTCCGCCTGCGGTTGCAAAGGGATACCGCTACCTCTCGCGGGCAGATGAATATCTGGGGTATACGTACCGGCGCCAGTACTACACGCTCTGGCGGTACGCAACGGCACTTATGTTGCTCGGTGTATCTGATGCTGCTGAAGGAAAAGGCATTCACACGCGGATTATGCCGCCGGAACGGTGGCAGAAAATGTCAACGGCAAAGAAGCAGAAAGCGATAAGGATGATTACCCTCAACAAGGTTGCCAGCACTATGCACATCCCGCAGAACACCCTGCGCGAGAACTATCTGGACATCGTCTCCCTGCTGGTGGAGCACGATCCGGCCACCTACGCATCTGAACTGATGTTTGATGCCGATCAGCTTAACTTCTTCCTGCACGACAAAGCCCGTTCCCAGGAAATCATAAAATTCCTGCTTCAGGAAGAAAAGGCGCGGGGAAAAGAGCAGCAGAAAAAGATCGGAAAAGAAAAAGTACAACAACCGGAGCAACGGAACCGGGAAGAACCCGCATCACCTCCTGAACCCATGGAGAAAAAACAGCCTCCCCGCTCTCAGTCAACACTGTTTGACGGGTTCTGAAGCATTAAAATAACGGTGGAGCAGGACACCGCACTCGATTCTCTCACCGCCGTTCGCGTAGGTTTCAAAACCCAGGTGATAGACGAGAAGATCACCATTGATTGCCCGTGCAAGGGCAATCAGGGATGGAATCATCTCGATCGCAGGGCGGATTGCATAGATGACATCCGCACCTTCATACAGGCTGAATTCCGGCGAGAAAACATCATCAACCCTGAAGGTTAGCCATGCAGGAACTTTCATATCCCTGATATCGGTACAGCGGATTTGTACACCGGCATCATGCACTATCTGTGCTGCTGTCGTATTCCTGCCGATCCCGACCTCAACGGCATTGGTGTAGCATTGTGCGATATATTTCCCGATACACGTCTCAATATGTTTATAGGAACCCATTCCAACAGAATATAGTGATGCATATCCATATTTTTTGGGATTCCCTCTCCCCGCCCGGGCTCCAGATGCCGGTCGCCCGCACGATCTCTGCAGTTATTGGTGTTCCGGCAACAGTGTCTGAGAACCATGTGCGTATTATGGGATATGTGAACGAGCGCAAACAGATCGATGCGCAGGTGCTGTTAGAGAGTATCCAAACATATAAACACCGCCATTCCGTAAAAGAACCTCTTTTGCTGGTGATAAACCAGGACCTTTTCAAAAATGGCAACAGTTTTGTATTCGGGCTTGCCCGCCAGACGGTCGGCGCTGCGGTCGTCTCCACTGCCCGGCTGGGTAATGAGTATTACGGGAGGGACGGGAATGATGGTGATCTCATTGACCGTATCACCAAAGAGGGTGCCCATGAAGTCGGGCACCTTTTCGGTCTTGAACACTGCGATAACCAGGAATGTATCATGTTCAGGCCCGATACTCTCGATGAACTGGATCGAAAGAAAAAGATGTTCTGTCCGACTTGCCGGGAGCAGCTGGTAGCTCATCTCACACCGGACTGAGAATAAGTATTTGCTCCGGAGATGTTTTTTACATCATGAAGCCGGGAAAGAAAATGATACGGAGAACATAATGTTCAAACGCGTGCTGGTTGCAACCGATTTCTCGCGGTATTCCGACAGGACCCTCGAGTGTATCGGTGAGATCCCCGGCATGGAAGAAATTCTTCTCATCCACGTGCTCAACAAATCTCCGGTCCCGGAAAGTCCTTCCGTTTTTACCAGATCTCATGCCGGACCGGAGGAACAGGCAGAGCGGATGCTTGCAGAAAAAGGACGATATCTTGAAGAAATGACCGGAATACCGGTAAAAACCGAACTGGTCGAAGGGACCGGAGCAGATATTCCTGGAACCATCATTAAAACCGCGAATAACGAGAATATTTCCCTTATTGTTATGGGTGCACGGGGAAAAAGCCTCTTTCGCGGCTTGTTTCTCGGGACTGTTTCTGAAGGAGTGATCACAAGGGCAGGGATCGATGTCCTCGTTATGCATTTCCGGGGTATTGAGGGTAATGAGGACGGTCCGCTGGAAAAATTCTGTACAAATGTATTCTCTCACGTTTTGTGCCCGGTCGACTTCTCAAGACCGGCAGAAAAAACCCTGGAATATCTTACCAGCCTTGGTTTTATCAGAAAAGTCACCGTTTTACACGTTATCAAAGCACAAAGGCCAGGACCGGACAAAATCCTGCCGATCCAGGATCCGGAACACCAGCTCAGGATAATTACTGCAGACCTTGTAAAGCACGGCATCAAAGCAACATCAATAACCCGGTCCGGAAATCCTGTCAACGAAATCTGTCGTGTGGCTGATGAACAGGATGTGTCTCTTATTATGATAGCCAGGTACGGGAAATCGGATTATACAAAAAATATACCCCTGGGGCGTGTCGCTGCCGGAGTGACTGCCAGGGCACAACGACCCCTGTTTATCTTAAGCCCGCATATCAGTCTCACCATCAGCGTCCGGGAACTTATTAAAGACGAGTTTGCGCTCGCAGAAGAGATCTGGATGACCTATCACCAGCAGAAAGTGGATCCGAAAACAGACCGTGTCTTCGGTGTATTCGTTGAAGGAGGACTCGCTGCTGTTGCCCGGTGCAGGCGGCACCCCGATGGTCTTGAGGTAGATGGGGTATACGTACCGGACGATTACCGTGATCGCGGGTATGCACGCAAAGCCGTCCAGGCTCTTGTTGATGCATGTGGCAGCGAACCACTGTATATGCATTCAACTCTTCCTCTCGTCAGATTCTACCGTTCATTTGGCTTCCTGCAGATCGGCGAAGATGAATTGCCCCGGAGTATCAAGGAGCGGTTTAACTTTGCAGAAGGCGATTTGGAAGGTGCCAACGTCCTGCCCATGGGGCGGCCAGCTCAGGGCAGACTGCACTGACAGGTACGTGCGGGACTGCAATTTTTTACCATCGAAACCCTTTCTCGTGAAAGAAGGGTGTCAGAGATCCGGCATTTTCTGTGCGATATACCATGCATGGAGTGCCATGACCAGGTACAACGGAAAGAGCAGTCCATAGGTGCTTCCCTCGCCCTCGTATCTGAAGAGCCAGACGGTGGCGGTGATATCGATCTGGAATATCATGATACCCCACCATTTGTCCAGGTACCCGTACCCCAGGCCCGGGAGCATGAAATTTAAAAACCCTGCAATCAGGGGATTTTTTTTCACCCGGGGCCTGCGGCTCAGTCCCCTCGGAAGGTGGATCATTGACACGCCGCATTTCGGTGAAGCCAGTACGGCTTTCCACCGGACCTCTGCATTCTCATCAGCAAGTGATCGGATCAAAGCCGGAATAGCTTTCCCGTCACCTGTACTGCCGAGAATCTCAATCGCCTGCATCCGGACACCGCTGTCCCGGTCACGCAGTACGAGGGAGAGTGCAGGAATTGCCGGAGTGCCAATCTCCCGAACTGCCTGCCATTCCTGCATTCCCACACACTGAAATGCCCGCTCTTCAGCCGATGCGGGTTTCCAGCCAATCTTCTGGAGGGCGAACGCTGCACCGTAGCGCACGTACTTGTCAGGGTCTCTGAGTGCGTGCTGGAGGGATTCGGTTGTCCCGGGATCATTTATCTCTCCGAGTGCAATTGCAGCCTCCCACCGCACTTCACTGCTCGTGTCAGTGAGCAGTTGTATGAGTGATGGCACAGCCCGGGAATCCCGTATCACCGACAAAGCCTCGATGATACCCAGTCTGACGTCTTTATCCTTTGTCTTCAATGCGAGGATAAGCTTGTCGATCCCTTCAGCACCCAGCGTACCAAGGGCTTGTGCTGCACTGGTCTGCACCTCAAAATCCTTGTATCGCAATACCTGTATGAGTGCCGGGATATTTTTTTCTTGCCGGAATTTTTCGATATCCGGCTTTTTTTGAAAAAAGACAGGAAACGTCATCCGGAGCACCTCACATGTCCTGCTTTTGTTTTGCGATAGAGAACGTCTGGGCTGCAAACAGAGCGGTCACCGGGTACGCAATAAGGTAGGGAACGAACGGTCCCAGTTCCAGCTGGGAAAGCACGAGCATACTCGCATAACTCATAAAGACCAGAGATCCCCACCAGTACCCGAGGTAGTGATATCCCTCGCCAAGAAACAGGAAATTCAGTACCGCTGCCGCCCAAGGGTTCTGCCCGGCACGCGGGCGCTTTGACAATCCCCAGGGGAGATGGGCGATAGGCACACCACATTTTTTTGCCGCAAGGGTGGCTTTCCAGCGAACAGTACTGTCCGGGTCTTTGAGTACCATTTCGCATGCCCGTTGTGCACCGGCATCGCCGATCCCGCTGAGAAGTTCCACGATTTGCACCCGTGTAGTGGCATCACGGTCTCTGAGTGTTTCAATGAGAGGTCCGGTAGCTGCAGCTCCAATGCGGGCTGTTTCTGTCCAGTCCTGAAGGGCAATGCAATAATACGCCCGGTCCGTCTCGTTACCGGGAACCCAGGACAGTGTCTTAAGTGCCTGCGCCGCTCCATACCTCACGTACCGATCAGGATCCTTCAACGCCCTGATGAGCGGGTTGATTGCGTCAGGATTTCCCAAGCAGCCCAGAGCGATGGCTGCAACCCAGCGCACTTCAGTATTCTTATCATGATCAAGCAGAAAGATCAGGGGTTTTAAGGATCGCTGGTCGCGGATAGTCCCGAGAGCTTCAATCGCACCCAGGCGCACAGCAGTTTTCCTGTGGTTGAGTGCGGCAATAAGGGGCAGCGTTGCCAGGATCCCCAAGGATCCCAATGCATCAGCGCTCCGCCACTGGATGTCAAAATTCCTATGGCCAAGCAGCCTGATCAGACCTTTAGTATCCTTTGCAGCTTTCAGTGCTTCTATGTCCGGCGATTGCGAACTGAAAAAACCCGGGTGAACCATAGCAGGGGAAATATCTGTTGCTGAGTATATTTGCGTGAATTATATGAACATTATGGGAAATACCGGGCCTCCTCGCCACATGACGGCAGGAATACCACGGAGCGCCATCTTTTGAGCACAAAACGGATATTCTCGTACCAGAGATAGTTCCCTGCCGCACTAAACCCGGTATGAGGTTGATCTGGTATGGCACGCTGCCGAGTAATCATCGATCCGATCTTCGCTGAACATGATAATCCCGAACATCCGGAGAACAACACCCGGCTGATACACGCATCTTCATGGATTCCCGGAAATATTTCCCGGCTGGTTTTCAAACCTGCACTGCCCGAGGATATTGAACGTGTCCATCACCCCTCTTATCTCGCCTGGCTTAAGCAAAGGTGTGCAGCAACTGCCACGATCAGCTGGCTGGATCCGGATACCTACATCACCCGGCACTCGTATGGAGTAGCCCTGCATGCAGCCGGTGCAGCGATTGCCGCGGTGGAGCAATCTCTGCAGGGTGAACACTGTTTTGCCTTCGTGCGTCCACCGGGCCACCATGCTGAATTTGACCGTGCCATGGGATTCTGCCTGATCAACAACGTGGCGGTTGCAGCAAAAAAGGCGCTTATGCAGGTTGATCATATTATGATTGTCGACTGGGATGTCCATCACGGGAACGGAACGCAGCACAGCTTTTACGGGACAGACCGCGTGCTCTACTGTTCAGTGCACCAGGATCATACGTTCCCGTATTCCGGAACAGTCGACGAAACTGGTGCCGGGGAAGGCAAAGGATATACCATGAATGCTCCCCTGCCGGCAGGATCGACTATTGCTGACTACCATCATGTATTTTCCGAAATTTTTGTTCCTTCGATCGAGCGTTTTTCTCCTGATGTCCTGATCGTTTCGGCCGGCCAGGATATTCTCTTTGACGACCCGTTGGGTTCTATGAGGATACTCCCGCAGGATTTCGAGCCCCTTACCCGAATGCTTGTCCGGGCTGCAGGCGTTCCTCTGGCACTGGTGCTTGAAGGGGGATATGGTCCGTCCCATGGAGCGGCTGTCCAGCATATATTTACAGCACTTACCTCAGAAGGGGAGATAAAGGTACCAGGATTCCCCTCAGAACGAACACAAAAGATGGTGGCATACCTGAAGGCAAAACATCACCTCCCCTGAATAGCCGATGGCGAAGGAAGGATCTCAATTTCCATCATGCTGATCTTTTCGTACGTCTTTTTTTGCTGGATGATCGGCCTCAGCTCGTAGAGGAGGACGGTTATTGGTTCCCACATGGCGGCCCAACCGATAATGAGAAGCGCATCAGCAAAGAGCTGGGCAAAAAACAGGTTGCTCAGATGGGATACCAGCTGGCGGGCCACCAGCGCGATAGCAAGAAATGAGAGCCCGATAAGGAGGCTGCCCCTCCCATGCCGGAACTTTAAACGGAATTTTCGTTCCGAAACCAGCATCTTGTACGCGAAATGATTATGGATTGCCTGCGGGATCTGCATCGCCCGTTCAGTAGTGGCGATATCCGGAGGAAGGTAAATGACGATCTTAAACCGGGTTTTTTTGGGAAAGTCTTTAACCGTATCAACTATGTAGTGTTCTGCAGCAGAGTCAAGCTCTTTTTCATGGAACGGAGCAGGATCAAACGAGTTGAAGAGCTGTGATACTGAAGAGAGTTTGATCTCGATAAGGATCTTTCCGTCTTCTTTTCTATACAGCGATTCGATATCCACCATGTCCGTGTTCCTGAATTGCTATGGACCGGCAAAGTCGATAAACCTGCCTTTGATACGCACGTTTTCCTGCAGCGCAGGGATCTGACAGGGTTTTGCTGCGAACACCTTTGTCCCCGGAATGTTATTGCAGGCTCATCCGGTGTTTGATCTCTTCAAGCGCCTGGGCGATAATTTCCTGAGCCCCCTCATTTTCCATACGGTACAGGCGCTGAAGAGGTCGGATCGCCCGCTGGTCCCCTATCTGGCCTAATGCCCAGGCGGTTTTCAGTCTCACGCGGGAATCGTCGTCCCAGAGTGCGTCGATGAGCGGGTCCACTGCAGCCGGATCGCCTATCCGTCCCAGAGACTCTGCTGCCTTCCAGCGGTTGCCCTCGTTATCATCAGTGAGCATCTGTATGAAATGTGCCAGTCGCTCATTCTGGTCCTGTGGCAAATCCCGGGACGCGTGTCCGGGAATTTCATTATCTGCAGATAGGTCACCAGAACCCGGTATGCCGGATACCGGGTTCTGAGGGGCGTCCTGTTCATCCATAGGAATACTCCAATGTCGAATCGTTCTCTTATTTTAAAAAAATCGCCGTTTTATTCTTTATCCGTTACATAGAGTATCCCATCAGGCTCCTTGTAGTCGGCTTTGATTACGATAGTGTTGGATATCCGGTTAAACACCCGCAATTTGGAACCGGGCATGGCCAACCAACCGATCAGGCAGTCCAGCGGAAGGAGGAAGGCTTTTCCCAGGCTCTCGATCGCAGCAGCCATGTAATTGATCTTCGTGCCGTCCCTGTTGACAACTTTTAAATTCATCACCATCTTGCCGATTGACTGGCCGCGGGAACCTTCCATGACGGTCCAGTACGCAAAGAAGAATATGGATTCAAAGCCAAGAGCAACAATGGTCCAGTGCCCGTAATCCCAGAGTACCGGTAATTTCCAGAACGGGTCAAAAATGCCCCGCACAATGTTTAATAAAAGGATGAAGAGAATGAAATCAACAAGCCATGCCCAGAACCGCGAACTCCATCTGGCAAGATAGATGGTTTTTTCCGGAACCGGCTTGATGGAAATTGGTTCCGGATCCCTGTATTCTTCAGACATTGTAAAAAATTATTGGCACCTTATATGCATGAAGTTTGCTCTCTTTGTTCCTGTAACCTATCTCCCCTTCCGGGCTCTCACCGGCGGTATACCTGGTTGTACGGGCCGCTGCAGTATTTAGTCGCGGTATATACATCAGTGCCGTTGTAAATCCCGGGTTCCTCCAGAGAAAAAGATATGGTAAAAATCAGTCAGTCACACCGGAGTTTCCCGGCTTTCCCGATATTTTCCAGTTCATGCTCATCGATCATGATCGTGACCAGTTCAGGATCGACACCGAGTGTAGCGGTCAGAGTACTGGTAAACTCTTTTACGATTATCCGTTTCTGTTCGGGGGAAAACCCTTTGCGCATCTTGATAATAACTACGGGCATGATATGATTCACCGTTGTTCCGGAACTATGTGCGAAATGAGTATTTAGCATACGGGTATACGCGATAATAGCACCTCTTTGACACAACATAAAAAGAAAAAAAAAGAAAAGATCTTTTTTTTGAATCGGCAACTCCGGCAATAGAAATTACCCTCCATCTACACAATACCGAACCCCGCCATGTATTTCTGTTGGTAGATCTCCCGCTTTATGAAAAAAGCATGCGGCAATTGAAAGGATGGACTAAAAGGCCGCTCAAATTTTCTTAGGATCTGGAGAACCTAATCCCCCTATCATTGTGCCAAATCCTCCTAAAGAAATATCAGCCTCATAATTCCCGTCGGATTATCGAAATAACAGGAATAAAAGGAACCGGCGATCATAAATAAAAGACCAGCATAAAACCTCGATTGACCAGTATGTATTCACCTGATATCAAAAACTAATTTGAATCTTGATTCATCCATTGGTAATTAGTGGTGCAATGCACTGGTGCCTCGCCAGACTTTATCATTCATCAGTATAGTTATCGTGTACGGAAGATCCGAAATCCAGACAGAGACACATTGTATCGGGTCTTCCCCCTCTTACTTCGCCAAATTCACGATTCCAGATGAACAGCGAGCCCCGCCATAAGCACCTGCCAGCATTTCAGGTGAGTTTTACCGAAGTCCCATGGTGAATATATCTTTTATAAATTGGATTCCCCCATAAAAATATAACCAAAGGGCGAAAATTGCTAGGCCGATTATTACTGCAATTATAAAGTGAGTAAAATTAAACTCAGTCTTAGCATATGTTTTTCCTGCCGTCCTCATTTCCATCACACCCAATGATAGGGGCTCAGCTCTCTGATACTATAAAAGGTGTGGGAGAGGGGGATGGTCTCCGCAACCTCACGCGAGTCATAGTCCTGCTGGTATTGAGCAAGGCGAAGTATAGCACCCATTATTCATTATGAGCTTTTGGATGAATTTTTGGTGATATTTTTCTTAAAAAACATTAAAAAATTCCCAGATCCAAATAAAAAATTATATAAAGTATAAGACTATATGGAAATATATCTGTTCATTTGAAATTGATCTTATGGGGAGTTTGGATTCCATGATAGGCCCACATGAGAGGAAAGCATTTTGGGACATTGCTGAGGATATTGCAATGGAAGAGATAATGTACGGGCAGGATAACCGGACATTAGCCTGTGTTTTCCGGAGGTTCTTTAGAATAAAGCCGAAAAAGATTGACTAACTGACAGCAGAGGAAATAAAATGAATAACCGGGAAACAAATGCGTTCTCCATTACCAGCACCAACACTGGGTGGCAGGGGGTGGTCAATGGTCCGGCGATCACCTTCTAACTGACTCCTCACAGAACAACAATATCACCGCCTTATTGTCAGAACAACGGCGAGTCATCATAATATCCCAAAAACCATTCAAATCCTTTTTTCCATCTGCGTTCTGCTGGCGGATCTCTTCCTTGATGGCCGAAAGTATGCGGCAGCTGAATAAAGTATTTCTTCCTCAATTTTCTGATTTCACTATCGGTTTTCACAGAGAAACCAAGAGAGAACGCGAACGCTGTAACTGCAAATCCCACGCCGGCCAATCCAATTTTAACATTGAAATCTGCACGGGTTATAAATGCAAGAATACGTGCAATAATTGCAATAATGAGATAAATGACTAATAGAAACGCATTTTGTCCCATGTAGTATCATCAATTGCCATGAAAGATCCGTATTCACCATTAAAATGAACGTTCCCATAATTCTCAAAAAAATAGTTTCACCACACCCCAGCTTCACGATCCTGTGCGGGTCTTCCATCATCCCCTTTCTGACCTTGTAAATTACACTTTCAGCTAGCACAATCCTTATATCTTTAAATGCCGGCGCCGAAGTATAGCACACAACAGTCATGAAGAATATCATCATCAAAGGCGCACGCCAGCATAATTTAAAAAATATCAGCGTCGAGATCCCCCGCGACAAGCTTGTGGTGATCACCGGGGTTTCAGGCTCCGGTAAATCAACACTCGCGTTCGATACACTCTACGCTGAAGGGCAACGACGCTATGTCGAGTCGCTCTCCACCTATGCCCGGCAGTTCCTTGGCCTCATGCATAAGCCGGACGTGGACAGTATCGAAGGGCTCTCCCCGGCAATTTCCATTGAGCAGAAGACTACCTCCAAAAATCCCCGAAGCACAGTCGGAACTACTACCGAAATCTACGATTATCTCCGTCTCCTCTTCGCACGCATCGGGACGCCCTATTGTCCGGAGCACAATATCCCAATCGCTTCTCAGACCCCTGACCGGATCGCTGATCAGATCACCATAGAACATCCCAGCATGGTCACGATCCTATCACCCATTGTCCGCCAGAAGAAAGGGACATACCAGCAGCTTCTCCGTGATCTGAACAAAGAGGGCTACGCCCGGGTCCGGGTGAATAAAAAGATCATCCGTACCGATGAAGAGATCAATCTTGACCGGTATAAAAAACAGGACATCGAGGTCGTGATCGACCGCCTGGACACTGCAGACCGCTCACGCCTTTCCGAGGCAGTGGAGAATGCCCTGAAGAAATCCGAAGGTCTTGTTCTTGTCGTTGACGAAACGGAAAAAGAATCGACCTATTCATCCCTTATGGCCTGCCCGGTCTGTGGTATCGCCTTTGAGGAGCTCCAGCCAAGAATGTTCTCGTTCAACAGCCCGTTTGGCGCTTGTGAAGAGTGTCATGGCCTTGGTGTAAAGATGGAGTTTGACCCTGACCTGATCATTCCTGACAGGAACCGCTGTATCGCAGACGGTGCCGTCGCCCCGTACCGCAACCCGATGGACGGCTTCCGGGGGCAGTATCTCGCGACGGTCGCAAAGCACTTCGGGTTTGATGTACTTACGCCGATCAGAGACCTTTCGGAGGAGCAGTACAACGCCCTTATGTACGGTTCATCGCAGCGAATGAAGTTCTCGATGAGGATGAAGAACGGGGATGCCCACTGGTCACATACCGGTGAATGGGAAGGATTACTTCCCCAGACCGCCCGCCTGTATTCCCAGACCCAGTCCGATTACCGCAAGCGCGAACTTGAAGGATATATGCGGGTCTCTGACTGCCCGGCATGCAAGGGGCGACGGCTCAAGGACAAGGTGCTTGCAGTGCGGATAAGCGGGAAATCCATCATAGATGTGACGGATCTTTCGGTCAGCGATTCCGTCGCGTTCTTTGCCCATCTCGATCTTACTGACAGGGAAGCGGAGATCGCAAAACAGATCATCAAAGAGATCCGTTCGCGTCTGGAATTTTTAGAAAAAGTAGGCCTTGGCTACCTGACACTCTCGCGGAATGCCGGTACGCTCTCTGGCGGGGAGGCACAAAGAATCCGGCTCGCTACCCAGATCGGATCGAACCTGATGGGAGTCCTCTATGTGCTGGATGAACCATCCATCGGGCTCCACCAGCGGGACAACCGCAAACTTATCAGTACGTTGCGGACGCTCCGTGATCTCGGTAACACGCTCATCGTTGTTGAGCATGATGAGGACATGATCCGCTCGGCCGACCATGTGATCGATATGGGGCCCGGTGCCGGGCTCCATGGCGGTGCAGTGGTGGCAGAAGGGACACCCGCACAGATCGAAAAGAACAAAAAATCCCTCACCGGGCAGTACCTCATCGGAGCAAAACAGATCGAAATCCCGGCGAAACGCCGGGAATCAAAGAGGTATATCACGGTGAAAGGCTGCCGGGAGAACAACCTCAAAAATATCAATGCAAAGTTCCCGATCGGAGTGCTCACGGTAATTACCGGGGTCTCCGGGAGTGGGAAATCCACGCTCGTCTATGAAACACTCTACAAGGGCATGATGCAGATCCTCCACCAGTCGCGGGATCAGGCGGGCAGGCACGATGGTATCATCTTTGATGCAGAGATCGACAAGGTAATCGTGATCGACCAGTCCCCGATAGGTAAGACTCCACGGAGCAATCCGGCGACCTACACCAAGGTCTTTGATGAGATACGTGCAGTTTTTGCCCAGACAAAAGAGGCAAAGATACGGGGCTACAAGCCAGGACGGTTCTCGTTCAACATACGGGGCGGCAGGTGCGAGGCATGCGAGGGTGACGGGCTGATCCGGATCGAAATGAACTTCCTGCCGGATGTCTATATCGAGTGCGAGGAGTGTAAAGGAACACGTTACAACCGCGAGACCCTCGAGGTGAAATACAAGGGAAAATCAATTGCCGACGTGCTGGCCATGAGTGTTGAGGAAGCGATGAAGCTCTTCGAGAACATCCCGTCTGTCAGGAACAAGCTCGAGACACTTTCCCGGGTCGGTCTTGATTATATCAAGCTCGGCCAGAGTTCAACCACGCTCTCTGGCGGAGAAGCCCAGCGGATCAAACTCACGCGGGAGCTTGCCAAGCGTGCGACCGGCAAAACCCTGTATCTGCTGGATGAGCCGACCACCGGGCTCCATTTCGATGATACAAAGAAACTGATCAAGGTGCTCGATGATCTTGTCTCAAAGGGCAACACGGTCATCGTCATTGAACATAACCTTGATGTAATTAAATCGGCCGACTACCTTATCGATATCGGACCGGATGGTGGTGATGCCGGCGGTGAAATTATAGCAACCGGGACGCCGGAAAAAGTGGCGGATGTAGCAACAAGCTATACCGGTCAGTTCTTAAAACCGATACTTGGAAAGGCATAATTTTTTGCCCGGCACATCCCCGTTTAAAATAATTAACTTTTTTTTCCCAGCATATTTTTTAATGCGGGTTCAATCCGGATTGCCTGTTCATATCGTGCGGCTGCCTCATCATGCCGGCCAAGCTTTTCCAGGCAGGTGCCCATTTTAAAGAGTGCCTTTGAATAACAGGGAGCAATCACCAATGTCTGTTTGAGGTATTTCAGTGCACTTTCAGTTTTTCCCAGACTGTACATCTCCATCGCTTTCTTGTAGAGGTATTGCGCCTCTATCGGTATTCCTTTCACATAGATATATTTCCATCCCATACCGCACCCCCCGGTATTGAACCCCCGACCAGAAAAAGCGGCTAAAGTATATGAATATTTTTATAAATATTAATAGATTTGCACTACCTGTCTGCCCTGTCATACGCCCCATGGGAAAGAAGAAGAGTACAGGAACAGGAGAGCGATTGCATGCAAACCCGATATATATACATTCGCGGATCACATCCCGGACTCCTGTCCCGATATAAGGGTGAAGTTCTCCGCTCCCGCGCTCGTTTGATTTGTGTTACCTCATCCCCATTCCTTATGTTCCATAACTCTGATACCCTATCAAAGATGATTGACCCTGCAGCCCTCCCGGACGATCCCGGATGTTACCTCTTCTCGGACGAAGCCGGTGCGATCATTTATATCGGGAAGGCAAAAAATCTCAGGAAACGGGTAACGAGCTATTTCCAGAAAACCGACCATGATCCCAAGACCATGAACCTGATCGCCCGGATCGCGTCAGTGAGTATGATGGTGACGAACACTGAGACCGAGGCTCTGCTCCTGGAGAATAACTTAATTAAAAAACACCAGCCGAAATACAATATCGATTTAAAGGACGCGAAGCGGTTCGCCTATATCGAGCTGACCAAAGAACCCTTTCCCCGGATCGGTTTTGCACGGCGGACGAGCACCGCTGATGCGACATATTTCGGACCGTTTGTCTCCGCAGCAGAACGCGACGCCCTGCTCAGGGTGATAAAGCGGGTATTCCGCCTTCGTTCATGCAGGAAACTCCCTAAGCGTGCCTGTCTCCGGTACCATATGAAGTCGTGCAGCGCTCCCTGTATCGGGTTGATCAGCGAAGAGGACTATCATATCCAGGTTGAACGGGCAGCGGCCCTGCTCAAGGGAAAAGGCGGGGAACTGCTCGCTTCACTGCGATCGGAAATGGCGGGGTACTCGGCTTCCCAGGATTACGAGCGGGCACTTCTCCTCCGCAACCAGATCGGTGCAATCGAATACCTTACTGAACACCAGCATGTTGAGCGGCCGAAGGAGACGGACCAGGATGTCATTTCTTATACGATAGCAGACGATACGGTGTTCCTGATGGTATTTTCCGTGGAGAAGGGGCTGCTTTCCGGCAAGCAGGAATATTCCTTTGATAACCGTGAGGACTTCTTCGAGGAGTTTCTCGTGCAGTACTATGCTGATCGCATGCCGCCCGCAGAGCTGATCCTCCCTCACGAGGTTGACGAGGCACTGTCAGGTTACCTTGCGGAGCTAAAGGGCAGGAACGTGCAGGTGACCGTGCCAAAAATAGGCGAGAAGAAAAAGCTGCTTGAGCTGGTGGAGAAGAACATCGAACAGGCATTCCTGAAAAACGAGCTGAAAGTCCGGGATCTCCAGGTAGCTCTCGATCTTCCCGATTCTCCTGAGGTGATCGAGTGTTTTGATATCTCGCACCTCTCGGGAACGTCTATGGTTGGATCGATGGTGCAGTTTCGTAACGGTATACCGGACAAGAAGAACTACCGCAGGTTCAAGATCAAAACAATCGAGGGCATAGATGACTTTGCCTCGATCGCGGAGATTGTAAAACGCCGGTATCACCGCCTCCTTGAAGAGAACACGGATCTTCCCGACCTGATTATCATCGACGGTGGAAAAGGCCAGTTGTCCGCGGCCCGGGAAGTTTTACAGGATCTTGACC
>Ga0209777_10004811_pt1 | contig 15824 bp, 17 predicted proteins | sample FrelakmetHBP12HB_FD_187147 | JGI IMG/M metagenome (GOLD analysis project Ga0209777, IMG submission 187147) | Freshwater lake sediment microbial communities from the University of Notre Dame, USA, for methane emissions studies -HBP12 HB (SPAdes)... | ecosystem: Environmental > Aquatic >... | reverse complement strand
CAAAGATGCTTTCCTCCCATATCGCAATCCGGAAACTTTGAGTTTGTTTTTGAAAGAAATAAACGGTTTTAGTTATGATCACAGCGAAGACCTTGGCGATTCTTTTGAGTATCTGCTTTCTGTTCTTGGTTCTCAAGGTGATGCCGGGCAATTTCGCACACCTCGTCACATTATTGATTTTATCGTGGAAGTCGTCGCTCCCAAAAAAGACGAGTCTGTTCTGGACCCAGCTTGTGGTACGGCCGGTTTCTTAATCTCGGCTTATAAGCATATTCTCAAAGAGCATAAAAACAAACCGCTCAATCCAGACGAAAAGAGTAAGCTAATGAAAAATTTGGTCGGCTATGATATTTCACCTGATATGGTTCGGCTTTCAAAAGTGAACATGTATCTACACGGCTTTGCCGAGCCAAAGATTTACGAATACGACACACTTTCCAGTGAGGAAAAATGGGACGAGACTTATGACGTAATAATGGCCAATCCGCCATTTATGACTCCAAAGGGAGGAATCAGGCCACACAAGAGATTTAGCGTTCAGGCCAATCGTGCGGAAGTGCTTTTTGTTGATTATATCAAAGAACATTTAAGACCGAATGGTCGAGCTGGTATTATCGTGCCCGAGGGCATCATCTTTAAATCAGATGGGGCTTATAAGCAATTAAGAAAAATTTTAATTGAAGATGGATTGTATGCAGTTTTATCCTTACCGTCTGGCATTTTTAATCCGTATTCTAATGTAAAAACAAGCATTTTATTTTTCGATGAGACGCTCGCAAAGAAAACAGATGACATTCTTTTCGTTAAAGTTTTAAATGACGGTTACGATCTCGGCGCTCAACGCCGACCACGACCAGATTTGCCAAATGATCTGTTTGATAAAGGTGGCGCGCTTGATGTATTGCGAGCACACAAAAACTCAATTGAAACTGGTAGTAAAAATAATCTTATTCAAGAAAATAGTCTTTTTGCGTGGGTAGTCAAAAAAGAAAAGATCGCAGAAAGTGGGGATTATCGATTGTCGGGTGATTTTTATCAGGAAGATGGTAAGAAGAAAAATCAGAAATGGCCAATGGTTGAGTTGGGTGAAGTCCTTGATTACGAACAGCCAACAAAATATATTGTCGATTCAGTTAATTATAGTGATGAGTATGCAACCCCGGTGTTAACTGCAGGAAAAACCTTTATTTTGGGGTACACCAATGAGACAGAAGGAATTTTTAAATCTGATCTGCCAGTTATAATTTTTGATGATTTTACGACAGCCATTAAATTTGTTGATTTTCCATTTAAAGTAAAATCATCGGCGATGAAAATCTTGCGTGCAGATAAAACAAAGGCAGATATTAAGTTTCTGTTTTATTCAATGCAAAAGATTTCTTTTCCAGTTAATGAACATAAGCGTTACTGGATTTCAGAATATTCAAAAATAAAAATCCCACTTCCGCCTCTTAATATTCAAAAACAGATACTTAAAGAAATTGAAGGCAAGCAGGCTATTATTGAAAATGCCAAAGAGCTTATCTCGAAAGTAGAGAGAGAGAGAGCAAGTTCTGGACAAATTTTTGAAAGGCTAAAATGTGATTGGGTTGAGCTTGGAGAGGCATGTGATACTACTTCTGGAGGAACACCATCAAAAAGTAAACCAGAATATTACGAAAATGGAAATATACCTTGGTTAAGAAGTGGCGAAGTTGATCAAGGGCTGGTTTTCAAATCAGAAGAAATGATAACAGAGAAAGGACTAGAAAATTCATCAGCCAAAATGTTCCCAAAAGACACTGTCTTGGTTGCGATGTATGGTGCGACAGCTGGTAAAGTTGGTCTGTTGAAATTTGAAGCAACTACCAATCAGGCGATTTGCGGAATCTTGCCCAGTGATAAATTTATTCCAGAGTTTCTATATTTTTATCTTAGATCACAGACACAAAAGATGATTGAGTTAAGTAGTGGAGGTGCCCAGCCAAATATTTCTCAGAATATTATTCGAAAGTTAAAAATCCCAACACCAACGAAGGATGTCCAGCAACAAGTGGTGAGCATGCTTTCAAAAGAGCAGGTAGCGATAGAAGCCAACGAACAATTGATTGAAGTGGTCAGTGATCAAATTAATGAAATAATGGCTGAAGTCTAAGAAGAATAAGATTGCATCAAGTTTATAATAAAACCTCTGTTTTCCAGGGGTTTTATTATATGTGTATAACTATTAGTTTAACTATCTTGACTTATATTATGACCTTTGCTATACTCCCAAATGAGGATGATTCATCCTCTACGCTCATTGACAGTATAAAGAAGAGAGATTACCCAATAAGTTAAAAAGTTAAAGCCAGACTCTCACGGGTTTTATAACCCAAATTGAAAAGAGGTTTCGGCCTCTTACTTCTCGGATAGAGAAGGCATTATGCCCCGGACAAGTATTTGTTTTGCTTGTAAATCAGGAAAGTGTTCAGCATATATTGTGAACGATTAAACATCGTATACAATGCAGGCTATTCACTATACTGTTTAGCAGGTTATTATTTCGCTTATTTCAGCAAATAGTAATTAATAAATAATTTTCTGGATAAGGCAATAATAATTTATGTAATTCCTACATAGGTTATTTAACGGTTCTGCTACTTTTAGTAGTTGCAGGCCAATGTACTGCCAAAGAGCCGAGAGTCAGATATTGGCTTGCAATGAACAAGGTTGTGGAATCGTTAAATACAGTCTACGGATGAATTACAAACTTAACGATCAAATTCAATAATATGAATAAACAACATAGTTCGAAAAATAAGAAAGATAGGGTAATCGCCCTGCTCATTACCTTTAACCGAATGACTCACAAGGTCTTAAGGTTAAAAATTAAAGATAAGCAGGCTCTCGGCCTGCTTGCTGAAGCCATGCAGATTAATAAGCAAATGTTGTCTTTAATCAAAGATAATAAAATCAGCTTAGAATTTGTGAGGCAGATATTCGCTATAATTTCCGTTTTTGTGAAAGAAATAGTCAGCAAGTGGCTCTTCCGTTACAATTTAACGCCAGCAATGGCATGAAAAATATTATGTTATCTATCGGACAATTGATAAAAATTGGCCGGATCAATAAGGATTTAAGCCAAGAGGATGTCGCCTCTGAGTTAAAGGTGACAAAGAATTATATTTCTCTGGTTGAAAACAATAAGAAAGATCCGAGCATAAACTTTTTAAGAGGGGTTTCAAAATTACTTGATATACCCGTCATTCTTTTGATATGGGAAAAAATGGATTTGCCGAAAGGTAAAACTGATTCCGAGAAAAAGATTACTTCTCAGCTAGAAAAAATGCTCGGTGATGCCCAGCAGTTATTTGCTCAAAGAGCACTAGGTGTAAAAAAATGAAAAAGAGGCAATTCTTAAAAATAAACACTGTTAAAGAACTTAGCTATCAGTTAGGCCTCCCCGAGGCTTTTTTAATAAGCACCGCAGATAAAATCGATAATTGCTACAGGAAATTTACAGATAAAGACAAGAAGGGTAAAGAACGAACGTTTTATGTAGCTAACGATAACCTTAAAAAAGTCCATCAAAAAATTAATAAACTACTAGACATATTAGACTATCCGATTAATATTCAGGGCGGAATCGCGGGGAGATCGATTGTTACTAACGCCTCTATTCACGTTGGTAAAAAATATGTAGCGAATTACGATATTAAAAACTTCTTTCCAAGCGTAAATTATAAAATAGTTTATAGATCATTTGAAAAACAAAAATGTACGCCAGAAGTTTGTCGAATGTTGACTCGATTTACTACTGCGGACGGATGTTTACCGCAAGGATTTGCTACTAGCCCAAAAGTGTCCGGCTTGGTTTTGTACAGTTCAAATTTTAGAATCGAAACACTGCTTAAGCCTTATAATTTAGCACATACATTCTGGATCGATGACTTAACGGTATCTGGCAATCGTCCTATAAAGAAATTTCAAAAGTTGTTTTATAAAATTTTCAAACAAGAAGGATTTTCTCTACATGATGATCCCAAAAAAGCGAGGATTACCGATTCGCAACATAGGCAGACATGTACAGGTTTAATTATCAATCAGGAGTTGAATCCTGAGAAGGGATTAAAAGATAAAGTTCGAAAAGAGTTATTTTTATGCAAAAAATTTGGTGTTAACAATTTTTTGAAAGAACATAATTCGCCATTTGATAAAGATAGATATTTAAGAAAATTGGCTGGCAATATAAGTTTTTTGTGTAGTGTTAATAAGAAAAACTTTATTTTTAAAGAACAGTTAAAATTAATCAAATAGATATGTCTGAATACTATAACCCAAATAGAGATGCCTCGTGGAATTACGGAGGAAAAAACTGGAAACTAAGTCGTTCCAAGATCGATCTGTTTTTGGAGTGCCCACGATGTTTTTATATGGACAATAAACTCGGCGTAAAGCGAGTACCTGGATTTCCTTTTTCTATAAACAGTGCGGTGGACTATCTGCTTAAGCAAGAGTTTGATTCTTATCGTGTAAAAAATGAACAACATCCTTTGCAAAAGGAATACGGCATAGATGCACGTCCAATGTCTCACGCCGAGCTTGATGAATGGAGAAGAAACTTTGGTGGTGTTAGATATCTACACGAGCCAACAGGATTTTTGGTAACCGGTGCGATTGATGATTTATGGATCAACGAAAAAGACGAATATATTATCGTTGATTATAAAGCGACAGCAAAGGACGAAGCCGTGAAAGCTTTAGACAAAGAATGGCAAGACGGCTACAAACGTCAAATGGAAGTCTATCAGTGGCTATTACGGCAGAATGGGTTGAAAGTTTCTGATATCGGATACTTTGTTTATTGCACTGGCAAAATGGACCGGCAAGCTTTTGATAAGAGAATTGATTTTGATGTAAATTTGATAGAGCACAAAGGCAATGATTCCTGGGTGGGAAAAACCTTATTTGAAATAAAGAAATGCTTAGACAGCGACTCCATACCGCAATCCGGTCATGATTGTGATCATTGTGCCTATTGGAATTCTCGTAGACAATTTGAGAAATAAATTATGCAGAAGATATTTTTAGCTTTTCCTGGTTACCAAGTTACATTAAAACAAAAGATCAAAAAGATTGGCGATTTTGAGTTTTGGAATCTAGAAAAGATTAAGGATGATGAATTTATTTCTTTAATACAGAAAAAAATTAGGCCGTTTAATAAAAATGTTAAGAAAAACTATTTTTTTATAAATACAGAACAAGATTTTAAGGAGTCTTATAAAAATTGTAGCTGGGGGATGCTGTTGCCTAACTATGCCGAGGACTATCTGGATGGTAGATATGAAAGTTCTTTCACGGTCGATCTATTTTCTGAATTAAATATGCCGGTAATGTTTTATGTTCAAAGAATGGGAGTAAGTGTTGAGAAGAAGAACCTTTTAATACATGAAAAAGCTCAATTTCACAGCGAAGATAAAAAGTTTCTGAACAAAAACTTTGTCAGCTTTTACAAGCTCATATTTCCATCACTAATCGGTATAAGATGGCAGGCTTATGAGGTTGCTAAGTGGAATAGGGAGGACTGGAGAATGCATGTTTCCTGTCTCTTATTTAATGAATTAGCGAAATATCAGAAATCAAAAAAGGTAATGACGTGGCAGGCTGAGTGTGCGGATATAGTTTCTTTTTATGAATCTTTATTATCAAAAGAAGCGAATGATAATGGAAAATATAAAATAAGCCAACGCATAGAAGTCTTGCTGGGTAGATACTACAAAAAGGAATTTCCCAAAATAGTAGATGGTTTGAGGGAGTTATTCAATTCGCGTAACGATTTTGTTCACGGTTCATTTTTTGATCGTCTAAAAAAAGGAACAAAAACTTACCCCGACAATAAAGACATGGCTCAGTTGCCGATGGTTGATTTTAATTTTTTAGAGAATCAATCAAGGATGGCTAAACAAATATTAATAGTGTTTTTATATCTCAAAAAAGTGTTTAAAGGAAAAAAATTGCCAAATAATTATAAAACAATTCCAGAAATGATTTGTGCTGGAATAATGGATATTAAAATAAGAAACACCGTTCAAGATCATACGGATCAGATATTAAAATTGGTCTCTTTTAGAGCTATTAAATAAAATCCTAGACGGTGTTAATTTTTAAAACATGAAAATCTCCCAAAAAAAGCTTGAAGAGTTAAGACAAATTTGTAAAAAAGATTTTAACACTGACCTTACTGATCAGGAGTTGCATGATGTTGCTTTTAATCTTGTCGGTTACTACGATGCACTTTCCAGATTTTACTGGGAAGATATGGAAGTTGAGTTGGCCATTCTTAAAAATCCCAAAGGCTTGCCTGCAAGCGGTAAAAGAGGAGGAAACTGCCAAATATGTGGAACACAAATTGACGAAAAAACTGGCTGGCAGGATAAGTGGGGCTTTAAATGTCTTGATTGTCAGAGGGCAGTTGATAAAAAACAAATACCCGGATATGTATGTCAGGATCATGGCAGTTGGTACGGTGGTGCTCAAGGCTTGAGTGAGCGTTTTAACTTGCCCAAAAAAACTATCAATGCTTACATAAAACAAGGGAAATTAAAATCACGAGACCTAAAAGATGAACAGGGAAATATTTATCTAAAAATCTATTTATTGGCCGATAACGAATCGGTTTTCGGTAAATATAAAGTTTCTGAGGCTGATATGCACATGAGAGACTATCGAAACAGCCTAATTAAAACAGCTCGGAAAGTTTTAGCCAAAGAGCAACAGCTTAAAGCCGAAAAAGGTAAGTCAGTTATAAAATCTTAAACTCCCGCATCTCTTTCTTTGCCGTTTCCATATCCTCGAGCACCTTAAGATAGATTGCTCGAGTTTTCTTTGACTTCGGATTATCCTCGGCATACCGGATATCGTCGTCGTCCACAAAACCGGCCAACGAGATATAAGCACCGGCCAAGAGTCTGATTCGTTCCTTGATCGCTTGTTTGATCTTGGCTTTAGATTCCGGAAGTGAAGATAACGGATTAAATGATCCGCGTCGATGTGGCATTCTTATGTTTTTAGCGTCCCGAAGGATCGCCTCAATGTCATCGTCCTCCATAGCAAGCAAGAACATACGCTTGCCCGGGGAACAAGTCTAGCGGAGTCATATTTGCTTAACTTTTCCGAAGTTAAGCAAATCGTCCCAAGCTCGCAAATTTCGTCAAACCGGTGGGCTAGGGTTGCAAGAGGTGTCAAAGGTCTATCCGGGGTGCAAAGCTCGCCCCAAGGGCAGACAAGGGGCAACAACGTTTTATTTTTTGGCTAGGAGGAGGTCGTAGTTGTAAAACTTGGCAACTTTCTTGATATTATTCATTTTTTCGCGTAAAGTAACCATATACTCTTTATCCTCGAGCACTGTTATAAGACCGGACAGTGCCTGACCCATATAAATAAAAAGCTCCCGTCTTTGGCGGGAGTTTTTTATTTATATTTGTTCATAAAAGGGAATCGAACGCCTGTCCGCCTTTGGCGGAGGCAGAAGCGAGACAAATTTTGATTTGGATTTTGCCAAATCAAAATGCAATCGAGCGTAGCCAAATTCGACCCTGGGAGAATTTGGCTCTGCCCCGGACAAAGAAGTCCTGCCGGAAGGCAGGACGATGCGGAATTCCCTTTAGGCACCCTGATGCTTGCAAATCAAAACCAGTTAATTTTTTTAGGAAAAATTACTGGTAAAACAAAAAAATATCCTTAGTTGGGGTATTTTTTTAGTAAACCTTTGGATGAATTCGATAATATTCATGAAATGGAATTCCATATAACGCTGAAAATAGATTTTAATACCTTGGCAATAATGCCGGCTGCGTGGCGATTTTCCAGGATTTCATTTTTTTTTGAGCTGTTCCATAACTTATTCCTTTCGTGGTTGAATCTCCGTTAGAAACGCAAGTTATTCTCGTGTCTCTAATTAGAGAGCCAAGTTTTTTTCCAGACTTGGCGAAACTGGCGGTTTGACCTACTTCGGCCAGAGATCCTCCGAATTTAGGTTCTCTTTTAGATAATAGGTTTGTTCGCAGTGGTAGGCATGTGCTGCCGCTTGCTTCCGATCAAGGAACTCGCCACAATCAGTTACAAAACCTTCCTCACTTAGATCCAGCAAGCCTGGCACTCGTTTGTAAATTTCGATATGCCTTTTCCCAGTATGAACATTGCCATCGCGATCTCTTAATGCGGCTTCGACTATCATTCTAATTCTCCTTTTAAGAATTCAGTTTAAGGTACAATTCTGTTTCGTCATTTCTGACTCATCAGCCCGGACACACATCCGAGGACAGTAGAGCAGTTTAACAATTGCTCAGCTTGCGACTCTAAAATGGGAAAGATGCCGGATCTCGCGACCAAACGGCTATATCGTCGTAAATCCTTAACCCTCCCATTTTCTTTGGTCCTCCCTGAAAACAGGCTGCCGTGAAGCAGTAAAGGCCAATTGGCAGTTCATCTTGAAAACCAAGAATTTTGAAATTCCTGCCTTTATAGCAACCTTCACCTTTGCCTGTATCCTCATCAAAGTGAATGTCAAATATCGTCTCACATATCGAACCAAGTCTTATAGATCTCATTGTAGTGCCCTTTCAATAGTGTTATTCAATGTTCATCATCAAGAATCATCTTGATATATTAGTATATCATATTTATACTATTTTGTCAATATTATTTATTTAAAATTTGACAAATAAATATATAATGTATAAAATAAATATACATTTTAATATAATAATTATCTTTAAAATAGCTGAAAATGGACAAAATCAAACAAAAAGAAGTGCAAGATTCTCTTTACACTTCCCTGAAAGAATTAGGATTGACTGATTTGGAAATAAATCTATATTCAGTATCATTATTGCTTGGCCCCAGTCCAATATCGGTTATAGCAGAACATTTGAAAATATCGCGGCCGAATGTTTATAAAATAATCAAAACACTGGAAAATCACGGTTTGGCTAAATTTAGTGAGAAAGGCAAATATTCGCGCACTTTCATGGTGGAGTCGCCCACTTTAATTTTGGATAAAATTAGAACCAAAAAAGCAGCTCTCGGCCAACTAGATCATCAAATTGTCAATCAACTACCTGATCTTTTGGCTTTATATCAGCAAGGCGGCAAAGAAACTCAGATCAAAGTGATTCAAGGAAAAGAGCAATATTTGAAAATATTCAATCAGTCAGTCGAAGAATCAAAGCAGGCAATGGAATTTTTTGGTTCTGCCCAGGATTTCATCGGTTTTATTTCTTGGCAGGAAGAAAATAATTGGATTAAAAAGAGAATTAAAAAAGGATTATTGATTCGATCTTTGATTTTGCCGAGTTCTGATGCTGAAGCCTTAAAATCAACTGACAGCAAACAGCTTCGTGAAACTAGAATTTTAGTAACCCCGACGACGTTTGTAACTTCCTTTCAGTTATTTGCTAATAAAATAATTATCTGGCAGCCAAAAACGCCACTTGCCATTTTAATTGAAGACCGCTATATCGTAGATATGTTTAAGGCGATGTTTTATTGTCTATGGAAGATTTCAAAATAGATTTGGACTGTAAGGAAAACAAGGACGGCATTTTTCTAATCTTTGCGGTATGATCTTAAGTCGACAATGAATCGCACCCTATTAGCCGGATTAGCGAAAGATTCTCCCAATTCCAGTGCCAAAGTTCTAACAATTTCTTAAGTGCGACCCTAGTCAAAAAAATGTCCCATAATAGGGGAGTTTTTGATAAGGGAGCGTGGATGTTAGAACTGGGAGTTGTTTTTAGTAAGTGGAAGTGATAAAATTGGATTAAATTTATTCCGTTATTATGCCTGAAAAATTAAAAACAGTAATTAATCCTGAGGAAGATTTTACGCAGGGGTTGGATTATTCAGAAAAAAATGAAGCGGGATTTGATGATTTAACGAGCGGAGAAAATCCTGACTTTAAGGCAGAGCAAAATTTTCCTATCAAAAATGAAACTGATAAATATAATCCAGAGCATAGACAAAAAATTATTCACGAAATGGCAGAAGAAATTAGAACTTGGGCAGAAAGTAAGGGCTTTATTGAAGGTACAGATTATATGATAGTCGAAGACATATATGGAAGCGTGAAAGATAAAGAATCTCAAGTCCCGCATGATAAAGATTTTAAAAGGTTTGCAATGGGTATACAGGAAGATCGTTATCAAGATTTTAGAGATTATTTCACAAACGATTTTAAGCAAAAACAACAAAAAGAAAATCCTAATTTTAAAGTTTGGTTAGATTACAGCTGGGCTGGTAGGTTTATGGTTGCGGGCGTAGATGCTCCTCCGTTAGATACAGTTCCTATGTCAGATGTCGCCAAAGGAATTGTACTAACACATCATAATGAATTTAGACAGTATTTTAAAGGAAAAACTGGCTTTGATTTTCCTACAGCCGCAGAGTTAAATATTCGCTTGAAAAAAATCAGTGATAAATGGAGAAGTAAATACCAAGAAGCATACCAGAAATTAACAGAAATGGCCGGTATTCAAGAATTGCCTAGTGATGTTTACGGCTTAATTGATGCTCTTGGAATGGCGGTAAAAATTTTGGAAAAGGAGCAAGCTGGCGATGCCCTTATTGATTTGTCAGAAATTATACAAGGCGAAATGCCAGCCGAAATGATGCGTTATGCAGATTTAACTTATAACGCCGAACATTTAAAAAATTTAGATAAAGCATTTGAAATCGCTGGGATAGAAATACCAGATGAGGCAAAAATAGACAGGTTAATCGGAAATATTTTTTCGCAAAAAGGTTTTGATAAAAAACAAATTGATGAGCTATGTCGAGATTTGCCTTCCTATATCGAAACAAAAAAAGAATTGAATAAAATGTTAAAATAATCTCATGCTTAAAGAAGGACAATCAACAAATCAAAATGATGATAATGAAATAATTGTTAAAAAAATGGGAATCCCGATTTATAATAGAAACGGTAATCAGCTTTGGCCTGAAAAAAAATCACATGAGCAAATTGTAGAGGAATTAGAAGAAAAGGAGGCGATTCGAAGCGATTAAAGATTCGAATAATTATAGTAAGTAACCCAAAGGATTTTACCAAACTTTTGTATAACTTCTCAAATTAGGTATATAAATATAGTCATTTTGCCGCTGTACGATAGTTCTAATTTCATCCACGCTTTGACCCAAAACAAATAAAATCACCTCGTCTAGTAATGAGGTAATTTTATTTTAATGAAGTTAATAAACTATTCTAATAACCCAATTTAATTCTTATTATAAAAAAATCCAAGACATAAGTCCTGGAAAGTAATTTACTCTTGCTTTTTTTGCGCTTGTTCCCAAATTTCTTTTGCCTGATCATAGATGGCTTGATTTTCGGGAGTCAAAGGTTCGAAAAAAATATCTTCTGCCCCTTGGAGTTCCTTCAGATAAAAATAGATTTCATTGATCATCGCCGAACCCTGATTGGCGGTTTTCTTTAGATAATCGGAAATAGTGGCTTCTGTCCAAGCAACAATTTTCCGGCCGCACGTTGGACAATATACTGCCTGATGATTGAAATATTTTCCGCAATCAAAACAGGCGCGCCAGCCACTGGGACAAATGGCTTTTATCGGCTGATCAAGAAAAGTTTTAGGGTCCATTTCCCCTCCTTTGCTTTTAGATCATTAAAGGCTATCTGTGCTAATGAACTATTTGTAACTTGTATAAGTTAATAGCATATGGCACTTTTGGATATTTGTCAAGAATAGAGTAATCTTGATAAATTATTGGCCTGAAGAAATAATTATATTTAAATTTAAATAAAAAATAAATAAATATTTATTATTCAAATAAATACTTCAAAATTCTCTTGACAACCATTTTTATTTGCGCTACTATGTGTATATAAGACACTAATTAAGGATATGGCCCAACAAAAAGCTAAAAAATCGGATCAAAACGTCAAACTGGCTGTGGATAACTGTATTTTTACCGTCCGGCAAGGGAAATTGCATATTTTACTCATCCAGATGAAGGAAAAATTCGCGGGTGAATGGGCTCTGCCCGGCGGCTTGATTGAAAATAACGAGACTTTGGATCAGGCGGCCAAAAGGATCCTGAAGGAACAGACATCGGTCGCCAATGTCTATCTGGAACAGCTCTATACCTTCAGCGATATCCGGCGTGATCCTTTCGGCCGAGTGGTTTCCACTGCTTATTTTTCGCTAATTCCAGATGATTCTGTCAGATTGAAGACTACCGTTAAATACGCCACTGTGCGCTGGTGGGAGGTTGCCAAACTGCCGCGATTGGCTTATGACCATGAAAAAGTCGCTGATACTGCCAAGCGGCGGCTGCAGGGCAAAATTTCCTATTCCAATATCGCCTGGGCCTTGCTGCCCGACAAATTCACTTTGACCGAGTTGCAAAAGGTTTATGAGGCCATTTTAGGCCGGAGTCTGGACAAAAGGAATTTTCGCAAAAAACTGCTGAATTTAGACCTCATCATGGCGACAGCGGAACAATCCAGAAACGGAGCACATCGCCCGGCCCGGCTTTTCCAATTCAAGGATAAGTTGCCGAAGAACGTGGCGATCATTTGAAATTTTTTTGGTAAAATAATAGTGTAATATTAACACTATATAACTATGCCCAATATATTGACAAATTCAATTAGCTATGATATACCAATTGGATTGTCCTTTGACAATTGACAGCAATATATTTAACTGAAATTCGCTGAAACAGGAGATCTTCCACCAGTAAATTATGAAGGTTTAGGTATTAACTAACAGACAGGAAAGGAGAATTCCATGCAAATGGCAAGCGATTCCAGTCTCTATCATGTCGGCGAAAAAGTAGCGGAATCAAAGCAATATCGTTTGTACCTGTGCTCACAGGACCAGACGAACCGCGAGTGCCTGCTGCAGATTGCAACGACTATAGAGCAAAACGGCGATCTTGATCGCGCCGCCTTTATTCTCAAAGAGCTTAAGCGCCGAGCTGACGAGTTGGAAGCGGAATATGCGCGCGTCAAGACAGATCCCAAAGACACGCTCAATTACGATCTAGGCTTTCCCGAATTGGTTGACGGCTTTATCTGCCCCGATCAAGGCGGGCGGCGCGTCAACATCCTCGCGTTTCGCAATGTGGAGAAAGTAAGCAAAATGGTGCCGCTCATCAACGTTACGGCCAAAGACGGGCTGCGCGTGGATTTGCGGACCAGCGCCTGGATCATGGGCAAGCTGCTGAAGCTGCTTGTCTTCGTTCATAGCGAAGGCATCTCCACCGGCATGATGTCGAGTGGCAACATCCTGATCGAGCCGGATCAGCACTATGTGCTGATCTTTGACTGGTCGGCCGCGCAAACGCAGGCTGACGTTCCGAAGGAAACGCAGCGCCGGGAAATTTCCCAAGCGGCGCAAGCGGTCATTGTTGTCCTGGGGGGCAATCTGGAAACAGAGACCATCCCGGACGACGGAGATGAAGGATACGGACGCTATGCCGATTTCCTTCTGCAATTGGCCCGCCAGGGCGCCAGCGATGCGGCAAGAGCGCATGCGGAGTTTTATCAACTCATCGATGAGCTCTGGCCGCGCGGCTTTTACAAATTCACTGTCAAACCATTGATCTGAAACTGCACGATGAAAGAGCAAAAAGGAAAGGAGCAATACCATGGGTAGAGAGACGTTCACCAGAACGGCGTACAAGAGAGCGGCGGCAAGTTTCGTACCAAAGAAGGGTCCGGCGACCGCCAAAGCGGAACAACAGGCCCGCGAGACAGGCAAGCTCAATCCGCTGGTTGATCCGGCCGGGTATGGCGTTATCCGCCGTTCCTTGCCGCGATTCGAACAGCGGGGCGACGGCCTGTGGGTTCTGACAGTCGGCACACCGGTGCCGAATGAGACCAGGGTAGACACGACCGGCAGCATGGGAGGCAACGTTGACGTTGCCATCAGCGTGCTGCCCAGCGCTTTTGAGCTATGCAGCAGCGTCCTGCTCGGCTGCGATCTTCAAGTCGCGACCGGCATCTTCGGCGATGTCTGCGACAGATTCGTTCTCTGCCGGCCGCAATTCGAGATGGAGGCCGGGAAAATCGTGGAACAACTGACGCTCATGGTGCCGGAACGGAAGGGAGGCGATACGCCGGAAGATCCGCATTACGGATTATTCGGCGCCGCCTATCTGACCGCGGCGTACATCGCCAAAATCGGGCTTAAGGGCTATGATTTTACGGTCTCGGACGCGCCGGCCCGCGACCGGCTCGACGAACGCCAGCTTTTGCGAATCTTCGGTGATGAGGTGTTTGCGAAAGTGGAAGAGAATGGTCAGCAGATCAATTCTCACGATCTGCCGACCACAGCCGATGTTGTCCATGATCTGCTGAAGATCGCGCATGCGTTCTTCCTGCAGGTCGGCGACGAGGAGGAAACAGAGAAATTCTGGAAGAAAGTATTCGGTAAAGACCGCGTTGTCATACTGCCGGGCACCGAACTCCTGCCCCAGGTGCAGGCCGCGATCATCGGACTCACCGAAGGGACGCTGGAACTGTCTGATGCCGAGGACTTTTTGCGGAAAGGCAACGTCAGCAAAGAGGACGCCAAAAGAATCGTCCGCTCTGTCGCCAACATCCCCATCGGGGCCCAGGCGGCTCTGCCGAACTTCAATAAGCGTCCGCAGAAAGGCGACCTATTCCGGGAAAAAACCGACCTCTGGCCGATTGGCCAGGGTGAACTTGCCCTGGCGGCTACTGGAAATTCCGACGACATTGGCAGTAAGCCCGGTGCTGGGCCGGAGTGGCTCTAGACCGATTGACTTCATGTAGAACCGTTTTAACAGAACCAAAGAAAGGAGATGATGATGACCGAAAAAGTCTATGTCGTCACCGATCTTGGCCCTGGTGACGGCGGCAAGGGCGGCGTGGTGCATAAAATCTCCACGCTAACGCGCGCCCATACTATCGTGAAGGGCGGCGGCGCCCAAGGAAGCCATGGCGTCCGCACCTCCAGAGGCGAGAACTTCGCGTTCAGCCAATGGAGTTGCGGCACCTTCGAGGGGACGAGGACGCACCTCTCCCCTCGATTTATAGCTTCTCCCGAAGGCTTGCTCAATGAAGCGGCGGTACTCCATTATCAATATGGCGTTAATGACGCTTTTGATCTGCTCACCGTGGATCAAAGGGTGCTCTGCGCCACGCCGTATCATGGTATTGCTTCGCGCCTCAAGGAAATGGCGCGCGGGCTTAACCCCCGCGGCACGATCGGCACGGGTGTGGGCGAGGCCTACCGCTACTTGCAGCAGTTTCCGGAACTGGCGATTCGGGCCAGTGATCTTTCGCGGCCCGATCTTAAGAATCTGCTAGCCGCTGCCAGAGAGCAGCTGCGCCGCGACCTGGCTCCGATTATTCAGGGAGAGTTTCTCCCTGGCGACCGCGAGGAAGCGGGGAAGGAAATCAGTCTTCTTAATGATGACGCTTTCCTCGACTTCATCGCCAAACGGTTTCGGGATGTATCCCAGCGAGCGAAAATTGTTGACTGTGACTATCTTCAACGAGAGATTCTCTCGCGGGATGGCGTGGTCATCATGGAAAACTCGCATGGAGTCCTGACTGACCATTTTCACGGGTTCCATCCGCATACCAGCGCCATCAGGACATTGCCATGCTTTACGCTAGCGCTGCTCAAGGAGGCAGGTTATGACGGCAGGATCGTTAATATCGGGGTAACCCGGGCTTATCAGATCCGACATGGCGCCGGACCCATGCCGACGGCCGATCCAAAGCTGGCGGAAAGCCTGCTGCCCGGCAGCCACAAGGAAGAGAACCGCTATCAAGGAAAGGTGCGTGTCGGTCCGCTCGATTTCGTTCAAGA
>Ga0209777_10004810_pt1 | contig 15828 bp, 7 predicted proteins | sample FrelakmetHBP12HB_FD_187147 | JGI IMG/M metagenome (GOLD analysis project Ga0209777, IMG submission 187147) | Freshwater lake sediment microbial communities from the University of Notre Dame, USA, for methane emissions studies -HBP12 HB (SPAdes)... | ecosystem: Environmental > Aquatic >... | reverse complement strand
CAATCTCCGCGGCACAAGCGGCGAAGACCGCGACCTCCAGGCTTAGTTCTCTTCTGGTTTCCCCGGTGAGACGCATCGCTATCCCCTGGTCTTGACGTGGTCCATGCTTCCCCTAACGCGATCCCCTTCTTGGCCGCGGCCCAGCCTTGCCTCCCGCTCGTTTCTGTTTGCAGTGGCGATCGTCGGCCACAGCGCCACGAGCTTCCACCAAGAGCAGCCCAATCGTCTTGCGGTACTCTGCCAGAGTGCGCACCCAGCGCGAAAGGCAATGCCGCCCTTGGGCAGTCGCCGTGAACACTCGTTTGCTCGGGCCTGTCTCAGACGAGTCCAGGTGGAGGCCACGTATCCCCGCTTCTCCATCCGCCTCAGACAGCGGTACACGCCGGTGGTGTCAGGCCTTTGCCCACGGAACATCGGCATCTTCGCCAGAAGGGTGGCGATCTCATAGCCGTGAAGGCGTCCTCGTGACAAGACAATCAGAATCGCCGGATGCACCAACTTGTCGAGAGTGCCACCGGAACACGGGCTGTCTCGCCATCGTTCTCCTCCGCCAACTCAAGACCAGCAGCTACATGACCATGTCTTATACTGCAAACAGGGCTGTGTACAATCGGAACTGAACAGGGCCTTCAGGCCGGCACCTCTGCTCCCCTGAACAAAGACGTTTGTCTCAGAAAACAGGTTGAGGTACACGATGGCCGTGATAGAGGTAAAAGACTATGTCTTATAGGAGGTCTCACTGCGGTGGCTGAGGACAATAGCAAGAACCTCAAAATAGCCGGACGGGTCGCGGCGCGCAGTGCGATTCTCCTATCGTTCATTGTGGCGTTGGAGTTCGTCATAATGATCAGTCCGTTTGCCTTTTTTTTCTATGCTGTGTTCAACCCATTTCTGCTCGCGCTGGACCAATCGCCGCTGACGCGCTGGCTCACGGCGTTCTTCCTTCCCCACATGATTGTTCCGCCCAATCAGGCACTTACTGTCGTCCGCATTCTGGGTTCGGCGTTTCTTGTAGGCGGGATGGCGGTGTTTGTCCTCTGTGCTCTCCAGATATACGTGGGAAGGTTCTTCAGGAGCGGCGCGGCCACAAAAGGATTCTATGCGCTGATCCGCCACCCGCTGTATGTTGCGCTAGCCTTCGCAGCTCTTGGACTGGCGATCCTCTGGCCAAGGTTTCTTACGTTGGCATTGTTCGCGGTCGTGCTCTTTCTCTACTATCTGCTCGCCAAGGACGAAGAACGCCGCATGCTTGCCCGCTATGGCGACGGCTACGGAGCTTACTTGGAGCGCACAGGGATGTTCCTGCCGAAGTTCGTCGAGAGGCTGCTGTGCAAAGGAGAGAAGCCGACCCGGCCTCTCAGCTTCATCCGCGGCGCCGCCATTTTCCTGGGAACCCTCGTTGCCGTTATTGGAGGCGGGTTCATACTGCGTGCATATACAGTCCGGCATCTCCCACTGGCACAGGTTGACGGCGTTGATGTGATCTCCATCACCCGCGAGGACCTCGATAGCGCGAGAGGACTGCTTCCTGCCGTGCTGGAGGATTCAGCAATTGCGCCCCAACTGCGAGCGGCTCATGGCGGCGGCGCTCGTGTTCTCGCCTACTTCATTCCAGTTGACTACGTGATGCAAGGCATGATCGCCGACACCGGTGAGGAATGGAAACTGTTCGAACAACACAAGACCATCGGCATGATTGCCGAGCACATCTTTCATCCCTTTGCGCATCTGACGGGCGGCCACGTTCACCCTTGCGGAGCGATGCCAAGCCACGATCCGAGCATGCACAGCAGCCCGGCAATGCAGCGGCGCGCCATCTTCATTGAGGTGTCCGCGCACGGCAACGATCTCACTTCGCCCCTGGATGATTTCAACATTAACACCCAACGAAAGCCCCTGTTCTTCGTTGATGTCCATCTTCATACAGGGGAGATTCTTCAGGTCCGCGACATGCCCGCCGGGAGCGGTTGGGGAACCGTGCCCACACCCATGTTTTGATTCCAACACTGGCCGGACCGTCTTGTGAGTTGAAACTTTCCGGCGTCCGGCAAGACTTGAGTCGAAGTGTTGAGGGACTGGCATATGCGGCGCTTTGCTTTGACTGCAATCGTTCTGCTCGTTCTTGCCGGTGCTGTGGCACTAGGTTACTTCCTGCGTGGCGCCAACCAGGGCGACGCTCGCCCTGCACTGGCGGAACCCGTCCGCACGCCGGTGCCTGTCCACATCGTGGAGGTCAGGCTGCGCGACGCCCAGGAGTTCCAGCAGTTCGCGGGCACGGTCCAGTCTCGCATTGCCGTGCAGGTCTCCTCGCGGATTACTGCCCACATCCTGGAGATCACGGTCCACAGTGGGCAGCAAGTCAAGAAGGACGAAGTTCTGGCACGCCTGGATGATTCCGACGTACGGACGAAGATCAAGCAGGTCGAGGCCGGTGTGGGCGCGGCTGAAGCCGCAGTGCGCGCCGCGGAAGCCAATCTGGCCGCCACCAAGGCGACGAAGGTCGAAGCCGATCAGGACCTCAAGCGCTTCCAGGAAGTTTTCAAAGCCGGTGCTGCGCCCGAACAGCAGTTACAGCAGGCCGAGGCCAAGGCCAAGACGGCGCAAGCCAACGTGGAACGCGCCCAGGAAGGCATTGCCGAAGCCCAAAAGGAGGTCGCCCGCGCGAAGGCCTTCGTTCAAGAAGCGCAAGCCAACCTCGATTACACTGTCATCCGCAGCCCTATGAACGGTGTGGTCATAGACAAGCAGGCCGAGCCTGGCGACCTCGCCGCTCCCGGCCGCTCGCTCATCACAATGCAGAGCCCCACGGCCTTGCGCTTTGAGGCGCCGGTCTCGGAAAGTTGCGCACGCCGCATCACACTCGGCGACCGCGTCCGCGTCCAGGTGGACGCGGCACAGATGCAGTTCCCCGCGGAGGTCAACGAGATTGTGCCCGCAGTGGACCCGAAGAGCCGCTCTTTTCTGGTGCGAGCTGATCTGCCGTCGCTGCCGGAGCTCCGGCCTGGCCTGTTCGGCCGCTTGCAGTTCCCGTGCGCTGCCCGCCCAACACTCTCCATTCCCGCCAAAGCCGTGCTGGCGCGCGGCCAGCTTGACCTGGCCTTCGTCGTTGCCGACGGCCATGCCATTCTGCGTCTGATCACCACGGGCCGCTTGCAGAGCGATTGGGTCGAGGTCCTCTCGGGCCTGTCACAAGGCGAACGCGTGGTTGTCTACCCGCCGCCGGAACTGCGCGACGGTGACCCTGTGCAGGTCCAAGCCAGTGGCATGGGCTTCCAGCCCATGAACGCCCACGGGCAGGATGCCCGTGCCACGGAGGCCAAGTAATGGACTCCGCACCTCGCGACGCCGGCAAAGACCCCTCCGTGGGCTGGGCTTCCTGGCTGGTCTCGCTGTTCATTGATTCCAAACTGACGCCGCTGGCGATTCTGGCGTCGCTGCTGCTGGGAGTGGCTGCGATAGTCATGCTCCCACGCGAAGAAGAGCCGCAGATCGTCGTGCCCATGATTGACGTCTTCGTCGAGATGCCTGCAGCCTCGGCGCGCGAGGTTGAACAGCGCGTTACCCGGCCTCTCGAAAAGCTGCTCTGGGAAATCCCCGGCGTTGAATACATCTACTCCACCAGCAGCCCCGGCCGTTCGCTGGTCATTGTGCGCTTTGAGGTAAGCCACTCGGCTACCGAGGCCATCGTCAAGCTCAACGCCAAGATCGCCAACAACCTGGACCGCATCCCGCCGACGGTCTCACAACCGCTCATCAAGGTGCGCTCCATTGACGATGTTCCTATCCTGGCGCTGACGTTGTGGAGCGACCGCTATGGCCCCGGCGCATTGCGCCGTATCGCCGCGCAGCTTACCGACTGCATCAAACAAGCTGATGGCGTCGCGGAGACAGACCTGATTGGCGGGCTGAGGCGGACCGTGCGCGTCATCCCCGACCGCACCGCGCTGGCCGCCCGCGGCCTGTCGCTGCTGGATCTCTCCGGCGCGCTCCGCCAGGCCAATCAGCCGCTAACTGCCGGTTCGTTCAGCTCGGGCGACCGCGAAGCACTTGTCGAAACAGGCGCGTTCCTCGCTGACGCCGGCGCTGTCGGCGCGGTGGTCGTCGGCACCTATGGCGGCCAGCCAGTGAAGGTCAACGACGTGGCGACGGTGGACGATGGCCCGGACGAGCCCAGCCAGTACGTCTTCTTCAGGCCCGGCAGCGGAGAAGATTCACCGCAGAGGGCGCAGAGGACGCAGAGTGGTGATGGAGGTCTCAGCCCCTTCCGCCCCGCCGTGACCATTTCAATCGCCAAGCGGCAAGGCATGAGCGCCATAGATGTGGCCGAACGCGTCCTCAGGAAGGTCGAGAACGCCCGCAGCTCGATGGTTCCCGACGGCGTCAACATCACTATCACAAGGCACTATGGCAAGACCGCAGAGGATAAATCCAATGAGCTGCTCTACCACATGGGCATCGCGGTCGTCTCCGTGGCGCTGCTGCTCGCGCTGCTGCTGGGCTGGCGCGAAGCAGGCGTCGTCGCCGTGGCGATCCCTGTGACTCTTGCACTGACGCTGGCGGCGTTCTATTTTCTCGGCTTCACACTCAACCGTATCACGCTCTTCGCGCTGATTTTCTCTATTGGAGTCCTTGTAGACGACCCAATTGTGGACGTCGAGAACATCGTCCGCCACATGCGCATGCCATCCAATCACGGCAAGCCCATTATGCGCGTCGTCCTGGAGGCCGTGAACGAAGTCCGCAGCCCGCTGATCCTGGCCACGCTCACTGTCATGGCCGCCATCCTGCCCATGGCTTTCGTGCGTGGCCTGATGGGGCCATACATGCGCCCGATTCCCATTGGCGCCAGCAGCGCCATGCTCTTCTCCATGGTCGTGGCCTTCGTCGCGACGCCGTGGGCCGCCGCGCGCTTCCTCAAGAGCCATCTCTCCCACGCCGCGTCCGAACATGGGGCGGGCGAGAGGGAGGACGCGATGACGCGGCTGTACCGCTATGTGATGGGTTTCCTCATCCATCATCGCGCCTCGCAATACCTTTTCCTGGCGTTCCTTTTGGCGCTTTTGCTCGGCGCGCTCTACACGGTGCCGGCGGGCTGGGTTAAGGTGAAGATGCTGCCCTTCGATAACAAGAGCGAGTTCCAGGTCATCATAGACATGCCCGAAGGCACGACTCTGGAACGCACCACGGCCGTGGCGCGCGAATTGGCGGACGTCGTGGCGCAGCGGCCGGAAGTCCGCGATGTCCAGGTCTACGCCGGCGCCGCGTCGCCCTACAACTTCAACGGGCTCGTGCGCCACTACTACCTGCGCGGCGCGCCGTACCAGGCTGACGTGCAGGTGAACCTGGTCTCGAAGGAAGAGCGCACGCTCCAGAGCCACGCCATTGCCAAGGCCGTGCGCGACGAGTTGCTTCCGGCCGCTTTGGCCGCCAAAGCGAAGATCAAAGTCGCCGAGGTGCCACCGGGGCCGCCGGTGCTGCAGACACTCGTCGCCGAAGTCTATGGCGAGGACGATGCCGCGCGCAACGAGTGGGCGCGGAAGGTGCTCGAAGTCTTTCGCGCTACGCCGGGAGTCGTGGACGCGGACATCTACCTTGAGACCGACCAGTCCAAGTTCAGCTTCGACATTGACCGCGAGAAGGCTGCGCTGCACGGCGTGGACACCGCGACTATATCACAGAACCTGCGCATGGCCGTGGAAGGCGAGACGCTCGGCATCGTCCATTACCCCCGCGAACGCGAAGACGTGGACTTGATCGTGCGTCCGTCGCGCGCCGACCGCTCGCCGATCACGCAGTTAAACCTGCTCCCCATCCGCACGAAAGACGGTGGCCTGGTGCCGCTGGGCGAACTGACCACGATCCGGGAAGTGCTGGCTGATACGAGCATCTACCACAAGAACCTGGTCCCCGTGACCTACGTGACCGCTGACGTAGCCGGCGCGGCTGAAAGCCCCGCGTATGCGCTGCTGAACATGCGTGCGGCTCTGGAGAAGTTGAACCCTAATCCGGAGCCAAAAAGCGGCTTTGACATTTACCTCGCTCACCAACCCTTTACGGAAAGCCGCTTCGCCATCAAGTGGGACGGCGAAATGCACATCACCTACGAGGTCTTCCGCGATCTGGGCCTGGCCTTCGCCGCCGTGTTGGTCTTGATCTACGTCCTGGTTGTCGGTTGGTTCGAATCCTTCAAGACGCCCTTCGTCATCATGGCCGCGATTCCGTTTTCGCTGGTGGGCATCCTGCCCGCTCACGGGGCCCTGGGCGCGTTCTTCTCCGCGACGTCCATGATCGGCTTCATCGCGGGAGCGGGCATTGTGGTCCGCAATTCGATCATCCTCGTGGACTTCATCGAGCTGCGCCTGAAAGAAGGCATGCCGTTGTCAGAGGCCGTCATTGACGCCGGCGCGGTACGCTTCCGTCCCATGCTGCTGACTGCGCTTGCCGTTGTGGTCGGCGCGTCAGTGATCCTTTTCGACCCGATTTTCCAAGGCCTGGCGTTGTCGCTAATGGCCGGCGAAGTCGCCAGCCTGCTGCTGAGCCGCATGGCTGTGCCGGTGCTCTATTACCTGTCGCACCGCTGATCCTGTTTGGAGCCTTCCGGTGCATCGGTGTGTGCTCACGGTCGCCTGGCAATACCGGAACGATGTGTGGACGACGCGTCAGTTGCCGTCGTACTGCTTCAGCCAGCCGGCAACGGGCAGTTTCTCGATGCGTTCCTTCAGCGCTTTCAATTCGAACTCCTGTTTGTTCGTGTACTGCAGAATCCACTCCGCCGCCTTGGCGAGCTCCTCGTTGGGCGGCTGATGCCCGCAGTCTACCTCGTGCATCTCGACCGTGGCATTCTCCTTCTTGAGCAGTCCGTACGCCTTGCGCGCGCCGTCAATGGGCACGGTCGTGTCCTGCGTGCCGTGCAGGATGTAGATCGGCTTCGCGACCAGGTTCTTCATCGGGAACCCGAGGAAGTCCGCATAGAAGCCGCCGATCGGCGAGAGCGCCGCAAATAACTCCGGGCACTGGCTCGCAAATGCCCACGTGCCGTTCCCGCCCATTGAACCGCCCATCACATAAATGCGCTTGGGATCAACATGCCAGCGCAGCATCACGTTGTCGAGCGTCTGGAGAAGATACGTCAATTCCCGCGGGTGAGCCCACCAGGTGCGGAGATGGTTGGGGAAAACGACAATGCTCTTCTTGAATGGCGCAAGCACCTGCGCCAGCGCAACGACGTTGTCCGCCGTTCCGGCGTTGTGCTGTCCGCCATGCAGATAAACGATCAGCGGCGCCCCACCCTTTGCGTCCCTGCACTCCTTTGGAACAGAGACGTGATACCACGCGTTTTCCTGTGTGTAGCCGGGAACTTTCTGATTCTTCAACAACCCCGTCGGCGCCTCGGCCCAGCACGCCGCGCGCACGCCATCCATGAGAGCCTTGGCTTGCGCGTTGTCGGGCTCAAGCCTGAGAATGGCTTGCAGGCATTCCAGCGCCTCCGCGTTCAGCCTGTTCTGTTGGCACCACTGGGCCAGAGCCTGCAGGTCCTTCGGATCGTCGGGCTTCAGCTTCGTTTTGCGCTGGCCATAGTCGTAGACCAGCATCTCCCGCTTGAGGTCCTCGACGGCTTGCTTCTGGTTCTGGGCCGCGCACCAGGCGATCGCAGCCTGGTACGCCGGAATGCTAGGGCTTTTGGCCAGCTTCTCGCGCTTCCTGCTGACGAGCAAGGCCCAGGTCTGCTCAGCCTCCTTGGTGAGTTTGTTCTGCTGGCACCACAGCGCCAGGCGCTGGTAGCCGGCTTCGTCATCCTCCTTCAGGTTCTTGAGCGCGTCGTCGTACTGCTTGCGAAGTTGGTCCTGCTTGGCGGACGCGCCCAGAACATCCGAAGCGCGGAAGGCAAGCACCAACAGGCCAAGGGCTGTGACTGCAACGAACCTTCTCATAGGCCCCGTCACCCACACATTCTGAGCTGTGTGGCTCAGATAGTATACACCCGGCGGCCGTGCTCGTGCGAGCGACCTGTGTCTAACCGGGATTTCCTGGATGACCAGCCATTAGCCGCTCCGGCGGCCTGATCTTAGCGCATTTTAGGTTAGCCTGGCGCTCACGGTGGACACGCTCCTGTAGGGCGCTAAACTGTTTCGCCATGCGCTTGGCGTGTCTTGCCATACTGCTCGCTTCACCCCTCCTCGCCCAAGGCCCGGCTCCCCTCCCGCGGCCGGACCATGTGCTGATAGTGGTCGAGGAGAACCGCTCGTACTCCGAGATCGCCGGCAACAGCGCGGCGCCATACATCAATGCGCTGGCGCAACAGGGCGCACTATTCACCTCCTCCTGGGCTATTACGCACCCCAGCCAGCCCAATTACATCGCCCTTTTTTCCGGGTCTACGCAAGGCGTTACTTATGACTCCACCCCGCCATCGTTCTCCGCACCCAACCTGGGCGCGAGCCTGCTCAACGCCTCGCTCTCGTTCGTGGGATATTCAGAGGGTCTGCCCGAGGCGGGCTCACAGGTCTCCAACGCCGGCGCCTACTACCGCAAGCACAATCCCTGGGTGGATTTCACCAACGTTCCGGACTCAAGCAACCTGCCGTTCAACAGCTTTCCCACCGATCTCGGCCGCTTGCCTACCGTCGCCTTCGTCATTCCCGATTGCGACAATGACATGCACGACGGCACGATTGAACAGGCGGATGCCTGGCTCAAGGTGCGCCTCGACGCTTACGTTCAGTGGGCGCAGACCCACAACAGCCTGCTGATTGTGACCTGGGATGAAGACGACGGCACCGAGAACAATCGCATCCCGACCCTTTTCGTCGGCCCGATGGTCCTTCCCGGCCAGTATCCAGAACGGATTGACCATTACACCCTCCTGCGCACTATTGAGGACATGTACGGCCTGGCGGCTTTGGGCCAGAGCGCGAGCGCCGCGCCGATCTCGGACGTCTGGCGGCAGACCGGAACAAACGCCGACAGCGATGGGGACGGCTTCCCCGACCACCTGGAAATCGCCTTGGGCACGGACCCATTCGATCCGGCCTCAACGCCCTTCGGCGGCGCACCCGCGGGCGCACCGGTTCCCTTGAGCGTCCGCGGGCTGGCCATCCGCCTTAACTTTGCGCGCGCGGCTGGTGACAGCATCCAACTGCGGACTGTCGTGCCGATTCCAGACGGTTTTCAGCTTCTGAGCCAGCCGTTCGTGGTTGACGTCGGCGGGGTCGTACAGAGTTTCTCGTTGGGCCAGCGCGGCAGTGCCCGCGCCAGTACCAACACATTGCACATGGCCGTGAAAGCCAAGCGCGGCGTGGCGAGCCGGCAGAACGCCTTGGTTACCATCGCGCTTTCGCGCGGTGACTTTGCCACTGCGCTTCGTGGCTGCGGTCTGACAAACGACACGCTTGTGCGGCAGGTCCGGAGTGTGCCGGTGATTGTGCTCTTTAACCGGACGCTCTTCCAGGCCGATGTGGAGCAGAGGTATTCAGCCGTACAGGGGAAGAGCGGGCGAACGCAGTGAACGTTCTTCGCGGATTGGCTCGCGGTCCGCGTTACTTCTTGCTTCTCTCCGCCTTCCCCGTCTTCCCCTTCACGGCCTTGTAGACCACGTTCACGCTGCCCACGTAGACGTACTTCTTCCCGTCGGCTGTTACCAGCGCCACGGCCACGGGCACTGTGAGTATTTCACCGGACCTGCCCGCTGTGGTCTTGTTAGTCATGCCGCAGGAAGTCCAGTCCGCTTCCAGGTCTTCGCCTCTCACGCTGAAGTACAGCAGGCCAGGCGTTGCCGCTCCCGGCGCGGTCGCGGCGCCCTTGAGTTTCAGCGTGGCATTGCCTTTCCTGGGGCTGTTGCCCTTGGCGTCCAGCGAGGCGAATTGCTCGACGTAATCCGCAAATTGCAGGGCCACGCTCGCGCCCGTGTTGACATATCCCGCCGGCAATATCAGCCGCAGGGTGGCGCCAGTCGTATCCTTCCCGCTCCTGGCGAAATTCAGGGCCACGCTGATCTTGTCCACAACGACCGCGCCCTGTAGGGCGGGCGCTTCCGCGGCATTGTTCGGATCGGTCCCCGCGAGTGCTTCGAGGGCGTTGGAGACCTCGTCGCCATCGGCGTCGCCATTCGCACTGGTATCTCCCGGCGCACGGCCAAAGAAGGCAAAGGCCGAGGTATTGCCACTCACGTCAGTCAGCGTTGCCGTGATGTTCTTTGTGTTGCTGACAGCCACTTGGGTCTGCCACATGCCATTGGCCACAGGGACGCGGCTCACGAGGGTCGCGCCCTGGGTTCCCGAGTCTGTGAAGACTTCCACGCTGCCGCTGCTGACGCTTGTGGTACCGGTGAGCGCCACTGTAGCCACGCTATTCGCGGCCACCGCGCTGGGCAAACGTTGCATTGCAGCTAAGGCGGGCGCCTGTATGCCTTCGTTGCTGCCTTCGAACAGTGCGATGCCGCCTTTGATATTCCCAGAGATTATATTGCCGTTGGCTGTATTGAACTTTGAATCCGTGGTGTGCACTTCGATCCCGTTGGCGCCGTTAAAGGCGATCAGATTCCCGTCGGCGCTCCCCTCGCCGCCCACCTTGGTGCCATGCGTGCCCTTCGACAGGAACACACCCGCGCTCCCATTGCCCAACGGAGCCTGGACGAGCAAGGAGAGGCTGCTTTCACCCCGCGAGGCCGCCCGCCCCGTTGACGTTTCGCCTATCGCCGCCGCGCCAACGATGTTGCCCACAATGGTATTGCTGTCCGTTCCCGCGCCGGATACCGTGATGCCTTCATAGTAATTGCCGCTAACGGCGTTGTGCTCGCCATCCATTGTGCTGCCTATGGTGTTGCCGTTCGCTCCGCCCTCCAGCAGCAGCCCCGCCAGATTGGGTTGCGCATCCGTCCCGGAGGCGCTCAAGCCCAGCCAGCAACCTTTCACCAGGTTGCCCGTGGCGTTCGGACCTGTGATTTGCACGCCATAGGTGCCGTTGTTGGACACGCGCAAGCCCTGCCCGTTAGGCCCTGCGCCCGCCAGCCGGCTGCCGCCGAGTGTGTTGTTCTGGCAGTTCCGGATGCCGATCCCCGAACCGGTGAACCCAAGAACCGTCAGGCCCATGACGGCATTGCCGTTGCTGGCAATGACCAGGCCATCTGTGGACCCCGCCGCACTGCCGTTCACGGTCACACGGCGGTCCTGGGCGTCAATCGTCACGCCGCCTTTGTCCAGCGGCGGCAGCATGCTCTTGACGTTTATGGTCGTCGCCGCATCTGAGGCGGTCAGGTCGAAGACTTTCTGGTCGAAGTAAATTGTCTCCCCCGCGCGCACCGCAGCCAGGGCCTGCCGCAATGAACCGGGGCCGTCGTTGTTGGTGTTCATGACGATCCAGGAACCCACGCTTTCGCCGGAGTAGACATAGAAGTTCACCGTGTTCGAGGTGCTGCCGCCAGGGTTGCCGCCCGCCGGGTTCGGAGTACACACGGTCACAGGCACAACTGCTGGCTGGGCCAGCTCCAGCTCGGTGACAGCCGCGGTCAGTTGCGTGGCGGAAACAAACGTGGTGCTCAGGCCCTTGTCCCCCCACAGGACCACGGAATTGGGGGCGAAATTGCTCCCGCCCGCTGTCAGAACGAAGCCAGCCCCGTTCACTGTCGCTTGGGAGGGGCTGATGGAAAGCCCTGCCGGGTCCGGCAGCGGGTTCACCGTGATGGCGACAGTAGCCACAGTGGAATCCCGCACGCCGTCCGAGGCTTTGAAGCTGAAGCTGTCGGAGCCGCTGTAATCCTGGTTGGGGATGTAGGCGAAGCTGGCCCCCGAGCCGCTCAGGACCCCGTGTGCCGGCTGGGTCACGATGGTGTAGAGCGTCCCTGCGCTTGCATTCGGCAATACGACGAGAGTTATGTCCAGAGGCGTGTCCTCGTTCGTCGTAAGGGTCTGGGGCTGGGCTTTGAGCGCGTCAACATTGACGGCAAATTTCTGCGAGCAAGTGTTTTTTGCGCCGGCGTGGGCGGTTCCGCCGTCATCCGTAACCGTGACGGTGATGGTTGCGGTGCCAGAAGCATCGTGCGCCGGCGTGTAGGAGAGCGTCCCCGTCGGGTTGGGGCTTGTGTAGTTGACTGTGATGGAGGGGATCAAGGCCAGGTTGTCTGAAACGGCAGTGACCGTCAGCACTTGTTGGTGCTCCGAAGGCGGGCCGGAGGTGATGCCGCTTAGGTTCACGGTCTGCGCAGGGGCGTTTTCCAGGATGGTCTGGTCCAGGATCGCGTTGAGGGTAGGAATATGGTTGATGAAATTGATCGTGACCGTCAGAGTTGCCGCAGGCAAGGGGGCCATGCCATCGTAGGCCGTGAACGAAAACGTATCCGTGCCGAAGTCGTAATCGTGGTGGGGCGTGTAGGTGAAATTGCCCTTGGCAATATCGGTGATCGTCACGGTGCCGTTGGCCCCACTGGCGGAGGCGGCGTAAGGGCCGCCGCCATAGGAGATACTGAACCTGAGATTGTCTTTGTCTTCGTCATCGCCAAGGAGCTTGCCGCTGGCGGGTGGCGCACCTTCCTCCAGCGTCAGCGTGCAGTCAGATACGACTGGAGCGTGGTTGGGGAAGGCGGCAAAGTAGGCCAGCGGGACGGTGCCTATGGCTTGGGCCTGGCCTCCCACACACACGGTGTCGGTCGAAGCGGCGATGGACCAGATCAAATCGTCAGCCCCGGGGTTCCAGCTTGTGGCATTGTTTGTGGCAACGTCTGCTTCCAGGGCGGCAAGGCACTCCCTGGATTGCCCGCCAATGCTCGTGAAGTAGCCGCCGGCAAACACGGTGTTGCCAGAGAGAGCCAAGGCATAGACCCAGTCATTCGCGTTCGGATTCCAAGTCGTCGCGTTACTGGTGTTAAGTGTGGCGTCCAGTGCCGCGATGTAGTTCCGCGCCTGGCCGCCGATCTGGGTGAACCCGCCGCCTGCGTAAACCGTGTTGCCCGTGAGGGCCAGGGCGAAGACATAGTTGTCCGCCTGGGGATTCCATAGGGTCGCATTATTCGTGTTGATAGTGGCGTCCAAGGCCGCCAGGCAAGTTCGCGTTTGGCCGCCGATCTGCGTGAAGAAGCCGCCGGCATAAACCGTGCTCCCTGAGACGGCCAAGGCCTGCACCCAATCGTTCGCACCGGGGTTCCAGTTCGTCGCGTTATCCGTGTTCACGCTCCTGTTCAGTGCCGCGATGTAGTTCCGTGCCTGGCCGCCGATGTGCGTGAACGCGCCGCCTGCGTAAACGGTGTTCCCGGACACGGCCAGGACGTCTACCTCATCGTTGGCATTGGGGTCCCAGGGGGTGGCGTTGTTCGTGTTCGTGCTTGTAGTCAACGCCGCGATGTTCTGCCGCGCTTGCCCGCCGATATTGGAGAACCGCCCGCCCACATATACGGTATTGCCGGATACGGCCAAGGCTATCACCGCTTTGTCCGCATTGGGGTCCCACTCTGTGATTTTCCCCGTGGCCAGATCAAGCTGCGCTATATGGTTGCGTCGCACCCCGCCGCAGCCGCTAAAGCCCCCGCCCACAAAGATGTCCGTTCCTGAATGCCCCAGTGCTACGACACCTCCGTTTGGCTGGGGGTTCCAGTTCGGGTCCACCGCGGCGCTGGATGTGCTCAAGGCGGCGGCATGAGCGTGCGCTTGCCCCCCGATGTTCTGAAACGCGCCGCCCGCATAAATGGTGAAGTTGCTTTCAGATAGGGCCAAGACCCGAACCTGGCCGTCCGCGCCCGGATTCCAGGGCTTGGCGTTATTGATGTTTACAGTCGCGTCCAGGGCCGCAATGTAGTTACGCGCCGAGCCGCCGACATTCGTGAACATGCCGCCGGCATAGACAGTGGTGTCATAGACGGCCAGGGCCCAGACCGAGGAATTCGCATTCGGGTCCCAGGCCGTCGCGTTATCGGTGTTCACAGTGGCATCCAGTGCGGCAATGTGGTGCCGCGGCCGCGGCGGTCCGCCGATAATGTTGAAATTTTGGAACGAGCCGCCCACATATACGGTGCTGCCCGATACCGCCAGCGTATTGACCCAGTTGTCCGCCTGCGGGTCCCAAGCCGTCGCGTTATCGGTGTTCACGTTTGCATCCAGTGCCGCAATGTAGTACCGCGGCCGCAGCGGTCCGCCGATAATGTTGAAATTTTGGAACGAGCCGCCCACATATACGGTGCTGCCCGATACGGCTAAGGTGCTCACTATGCTGTCCGCCTGCGGGTCCCAGTCTGTCGCATCTCCGCTGGCAGTTTCCAAAGCGGCAATGTAGGACCGCGCCTGGCCGCCAATGTTGGTGAAATTCCCTCCCACGTAAAGCGTATTGCCGGAAAGCGCCAGAGCGTAGACCCAACCGTCCGCATTCGGCTTCCAGTTGGGGTCAATGTCCCAGTTCGGCAGGATGTGAGCTATATTGCTTCGCGGCAAACCGCCTGCAACCGCAAAAGTGCCGCCGATATACCAGCCCCCAAAGCCATCCGCGACCACGGCGCTGACCGTTCCCGCCACTTTTGGGAAACCGCTGGCTGTGCCGCCCGTCGAATTCACCAGCACGCAGCCCCCCGTGTAGGGGCATAGTTGGGTGAAACGGCCCCCGAAATAAGCCTTGCCGTTGTCAATCGCAACGGCGTACACATTGTCGTTTGGGACGACCAAAGTCTCAAGCGGGGTGCTGCTCGCCGCCCACGCTGTTTCAGCCAGAAGTGCCAGGAGCAACAAAACCCCCGCTGCAAGTCGCACCACGCGGAAGAGCGCCTTCGCGCCATGCCGCACCCTCGCCTCCGCCCGCTGATTGGTTCTCATGATCCACCCTCCCTGGCGCGGCGCAGCCCAAGCCGGTGCTGCGTGGCCGGAATATTGCCCATTCCTGAAGAACGACACCTGCAGATGAACTAGTAGCCTCTACTAACAGTTTAGCCACGCGCCGAACCCTAGTCAATCTTTATCTTTTGAGAATAATCGAGGCGCCTGCCCGAGCCCCACGTTTTGCGTTTTACGAACCGCAGCCCCCGCGTTACATTCTCCCGTTGTCCCAGGAACCCGTTCTCGCAAAGGAGCAAGCCATGGCCAAGCAGAAGATCCGCGTCACCGTGTGGAATGAGTTCGTCCACGAGAAGAAGCACGACGAGGTCAAGAAGGTCTATCCCAAGGGCATCCACGAGGCGATTGCCGAACACCTGCGTGCGCAGCCGGACATGGAAGTCCGTACCGCGACGCTCGACCAGCCGAGCCACGGCCTGAGCGACGAGGTCCTCAAGAATACAGATGTGCTGATCTGGTGGGCGCACATGGCCCACGGCGAGGTGGATGACAAAATCGCCGCCAAGGTGCGCGAGCGGGTCTTGCAGGGCATGGGTTTGATTCCGCTTCATTCGGCGCACATGTCCAAGCCTTTCCTGCTGCTGATGGGGACCAGCGGCGCGCTCAAGTGGCGGGAAGACGGCAAAGCGGAAATCCTCTGGGTCACCAAGCCGGCGCATCCGATCACCATCGGAATCAACGACCACTTCGTCCTGGAACATGAGGAGATGTACGGCGAACACTTCGATATCCCGGAGCCGGACGAACTGATCTTCATCAGTTGGTTCGGGGGCGGCGAAGTTTTCCGCAGCGGCTGCACCTGGAAGCGCGGCGCGGGCAGCGTCTTCTATTTCCGCCCGGGCCACGAGACTTTCCCGACCTACTTCGACCCTAACGTGCGCGCCGTCATCGCCAACGGTGTCCGCTGGGCCGCCCCTTGTGGCGCGCCGCCTGTGACCTACTGGCACTACAAGAGTATTCTTGAGAAGTGAACGCACACTGCTGCGATTGCGGATTCCGGATTGCAGATTGCGGATTGGAAACG
>Ga0209777_10004809_pt1 | contig 15834 bp, 17 predicted proteins | sample FrelakmetHBP12HB_FD_187147 | JGI IMG/M metagenome (GOLD analysis project Ga0209777, IMG submission 187147) | Freshwater lake sediment microbial communities from the University of Notre Dame, USA, for methane emissions studies -HBP12 HB (SPAdes)... | ecosystem: Environmental > Aquatic >... | reverse complement strand
CTACTGCGCCGTGTCGTGTGGTGGGGCACCACTCGAAGTGATCAAACGCTACGTGGAGGCGCAATGCGGGGGCGGCGCTTCCTCCCCGGCCTGAAGGCCGGGGTTCCCGCGCCGGAGAACGATGGACAAGGTCATTGTGAAGGTCAAGAAGCTGCGCCCCGAGGCCAAGCTGCCGGTGCGCGCAACCCCGGGCTCGGCCGCCGCCGATCTGTTCGCGTGCTTCACCGACAAGCACAAGCCGGTCGTCAAGGTCGGCCCAGGCAGGACGGTGATCGTTCCGACGGGGATATCCGTCGAGGTGCCCGAGGGCTACGAGATGCAGATCCGCCCTCGCTCCGGCCTCGCCGTCAAGGGCATCGTGGTCGCCAACGCTCCGGGGACCATCGACAGCGACTACCGCGGCGAGGTCGCGGTGATCCTCTACAACAACTTGCCGTCGATCTCCGGCACCGACAACGACGTGTACAGCCTCGAGGTGAGGACCGGCGACCGCATCGCCCAGGTGCTCGTCAAGCCGGTCCCGCCGGTCGAGTACGTCGAGGTCGAGGAACTGAGCAGTACCTTGCGCGGCGAGGGCGGCTTCGGGTCGACGGGGCGATGACCCACTTCCACTTTAGCCAGAAGTGCGACCGCTGCTGCAAGTGCGTGCGGTGCTCCGAGAGTAACGGCCGGAACGGGAGCCTGCAACTCACCTTCTGGACGCCGACCGGACCTTACGGCTGGTTCCTGTGCGGCGACTGCGCGATGGTGGTGCGCAAGGCGCTCGACATACCCGACGAGGCGTTCATGCTCGACGAGGAGAACCAGTGACGGAGACTGCGATGGACAACCAGGAGAACGCTATGAAGACGACCAAGGCCGTTCAGGACAACGTAGACGTGCGCAGTGCGGCCATCAGCCTAAGGCGCGCCGGCGTCTCCCCAGACGTGATCTCGGACGCGCTGAAGGTGCCTAAGCGCACGATCGCTGCCTGGCTCGCGCACGACACGAGCGGCACCTACAAGAAGTAGGCGGGCTCAGGTGGAGCAGCCCACCGCATTCGCCAGCAAGCGCCGTCGAGCGCGGCGCTTCCGGGCCAAAGATCAGGTCATCTTGCCGATCTTGAGGTCGGTCCGCGTGTACGACCCAGAGGCCTTCCGTGCGGTCTTGATGCCGAACCTGCACGGGCCAGAACTGGACGTGCTGCACCGCCAAGGTGTACCCAACGAGCACCTGTTCGCGGTTGAGCGCTCCCCGCTCGTTCACCAAGGTCTGCTGGCGCCACTCCCCCAGCACGCTCATCTTCTCGGCATCCAGACCACGCCGTACCCGATGGACGTCTTGCCAGCGCTGGACTATGCCTGGAGCGTGCTCGGACGCCGCGTAGATCTGATCTACCTCGACTTCTTCGGCCAGCCAAACTTCACTCACCTACAGTCCCTGCGTAAGGTCTTCAGCCTTCGCCTGCTGCCCGAGCACGGTGTGCTCATCTTGACCTTCGGCCGGTCCCGTGGCGAGCGCGTCGCCTGCCACGTCAACCGCACCATCGCCCGTGGCATGATGCCCGCGCAGGCGTACGTGGACGCCGCGCTCGAGATGACCGGACACAGGAGCTATGTCCGTGTCAGCAACCACCCCTACTCTTCCGACGGACTTCCGTTCGTCACGTCGGTCTTCAGGTTCTAAGCCATGCCAGTACGAGATCCAGCCAAGCTCAAGACGTCGCACGCCCTGCTCATCCATGCGCTCAAGTCTTCGCTCGACCGCATGGACACCATCGTGGACGAGGGGAAGGCGAAGTACCTTAGTTTCAACACCCAGCGGATCCGTAGCCTGGCTCATCAGACGGCCGCGGTGAAGGCTGCGCGCACCAAGACGGGCATCTGGGTGCTCGAGATGGTCACGGCGAGCGGCAAGACGGTGGTGGCCGCCAGGATCGTCGGGGAGCGGCTGTCGCGTGGCCCGGCCCTCTACATCTGCCCGAACGCGACGGCCATCGGAGACACCAGCCAGGGCATCATCAACAAGTTCCACCGCCACTTCTCCCAGTCGAAGCTCTTCTGGAGCGGAGGCGACGCGGCCAGCGCCCTGGGTCAACTCAACGACCTGTCGATCGGCAACTCGGTCTCGTTCGTGACCCCGTGGAAGCTGGTCGAGGTCGCGGGCACGGCGCCCAGGCTGCTCCAGCAACAGCTTGAGGCCTTCTCGTGCATCGTCGTCGACGAGACCCATCACTTCCCGTCGGGTCGAGATGACCTGAAGGTCTTTGGCCGGGTACATGCGATCGTGAAGCGGTTCGTCTCCGGGCGAGGTCGTCTCGTCGTGGCCATGACCGGCACCGCGGAACGCCTGGACCGGAACCTCGTTCTGGGGAAGGCGGAACCGGACTGGCGCTACTCGCTGCAGGAGGCCGTCGACGACAAGATCTGCCCCGAGGTCTACGGGGTCCAAGTCCTGCTCGACATCCGCGCCCAGAAGGCCACGGTCGGCAACAACGGCGTGTACGACGTCCATCTGCGCGGAGGTGAGCGCCGGAAGTTCTGGGACCGTATCGCCGAGTGCATGGCCGAGGTGTACCGTCGCTGCCCGGTCCCCACCTCCGCGTTCGTCGCTCGCGTTGAGGACGCGCAGGAGATCGTGGAGCGCTTCAACCGGCTGACCAAGCTGGGAGAGCGCGGGCTGCGCGTTCTGCTCGGCCAGACCCCCCTCAAGGAGCGCCTGGGCATCATCCAGGGCATCGCGGACGGGATGGTCGCAGGCTACGTCACCTGCCAGGCGGGCGAGGAGGCCATCGACGCCCCTCGGCTCGAGGTCGTGCATCTGGTCAGGCGCACGCGCTCCTACGTTCGCCTGAGCCAGGCTGTAGGGCGAGGGCTACGGGTTCACCCGGACAAGAAGCGCCTGCTCTTGGTGGACTACCAGATGATGACGGAGGGACTGCAGGCGCGGTGGCTGGGGCTGTCGCTGCCCGACCACGCCGTCAGGCAGGGAGTGCGCAGGCCGCGCAAGCAGATGGTCAGCGGCGGTCCGCTCGTACGGCAGAGGAGAAAGGTCGAGGCGCGCATCGTCGGCGCTTCGATGGACGAGGAACGGGCGCTCGTATGCAATGGTTCTCACCGCGACGTAGAGTGGGACGCGATGATAGCTGAGTTGCGTAGGCGCAAGGAGCGCGGTGAGGACATCAATGCCATGTAGTGACATAGAGGCTGGCGCGCATCGTACTGACGAGGATGCCCTGGACACTGCAGAGGGAAAGAAGGATGAGCTTCTGCGGCTGGCGAGAGAAGGCGCACCTAAGCCCTGCTGGACAAGTCGCCTTGGTAGGTCTCTCGCCAGCTACACCTTGCCAAGCCAATGTGGCTACGACGAGCCGTTCTCTGTTCAGATCAGAGGATTGCGTCCAGGATGGTTTACTGACCAAGAAGGGACCGGCGGGAAGCGGGGTGGGCTTACCGCAAATGAACGGTTGCGTAGGTGGCTGTGCATGGCGAGGCACCGATGGAGCAAGGGCGAACTCGCCGCTAATAAGATTCGGCAGCTTCTAGACCTCGGCGTGCGGCCACCACAGAGACGAGGCGAGAGTGCCAGGAGGAAGAAGCAGGAGATCGTGAAATTGGCAAGGAGCGGGGAACCCAAGCCCGTCAATCCGGCACCCCTAAGAAGAGCCATGTACCTGTACACGCAAGTCGGTCATCGTTGTTACGACCAGCAATTCGACGAGGAATTGAGGAGTGTGCGCCCAGACTGGTTTGTCGACGACAGGACCACGGAACAGAGAAAGAAACGGTTCCTGCAGATGGCCAGAGATGGTGCTGCCAGGCCTATCCGTCAGAGCCGCATGGGGCGCATCCTCTACAGGTGCGTGTCTACGGACGAGAGGTTTGCTAGGACAATCATCTCAGTACGCCCGGAGTGGTTCAAGGAAAGCATGGGGGCTAAGAAGTCGCAGCTTCTCGAACTCGCACGACAAGGTGGCAAGAAACCGTCGAAGAGGACGCCGATAGGGGGCGCTCTGCGGCGTTACACACTGTCCGTGGGCGGGGCGTATGACCGGGAGTTTGACAAAGAGGTAAGGGCACTGCGCCCCGAGTGGTTTGCCGAACGAGCGGAGGTCGCGAACAGTGCTGCGCTGCTGCAACTCGCCAGAAGCGGTGGTCCTATACCGCGTAGGGGCACTGCTCTCAGGAATGCCCTGTACCGTCGCACATGCACATCGCAGAGCGGTTATGATCGTGAGTTCGACAAAAAGATAAGGGGACTACGGCCCGAGTGGTTCGGGGTAGACGCCCATGAGTGATCGACAGTCTTCGGATGATCCGCATGCGTCTTGAGGACATGGGATGAGTTTGTTGCCGAGGCGAGGATGCGTCAAGAACGCGGTTGGAATCTCAATGTACCTCAATATGTCGGATAAAACGATCACCACCAAAGAACTGGTAGAGTGGCTTCGCAAGGCCAAGATTCGATGGCGTCACGGAGACCTTGGGTCGTCCAAGATCGGGCAACTCATCGATCTTGGAATCAACCCTCCGAGTCCAAGTGAACGTGTCAGTGCCACAGCGGCCAAGGTTGAACTACTCAGAATTGCTCATGCCGGAAAGCCGAAGCCACCAGACAACACGGCACTGGGGCGAGCGGTCCGTCATTACTTGAACCCGAATGATAGATACCACGACCACGGTTTCTACGCGCAGATCAAAGAAACTCGTCCCGACTGGGTCATAGAGGGTCATCACCGAAAAGCACTGCGACTGGAGGACCTAGTAAAGGCGCTCCCGCGGTGCAACTCAGTAACGGAGATGGCTGCGAAGATCGGAGCGAGCCGGGCGGGTGTAGTGGGGCTCTTGAAGAGGAACAACATTCCCTACCCGAAGGCAAAGAAGACGCTGGAGGAGTCAAGGGAGGAGACTGTAGACGCCCTCGGGAGGGCCGGCGGCGACGTGCAGGCCGCAGCGAGACTTCTTGGAATCCACTCCTCTCCTATGTATCACCGTGTACACTCACTTGGGCTAGGGCACCTTACGGTCGATGCCACGGCGCGCAATGCCGAGGCTAAGAAGACAGCGACAGATGGCGCGCTCTTGGCGGCGCTGCGCCAGTGCGAAGGCGATACTTCCAAGGCGGCGGTCACTCTGGGAATATCACTTGCCGCGTTGTACGGAAGAATCGCCAATGCGCGCGAGCGAAACCCGGACGGCATCAAAGAAGCACTCAAGCTCAAGGTGGTCGTCTACAAGCATGGACGTTCCGTAGACCAAGTGTCCCAGGAGACTGGAGTTCATAGAAGTGTAGTCTACCGGGCGCTCGCGAAGGGGATGTCCGTAGAAGACATAGTTAACATCAAGCAACTAGCGCGCGAGACTGGGCTACCGTATAATACAGCGTCTCGTTGGCTGGCCATCGGATTGTCGGTGTCAGCTGTCCGTTCACGAGCGGCAAAGAGAGGACGCCGTGCAGAGATGAGCCCCAACGACAAGGCCCAGCGCCTGCTCGCCGGCGAGACGATCGTCTCGCGCGAGCCGGGCAACAGCATGACGCCCAAGCTGCAGAGCCGCCAGCCCGTGCGCCTCGCGCCGGCGACCTGGGAGCAGGTCGAGGTCGGCGACGTCGTCTACGTGAAGGTGCGCGGAAGCTTCTACACGCACCTCGTGAAGGCGAAGCAGAACGACAAGGGCTGCCTCATCGGCAACAACCGCGGCGGCACCAACGGCTGGTCCAAGCAAGTCTACGGCAAGGTCGTCGAGGTCTTGCCGATGGACTACAAGGGGTAGCTCTCGTCGGACCGCAGGAGTGTGTGGTAACATCGCCGGCATGACTCGCCGCCGGCGTGGAAACCTTGCGGGCCCTGCCCAGCGGCCATTCTGCGTCTTCATGCACGGCTGGGATCGCTTCAAGGCGCTTCGGATCGCCAAGACCTTTGGCCTCGACGTCGAATGGATAGGTCGCGCTGAACTGTACCAGGGCGGCGCTCCGAGGTTGGTGGGGAATGCGACTGACGACGAGTTCGATGCCTACACCGCGGCCCTGCGGGCGGCCGGCGTTGCCGTAGAAGAATCCTACCACGACTGATTGGAGGTAGTCGCGGCACCAGTGTAGGATGGTGTCGATGCGCCTCATCGACGTCAAGAACGGCGAGACCTTCAAGGCCTACCTGGCCGAGACCGGAAACGGCTTCTCGATCTTCATCGCTCGGCCTGGTGCTTGTCTCGAGTGGCGCGGGGCTGCGGCGTTTCCACTCAACCTCTATGGCGAGGCGGTCGCTCGGTTCAAGGATCTGGAGACCGACGTCGACGTCGAGGACGTGCTGCGCGAGTGGGGAGACCCCGACGGGACGACGCTCTCGAACTTCATCGCGTTCATGGGGGAGGACGACGTGGCGCTGACGTTCGGTTGCGACGCGAGTGGTCGAGGCCTGGGCGAAGACCTGCCGGACGTGGTCGTGCAGCCGAGAGCGCAGCGCATCGCCAAGAAGCGCCGAGAACTGCGCCAGAAGAAGAAGGAAGAGAAGTACCCGTACGCACCGCGGAAGTTCCCCACCCCCGACGATGCCTCCGAGGACGAAGTCAGGATGCTTCCCCTCGAGGAGTACGACCACATCATCGTGAGCTTCTCCGGGGGCAAGGACTCGATCGCCTGCGTGTTGCACCTCCTCGAGATGGGTGTGCCGGCCAGCCGCATCGAACTGTGGCACCAGTGCGTCGACGGTCGCCCAGGGCGAGACCAGCGCGTCTACGACTGGCCCTGCACCGAGAGCTACTGCCAGGCCTTTGCCGATGCCTTCAACCTGAAGCTGCTGTTCCAGTGGAAGGAGAGGGGCTTCATCGGCGAGATGTTCCGGAGGAACCAGCCGACGGCACCAACCACGTTCCAGACCGTTGACGGCCGAGAGACGACGGTGGGAGGAACGTCGGATCCTGGCACGCGCCTGGTGTGGCCGGCGATGTCGGCCGCGCTGACCACGCGCTGGTGCAGCGCCTACCTCAAGATCGACGTCGCCCGCAAGACCTTCACCAACGACCCACGTTTCCACGGGTCGAAGTCGCTCATGATCACCGGCGAGCGTCGACAGGAGTCTGGCAACCGAGCCAGATACGCCTCGGTCATCGACGCCGGCTCGGCGCCGACGAAGCGCCGCGTCGTGCATCAGTGGCGGGCCGTGCTCTCGTGGTTCGAGCAGGACGTCTGGGAGATCATGGAGCGGTTCAAGATCCGTCCCCACCCGGCCTACCACCTGGGCTGGTCTCGCGTGAGTTGTCTCCCGTGCATCTTCGGCGACTCGGACCAGTGGGCTTCGGTCCAGCACGTAGCCCCCAAGCTGTTCGACCGCCTGGCCGCGCTCGAGGACAAGTTCCACGCCGCCTCGATGACCTTGCCCGACCACCCGTGGTCACGCGAGAACCAGCTGAGACGGTACATGGCCTCCGAAAACAAGCCGGCGGCTTTCCAGTACAAGCACTACGACGGCTACCTGCGCGCCGGCGAGTCACTGCCCGAGGCCGCCGCCCGCGGCGCGAGCTACATCACGCCCGACGTCGCCCCCTGGCTCCAGGTCGCCATGTCGGAGCACTACCCCAGCCATCTGGTCACGGTGAAGGCGGGCGAGAAGTGGGTTCTGCCGAAGGGCGCCTACGGGCACTCGGGCGGGCCGACGTAGACGATCTCCAATCAGGTCTTCTGGTCGTCGTGCGTCATGTGGTCATGGGCAACGAAAGGGTGCTACCATGGCGTCCATGAGCAAGGTGAGCGTTCGGAAGGTCACCGACAAGTCATACGCAGGCGGTTACTCCTACCGCCGCTTCCCCGAAGACTGGGAACTGGTCGCCGGCGAGGAGCGGGCGAAGTTCTGGATGAAGGGCTACCTGTGCGAGGGCATCAACGTGTACCGCACCGGCAAGGGCACGTTCGTGGCGACCAAGGGGTCACACGGGCCGGTGGTCCGCGGCTCGAAGAGCAACTCCCCGCGCAACGCGATCGGGAAGGCGCTCAAGTCCCTCGGCTGCACTGCTCTTCGCGGGAAACACCTTTAGTGCCCCTCCTCCCCTCCGTTCACGCCTTCCGCTGAGTTCGTCCTCGGCTCCCCCGTAGCCCGCCCGCCGGCAGAGACCGACGGGTGCTGGCGATGTTCAACTCGAACAGGGAGGTTCACCGATGGACGCCATCGTGGTAGAGGTCCGTGCGGCCGAGGGCGGCGCGGACGCGAAGGATCTGGTCAGAGAGCAGTTCGCCATCTACGCAAGGCGGTGTGCCCGTCTCGGCCTGGCAGTGGAGATCGCCGACGAGCGCCCCGGCTTCATCTCCTTCCGCGCAGTCGGCGCCGGCGCGGGCGCTGCCTTCAAGGACGAGCCCGGCGGGCACCGCTGGCAGCGAGTGCCGCCGACTGAGAAGCACGGGCGCCCGCAGTCGAGCACGGTCACGGTCGCCGTAATGACCGAGCCGACCGAGGCCGAGATCCACCTCGACGAGCGCGACCTGGAGATCACAACGTGCCGAGGTTCTGGGCCGGGAGGTCAGGCGCGCAACATGACCGCTTCGGCGGTACAGGTGAAACACCGGCCGACGGGGGTCTACGTGCGCTGCGACGGGGAGCGCTCGCAGTTCCAGAACAAGCGCACGGCGCTCGCGATGCTCAGGGCGAAGCTGTGGCAGACGAAGCGCGACGCCGCGGAGCAGGAACGCGCTTCCGACCGCAGGTCACAGGTGGGGAGCGGCATGAGAGGCGACAAGCGCAGGACCGTGCGCGTGCAGGACGAGCAGGTGGTGGATCACGTCACGGGACGACGGTGGAGGCTGCGCGACTACCTCAAGGGCGAGTGGTAACGGTACTAGATGACGCGGCGGCGCTCTCCGCTTGGTCGCCTCACGCCTTCGCGGACGTGCTTGCGTCGATGCTGCAGCGTCGCAAGTGCTACGGTTGTCGTGTGCGCTCGGATGCGGCGCCCACAGACGTCACACGTCCACTCGACAACCTCGCCCAGGTTCTTGTTGCTCATGCCGTCGCCCCTGACCGGTGGTCTCTCTCCAAGCCGTTGACCTCCATCTTCTGCTGCATCCAGAAGGCCTGAGTAGCGACGTGGCCCTTGCGCACGTACTTGGCGGCCGACCGTCTGAACTCGCGGTAGTGGAACGACCCGGCGAGCCGCACCACGTAGCCCTCGCAAGGGTCGCCCTCGAACGTCGGCTGGTAGAGCCCGCGCACCTGCTCCTCGTCGGCCCACACGCCGCGCCAGAGCATGGGTACCATCGTGAGCCCGAGCATGGCGGCCCACTCGACGGTGTCGTCCCACGAGAGACACACGTTGCGCTCGTTCCAGAGGGAGAACACCAAGAACCAGTCGCGCAGGTTGTGGTAGTGGATCGAGTGCTTCGCGTAGACGTTCTCGCCGCACACGCGCCAGCCCTCTGGGATGTCGTAGCCCATGCGCCCGTGGAGCGCCTTGACCCAGCTTCTCGACGGGTGCGGCGCATACTCGAGCGACCTTGCGTGGAGGTAGTCGCGGTACATGGTGGTGTTCTCGCCGTCGCTCTTGACGGTCACGACCACCTCCTTGCCATTGAAGTACTGCTCAGGGTTGGCCATCACCCGGTCGTCGTTGGTCAGGCCAGGGCTCCACGGGAGGTGAAACGTGCGTGGGTACTTCACGCGCGTAGTGAAGAGGTGGAGCACCGGAGCGAGTACCTTCTGCACACTCTCGTCGTCGAACAGCTCGCCGCGCAGGCGCTGGCCGTTGTCGAGGATCGGGTTGCCCCACTTGTCGTAGCGCTGGTCGGCCGCCAGGTGCTCCGGGAGCACGACGTGCTCGATGCCGGCCGCTGCGCGGACCTCCTCGCACGAGAGGCCGGTGGCCTCGGCTGCGAGATGGTGTTCCTCGCAGAGCGAGACGCCGTTCTCGGGGTAGTAGCCGCCGTCGGACCAGAGCCTGCGCTCTACGACGTGATGGGCGTCGACGGCTGTCCGCTTGCAGATGACGCACCGGCCACCGTCGCGCGCGAACACGGCCCCGCGGAACTGGTCTCGCGTGAGCAGGTCTGGTGCGTCGGAGCCCGGGGAGAACATGAAGAGGGAAGACTACCACCGGCGCGCAGCTGCGTCTAGTACCACTTGACCGGCAGAGAGGGTGAGGGGCCCGAAGACAACGACGCCGTTCGGAGACAGGCACGGGCGGTGGGTCCACCAGCCCTCGGCATGTCCCAGGTGTAGTACCCGAAGCGGTACCGCCAGGTGATCGCTCCCCCACCTGCGCCTAAGAAGGCGCGAGGAGGGGGCTTCTCGGATCGTTGAGGAGCCCAACATCGACCACCTCTCCCCGAAGGATGCGTCCCATCCTGTTGAAGACTTCCTGTGCGGAGTTGATGTCTCGTGGAGCCACGTACCCGCAGTGCGGGCAACGGTGGACTCGCTCCGAGAGCGTCTTGGGTACAGAACCTCCGCACCGACTGCAGACCTGCGACGTACCGCGTGCGTCCACCTTGACTACTCGTCGTCCGGCGCTTTCAGCCTTGGCGACGAGAATCAGGATGAACTGCCCCCACGCGGCATCATGAACCTGCTTCGCGAGAAACCCTTTGCAGAGACCCTTGATGTTGAGGTCTTCGACTCCAATGTGGTCGAAACTCTCGCAGAGCCACTTGGCGACGTTGTAGTGGAAGTTGCGTCGGCAGTTCTCGACATGGGCGCTGCGCTTCGCGTAGACCGCCACGGCTTTGAGTCGACGGTGAGAGCCCTTCGTGCGGTTGGAGTACCTGCGCTGGGACCGCAGCATCTCCAACCGCTCCTTCTTGAGGAACCGCGGGTTATCGACCATCTGCCCGTCGGACATCGCGGCGAAGGTCGTGATGCCCAGGTCGATTCCGATGTCCACTCCGGTAGCCGGAAGTGGCTTCGCCGGAACGCCGTCGCAGCAGAAGGACACGTACCATCGGCCGTCGCCGGAGAGGGTGACGGAAATCTGCTTGATGGTCCCCTGAATGGGTCGGTGCTTGCGGAAGCGCACGTTGCCGATGCCGCTCAGACGAACCCGCTTTCCACCAGACACCAGCGAGGCGCCGTTGCCGTTCACGGCATCCTTGAAGGTGAACGTGTGGTAGCTGCCGCGTCCCTTGAACCTCGGGTAGCCAGGCTTCTCACCAGCCTTGCACCGGCAAAAGAAGGCGTCTAAGGCCCGCTTCACCCTCGTGATGACGTCCTGGAGCAGGTGGGTGTGGATGGCCAGGAACTCCGGCCGGACTTCGCGGACGCCGATCAACTCCAGCATCTGAGCGTTGGCCGAGATGCTCTTGTGCGCCATGCGCCAGGCGTCCCTCCGGTTCTGCAGCGCCGCGTTGTACAGTTCCCGCAGAAGCTCGAGGTACTGCCGCATCGTCGCTTCTTGTGCTCTCGACGGACGCAGCAAGTAGCGGTAGACGCGCTTCACGATGAAAGCCTAGCATGTCGGTCTGACATGTGCGGCAAGACGACGGTGAGTGGTGGACGGAACGCGCCTAACCCCCACCTGCCCGCAGACGGTCGAGGAGGGGGCTTGCGGCGCGCTGGAGGGTCATCAAGTTCCGGCGCGACCGGCCACAGGTTTCCTTCTTGTCCTACCCGGGCCTCGATCGCGAGAAGCACCCGAAGCTCGCCTGGGCCGTCACGGTCGATCTCGAGCGCCGCGTGGCCATCAAGCGATTCTACGGCCGCGCAGCGGCGCCGGCTCCGATCCTCCACAAGAAGCAGATGCTCGGATACCATCCCTAGTCGCCGTAGACGGCGCCCGCTCACCATACCCACCCGCGGCGTTTCGCGTATCGTCCGAAAGAATCGTACAGTGGCACTTGCCCTGCGCACTTGATTCGTGATACGCATCCTGATCATGCCGAACCAGATCGATACCGATTCGACCCCAGAGCAGACGACGACTCCCGAAATGGCGCCGGTTGCGGCTCCTGTGCCGGCGCCGGCCGCACCGGCCGCGGAGAAGAAGCCCGCTCGGCCTGCTCCTCGGGTCACGCAGAGCGCGCTCTACCTGCGCGAGTACCTCGAGCGCAACGGGTGGTCGCTTGCTGCGTTCGGCCGCGAGGTCGGCTGCACGAAGGGCAACATCTTCAACCTCATCACGGGGAAGAACCTGCCGAGTCTGCAGCTGGCGATGAAGATCGAGGCGGCTACTGGTGGCGAGGTGCGGCTCGGCGAGTGGACCTAGACGTCCAGGAACGCCGAGAACTTCTTCCGCAGCCACTTCGCCATCAGATCTAGCACCGACGAGCACTTGGGGAACTCCTTGTCCCCGGTGTAGCCGCCGAGCCCGAAGCGCATGTTCTCGAACTTGTCGAGGAAGACCCGCATCGGCACGCCGTACTGGAGGCCGATGCTGACGGCGATGGCGACGGCGTCGAACGCGCCGCGGGCCATGGACCCTGAGCGATCGACCGTGGCAAAAATCTCCCCGGGGCATCCCTCAGGGTAGAGGCCGACGTCGAAGTAGACCTTGACCTCCTCGGGCGGATCCTCGTAGCAGCCCTTGCAGAGTGGGCAGACGTGAGGACGAGCCGGGTGGGTGAGCTTGAACTTTCTCACCAGGCCCGAGCGCTCGTTGTCCAGGTGGCGGCGCTCCGGCTTCCTCTTGGCGCGCAGGGCTTCGTCTCTGGCTGCCTGCGCGAGGTCGCGCTCGGCCCTGGCCAGGTCGCGTTCCTTGATGGCCACGACCAGCTGGCCGAAGAGAAGAGAAACGAAGGCGACCAGACGCTGCACGGCGGTAGCGGCAGCCTGTAGAAGTCGGCGCACGCGGCCTGGCCTCTGCCTCTTCTCCTCGGCCTCGATCAGCGAAGAGACCTCGAGTTCCTTCGCAAACAGGGCGTCGACGTCTTCCTGGCTGATGGGGCGGTCTTCATCCATGACGGCGAGGATGCCGCATGGGATGCTACGAGGTCAAGCGTGGATTGACGAGCGAGAGAAGGAAGGCTAGATGCCCCAGGCTTCGACCATGATGACGTCGTTGGCCTGGTTGTGCGGCGAGGCGCCGCTGGCGAGGGTGAGGCTGACGAAGTTGTTGCCGACGAGGGTCCACGCCTCGTCCTGGGCGCGCATCATGTTGCTCACGTTGGCCCAGAGCAGGGTGAACGGGAAGGCGACCTGGACGCTGCCCTTCGCGATGTCGTTCGCCGAGATGACGGCGGTAGCGAAGGCCACGCGACCAGTCGACTGCGCACGGCCGGAGTGCATGCTGCCCGTATCCCACTTGTCAGCAGGCGTCGTCAGGGTCTCGGAGCAGGTCTGCTGAATACCCGTGGCGATGATATTTCCGCCGACGGCATCGGCCGAGACGACGATGATGTCGCCAGTGAAGAGTCCCGCCATCGCCTTGACCGGCTCGACGTTCGTGCCGGCCGTCGCGTCCTGCGCGGTACGGGTGATGCGACCCGTGGACACGACACCGTTCACGGCGTCGATGAAGATTCCACGGCTGTCGACCGAGTTGTTCCCCTGGTAGACCCAGATGGCGCCAGGAGTCGCGCTGCCGGGGCCGCCGCCGAGACCACCACTGGAATCCGGCGGGGTGTGGGAGTTGAACTCGTAGGTGTCGACTCCGATGACCACCTTGTCGCCTGCCGCGATCTTTCCCGGGGCGCCGAGCATCCTGACGCGGTTGATCTGCGCGACGCCGATGTTCATCAGCCCGCCGACACTGAGGTTGTACGCCCAGGTCGGGTTCATGCCGATGGGGTGCAGCAGGCCGAGCTTGGTGACCGTCGGTCCGGCCTGGATGCTGTGGATACGCACGCAGCGCAGCGAGCCAGTGAAAGCGCTCACCGGATCGTCGTTCCGCACCGTCACCGTGGTGGCGCTCGCGGCGATGATGTTGAGCGGCCAGGCCGGCGTACACTCGAAGAAGTTCGGCTGGTAGCCGATCCCGTTCTCGGAGACGCCGTGAGTGAGGACGACTTGGGCTCCGACGGCAAGCCCGTTGATTGGGAGGTCGGTGATCAGCATGTTCGGATGCTACCACGGTCGCAACGTGGCGCGCAACAAACGGGACCGGGAAAGTTGGCTGTAGTCGCAGCCCCTAGTAGACGCCGGGGGCATTGGAGATGCGGCACATCTGAGGATCGACGCTCGCCAGGTCGTTGACCACCTTGCCCGCCGTCACCCAGTCGGCCCACGACATCTCGGCCCGGCTCCCGCACTTCAGGGCCCCGAGGTTGCCGACGATGGTGCCGGTGTCCGTGCAGACCTGGGAGCCGCTCGTGATCTCCAGGCCGTAGCGGCCGTTGCCAGAACCGGCCATCTCCTGGCAGAAGATGAAGCAGTGTGTACACCCGTCGATCGCCACGGCGCTGCCGACGCTGTCATCGATGGTGGTCTGGTAGATGCCGGCCCTGGACAGCCCACGCAGGAGGATACCGTGTCCAGGTGCGTTGCGCACCTTGCACCAGTTCATCCTCACCGTGCCACCGCCCCAGACGCTGTACGTGGCGCCCCCGTGGTGCATGGCGCCACAAAGGATCTCACACCCGTCAAACGTCGCATTGAACATGTGTACGCCGATATTGCAAGTTCTGATCGTCGTGTGGTCGAAGAAGCCACTCAGCCCAAGCATACTTTGGGCGTTGTATGCGACCGGAGCAATAAAGTGGCAGTAACCAAACTCCGTCTCTCCGGGGACGGGCTGATAGACTTTTAGCCCTTCAAACTCGCAGGCCTCAAAGTCTACCATCACGCCAGACGACATCACCTCTACTGACGAGATCTCGTCGTCGGCCATCGAGTGACGGAAGCCGATACCGCTGTACATCGCGTATGCAACCCACCCATTGTATGTGAACGTGGCCCAATATGATGATGGGTCATTCCTGAACGTCGCCCCAAGGTCGCAAATGGACAGAGGAGCAGTAAATGGGCGGTAGAACGTCGTCTCGATGTCGGTGACCGTATTCTTGGTGATGAAACCATATTCCATAGAACCAGAGCCGATGATCAGCTTTCCCACCAATGCCCCGGGGGCCAAGGTCAGATCTGTGTAGACCGTACACTGAGACGTCGTGACGGGGTCTACCGACTGCGAGACCACATGAGGGGCAGTGATCGTCGACAATACGGTCGGCATGGCTACTACTCGGAGCACGCATGGTGGCCCCCAGAGCAGATCTCTTGGTGATGCGAGATCCCACAGATCCACCGAGAAGCCTCTGTTGCCACCGTGAACAGGGGGGTCTATGTAGTGATCCGGCAAGGTTTCACTGATCCCCGTAATGTCGATGGTGTAGAAGGTGTGTGGCAGGACGTACATTGGTATGTCGCGACGCGCCCGCACGTACGTGGCGTATGGGTGAGCCAGGCTACCGTCCCCCGTCAGGTCGCTCCCCGTCGGACGCGCGTAGATGACGACCTCGGTGTCGATCAGTGGGCCGCCCAGGAAGGAGAGGTTCGAGGCGATGCCACCAGACGAAGCGCCGCGCCAGTAGCAGGTGGCGGGGTCGGAGAGGGCTTGCTGGACGGAGTGGGGGCAGATGCACTCGAAGGTCGCCGTGTCGGCCACGGGGCCCTGGTTCTGGAAGGTGACCTGCGTGGTCGTCGGCGTACCGACCACGGCGATGGGGGTGGCCTTCGACGGCATCACCTGCTTCGGCGCCAACGGCCGGTCATCCGTGTCCTTGAGGCCGTGAGCGAGAGTGACAAGTGCGCCGGGAGCGAGGATGACGGTCAGGTTGGACTGGAGCATCCCTTGATGCTACCACAACGAGACAGGTCTACTTGTTGCGGTGCCTCTTTCCGGAGATCTTGACGGGCGCCTCAGGGGCGAGGACGGGCGCCTCAGGGGCGAGGACGGGCGCCTCAGGGGCGAGGACGGGCGCCTCAGGGGCGAGGACGGGCGCCTCAGGGGC
>Ga0209777_10004808_pt1 | contig 15834 bp, 14 predicted proteins | sample FrelakmetHBP12HB_FD_187147 | JGI IMG/M metagenome (GOLD analysis project Ga0209777, IMG submission 187147) | Freshwater lake sediment microbial communities from the University of Notre Dame, USA, for methane emissions studies -HBP12 HB (SPAdes)... | ecosystem: Environmental > Aquatic >... | reverse complement strand
TGCCATCATCAAGCAGTAGCCTAACGCGCAAACCGCCCTCTCCTATATCATCAACCATCACCGTTCTGCCATTATAAGGATGGTGAGGGTTGGTACTGCTGGAAAATGTGACCCTGCTTCTTGCTTGCACCTCGCCCGCCCCAGATCCTGTCTTGGATCCTCCATCAGGCCTGGTGTTCTTGCTCTTGGGTTTACTTCTGTACGGCATACTGCCCTCCTTGTTTTCACCCCCACAACACTGCCTCGTTTGCCGGATTCTCCCACGCAGAGAATCGTTGGCAAACCTTAAACCTTAAATATATTATACTGCAAAAAATTTTTAAGTCAATCATCTATTAAAAACCATAAAATATCAGCCGGAAATGAAAGCAAAAAAAGAGCGCCGGTCTTGCGACAAGCGCCTGCTGAATATCACTATTCTTTTCTTATTATCCATCAATCAAAGGATCTTTGAATTTTGGCCTGAGCAAGGGAGATGCTAACACCACTTTGGTTTCTGGCTTAACCTTTTTGCCCTTCCATTCCAAGGCCTCTCTTAAGGCTCGTGCCTGATCTCCCGGAGTCTCTCGCGCTGCTTCTTCGGCTGCTGCCCTTAGTGCTGTTTCCTCAGCTGTTGCCCTCCGTGCCTCTTCCTCAACTTGCCTTTGCCTGCCCAATGTATCCATAGCTGTTTGGTGAGCCATCCTGTCCTTGAGCTGGCCCGGAGTTAATGCCGGAATAGATGGCTTTTCGGGCTTCTTCGGTTTTTTCCCATTGCCATTTCCATTGCCGTTCTTCCCTGCCGGTTCTTGTTTGGCCGGCGCAGGCTTTATCGCTGGCGCGGGCTTTGGCGGTAGAAGGCTTTCACCTTTCTTTTTCTTGGAGATATTGCGGGCGGCCAAAGTGGCCAGCTCGTTTATTTCGCTGCATATTGCCCTAAGCCTGGCCTCCAACCCTTGTAACTCTTCAACACTGCGATATTCCATCATCTCAGCGAAAAAAGCCACGGGTTTCTCGACGAGAACCTTGGCCGCTTGAAGGGTCCTTTGGGAAAAACCGCTTAAAACATTCCAGTCCTTGCGGGGGCTTCTGCCGCGGCGGTCGCGTTCGATTCCGTGCTTGTGGCAGTGCTGTTCGACAATATGCCTGGCCCTATACATTGTCATGCCCTTAACTGCAATCCTATCAACCAGTTCAATCTGGTCTTTTGGCGGCAGAGTAGACAGGGCAATGGCTCCCGAAACGTTTAACCGGCTTTCTTCCGGCTCGGCCGGGCTAAGGCGCTTCATTAAAACTTCGTCCAATTTAATAAGCTGCATGTATTGGTGGACAGAGGGTAATGAACAGGCGAAAATAGTCGCGATTTGCGGGCCGGAATACCCGAATTCTTGGTGCAGTCTTCTGACTGCTCTGGCCTTTTCTTCGGGGGTGAAATCAATTCTGGCACAATTAGCGATAATTGACTGCACAAACTGGTCTTTCCTGTCCTTGACTATTACTATCGTAGCTTCGATGGTTTTCCTTTTCAACAACTCGTGGGCCATATAACGGCGTTGGCCGTCAATCGCCTCCCACTTGTATGCCTTGCCTTTTTCCACCCAATACGCCACCTCTTCCGGCGAAAGTTTCCGCACCCTTATTGGGTTCTGCAGCCCATGAGCCTTAATGCTTTGAGCCAGCTCATTGAGCTCGGACCTATTGAAATATTCTCTGGGTTGCTCCTCAAACATCTTTACTTTCTTCAAAGGAAGTTCGACCGTTCTTTTGACTACGACTAAACTACCCTCCTCATTCTCTTCCTTTTCGTCGGCGACCATGGGTGGACCCTCTCTCTTGGTTGGCGGACTTGTTCACTTTTCAACGAACGGCAAATTATTAAATCTTAGCATAGCTGATTTTTGATGTAAATAAAAAAGCCCTTCGATATTATCGCAGGACCATATTTGCCCGGACAGCTCAGGATCCAAACTAAAAAAGTTTCAGAACCCTTCCTGCCATAAAAAGGCTGAAAAGCAGAAAAATGATCGACATAAAGAGCAAAGCCCTGGCAGTGAATGCCATATGCTTTTCGATTGCCTTCCTCATGTCGTAATCATCGCCGTCCATGCATCGGCTTTTCCACAACTTCTTTATGCATTTTCTCTGCCCGTTGTAGGCAGTGAAAAAACAAATGGAGATGGTGAGCCATGGCACAACAAGCTGGACAAAGGAAAGCCAGTGTATTTGCGGGTTAAGCATGTTTTTCACCTCGCTGCTAACGTTGAATGAAGAGCTATTTACAGATTACTAAATAGTATGGATATGTCAACCCTTCACCCAATTTGTATCTAAAAATTGGGTGAAGGGTCAAACAAAAAACCACCCGATCAAAAGGTGGTTTAGAAAAGCACTAGTTTTATAATACTTTTAATTTTAATAATTTTTCCGCAAACTCAGCTGCCTTTTTCAAATCATTCTCATTTGGATGTCCTTTAGCTAAACCTCCAATCAGCCCGAATGGCCCGTAGGTATCAAATCCCTGGCATTCGTAATCTCCTAAAACCTTAAAATTTTTTTGCGTTAAAATTTTGATGAACTCTTTGTTCTGGCCGTTTTTGGGGCTTCCATGCGTGGAAAAAACAAAAGCTTTTTTGCCGGCCATATCCGGAAGGCTGTCTATAAATTTTAAAATTGATTCGTGGAATTTCCCGAAATATATCCCCGAACCGAAACCTATCAAATCATAATCAACTAATTCCTCCGGTTTAACTTCATCCGGTTTTTTTAAATCGGCGCCTAAAACTTCGCTGATCTTTTTGGCGATTTTTTCAGTATTGCCGTGGTGCACGGACATATAAATAATCAAAGTTTTCATAAAATTTATTTACTGTCCATCACGGATATGCTTTGTTCCGGATTCAAAACCGAAGGCCGGAGCCTTTTTTGCCTTTTAGGGATTTTCAGTGTTGTCTGCCACTGTTACTTTTTCCATTGTTACATTGGAAACAGGACGGTCATTCGGACCGGTTTTCACTTTAGAAATTGCGTCTGCCACGTCCTGGCCGGAAACCACTTTTCCGAAGATAGTATAATTATTGGGCAGAGGATAGTCAGCCACCATGATAAAAAATTGGCTGCCGTTGGTATTGGGTCCGGCATTAGCCATGGCAACAACGCCCTTTTGGTATCCTGACTTATAAGATGCTGTCTCAGGATTAAGCTCGTCATTGAAAGTGTATCCCGGACCTCCGGTTCCCGTACCCAATGGATCTCCCCCCTGTATCATAAATCCCGGTATGACCCTATGGAAAATTACTCCGTTATAAAATCCTTTATCGGCAAGAGTTATGAAATTTTTAACCGTGTTTGGGGCATCTGCGTCATAAGTTACAAAACTTATATCCCCCATGCTGGTTTTAATGGTTATAATGTGGCTCATATTTTTTAAGGTTGAATTATCTGTTTTAATTGTTGATTGATTTCCGGCACTGTTAGCTGAAGCGCCGTTATTCTGCGGCTCTTGCGGCTTCATTGTCCCGTAATAATAAACGCCCCAAGCGCCTAAAATTACAACAGCGGCAATAATTATTATGATCAACGGTTTTGAAATTCCTTTATTGTATTTATCCATATGATTTAAAAATTAATTATTTTATTTTACCAAAAAATTATTTAGATTAAAAGTTATTTTCTGGAAGCACGCGGACAACATTGAAGAATAATCCTTCCTTTAGCTTCTTACCTGTATAAGCCTGTCAGTTGGGTTTGGTTTACAATGTGGCTATTAATGGCATTTTTTAAATCAGAGCTTCCTGCACCGCTGCTAAGGCTTATCAAGGCGTCCAGGGCATATAGCTTGAAAATATAGCGGTGCGTGCCTGATGGCGGGCAGGGGCCGAAATATCCGTTATCTCCCGCGGAGTTTATGCCTGAAACCCCTTCAACCGGGCCTCCCTCTTTTATGGCGCTGGTTGTCGGCGGTATATTCCAGACAACCCAGTGGTTGAATGTGCCTCCGGGCGCATCCGGATCGTCAAGGATAAGGGCGAGTGATTTTGTATTAGCCGGAACTCCGGAAATTAAAAGCGGAGGATTTATCCCCTCGCCGTCGCAGGTATATTCAGCCGGTATCCTGCCGTTATTTGCAAACGCAGAGCTTTTTATTTGAAAATTTTGCATATTGTTTGGGTCTTTATTTAATTGTGCAACTTTATTTTGCTGGCTGGCAGTTTTTGCGGAATTATTTTGGGCTATAGGGCATTGCATAAATTCGCAATTGGGGCCTACGCGGCCGACGGCAGAACCGTCGGGGCAGATTTTCACTTCTTGCGTGCAGACAACGGAGTTTGTTTGCTTGCCGGCTAAAAAATAATAAACACCGGCGACAGCCAAGGCAAATATGGCAACGATTAAAAATATAAAAATTTTCTTGCCCATAATTAAAGAAGGCTCTTGTCCCCGTCGTTAAATCCGCAATCTATATGGCTGCCGTCGCAAAATGGCTTATTTTTGGATTTTCCGCACCTGCATAAAGTCATCCGGTTCCTTTTTTCATACTTAGTGCCGTCCGCTGATTCCAATTCAATGCCTCCCCTCAGCCAGGCAGGTCCGCTCACTTTTGCCTGAGAGTCTTCTATGATGCCTATGGACGGTTCAAACTTGTTTTCAATCGGTTTTTTAGTTTTTTTATCCCATGCTGCCAGTCTTCCCGAAGGGCAGTTGCAGGCCGTTTGTATCGCAATCTTTTTTGATTTTGGATTGTCGGATTTTTCAACATTATCCCATGTTCCGCCGGCCAGATGGCAGAATCTTGCAGAAGAACAAAGTTCTTCGGCATCAGTAAGGTCAAGATCAGGCCCCGACATTTTTTCGGCCTGCTTTATATACTCTTTCCTGCTTGCGGTCTCCGTGCCGTCAAAATTATTTTTTAAATGCGAACCGTCGCAAAAAGGCTTGCTTTTTGACATTCCGCACCTGCATAAAGAATATGATTCCTGTTTCGGATATTCCTTCCCCTTTTTCCACTCTTCGGGCTCCCCTGATTTGCCGACAGTCGATATTTGTTTTGCCAGCGGGATATTCCCGTAAACGCAATAAGGCCCGTTTTTTGTTATTGAAATTTTTTTATTATCTTTCATAATTTTTTAGGAAACTATTTGAGCACAATGGGAACAGCGCTTGGCGTCAACGGGTATTTCGCTCAGGCATTCTTTGCATTTCTTCGTGGTCGGATCAGCCGGCGGTTCTTTCCGGGATTTTTCAACAAGCATATTTATGGGCTTTACCACAAAGAAAAATACGGATGCCGCAACAAGAATGAAAGAAATAAGGGCATTTATAAAGTGGCCGTACATAAACTGGCTGCCGTTGAGCGTGAACTTAAGAACGCTGAAATCCGGAACTTTTGCAATAGCGGCGATAAGCGGGGTCAGAAAATCTGAAACCAGGGCTGTTATGACAGAACCGAACGCAACTCCAATCACTACTCCGACTGCCAGGTCCACCACATTTCCACGGAGTAAAAATTGCTTAAAATCTTTTAATAAGTTTGACATTTATTTATGCGTCTGCAAAACGCAAATTAATTTTTAATAATGTGCGCTTAAATAAGCCCGGGTTATTGGTCCGAAATATCCTACCGCCGGACTGATCCCTGCTTGCGCCTGAAATTTCGCCAATGCCGAGCGCGTAAGTGCGCCAAACATTGTTGTTTCATTTCCCAGTGAACCTGGGCCGCTTGAGGCTAACGCATAACCGTGAGTGTTAAGCCAGACCTGCAAGGCCTTTACATCATTGCCCGCCATGCCGACAGTAAGGTTTCTGCTAAAGCTTGCACTTGCACCAGCCGCCGCAGAACTGCACCTACGGCCGGTTGTTACGCTGAAATTATTTCCCGGAAGGCATCCGGCATCAGTTGTAGCCGAAATCGCAGGCGTGGTTCCGGCGTTCGCTTCCACTATAGCGCGCGTCGCATAACCGTAGTATCCGTCGGCAGGAGAAATACCTGAGGCATTCTGGTATTCTGTAAGGGCAGCCTTGGTAATGGAGCCGAAATATCCGGTAGCACCGGCTGCGGCAAGATTTGCCGAGGCGGGACCGGTTGCCTTCGCGATAAGGAATTGCTGCAAGCGTGTTACCGCAGAACCGGACGAACCGACCATGAGATCGCCCGCAGGAAGATTCCCCGGCGTAGGAGGTAAAATAGGCACGGCTGCAAGGGTCTGCATAATCAAAGGCGGGAGCGTAATTCCATTTTGAAGGTCAGCAGCAAATGTCGAACGGAAATTTGTCACTAAAAATTGCGAAAGTGATGCCGGGTCGGACGTCTTTGCCAATATTGCCGCCAGAAATGAAATTTTTTGTGCTGGCGTAAATTCAGCGGTCAGCCGCGGAAACGGATCTGTCGGCACTCCGGCGCTGTTGTGTATTTCAAAATGCAGATGCGCGGCTCCTCCGGCGGCATTGCCCGTGTTTCCGACGTATCCGATGAGCGAACCCTGCTGGAGGCTAATCCCCGCGGCAACGCCCTCTCCGATACGGTCAAGGTGGTAATAAACAAACGTCTCGCCTCCGGGATTAGCCGTGTAAACGGCATTCCCCTCGCTTGAAGCCAGATCTGTGGTGACAAGAATGACTACGGCAGCGGTCGGAGAAACTATAGGAGTGCCCTTGACCGCCATTATATCTTCTCCTTCGTGGGTACGCGTGCCGTTGTCGCGCGGGTCGCCAAAATTGGGCGTGAGGTCGGAGGGCGCAACGCCGAAAAGGACCGGCATCGGAACCGCTGCGACAGGCGTTGTCCCGAGCGCCGCAACACTCTGCTGCAATCCGCTCGACTGGCGCCATTCGTGAATCGTTTGCCGCTGCGCCGGCGTTGTGCCGGAGGTATCATATTGCGTCGCATATGAAACCGGTGCAGTATTGCCGGCTTGGCCAATGTAAACACGGCAGCTGACAGACCTTGATTGGGCGCCGGAAGTTACTGTCAGGTTGGCAGTATCAATTCCTGCGCTGGTAAAAGAATTGCTGCAGCTTGCAGAAGATCCTGTGCAGGCTCCTGACCAGGAATATGTATAACTGCCGTTGCCTCCAGAAACTGAAGAGATAAAACTTACAGATTGGTTGGTATCAGCCGATGCAGGAGAAGCTGAACAAAAGGCATGAAGATAGTTGCCGGACATCTGTGCCGCCGCCGCGGCGGGCGACACCGCAAGCACTAATAATAGAATCATTACTGCATAACGCATAAAGTTCTTCATAATTTTTTTATTTAATTATTAGATTATTATACCACAAAAAAACCTCCTCAATTAAGGAGGTGGTCGGAATCAGTTTAGACTAAATTCATTATTAAAATATTTAAATCTTTTAATATCCTGCCAGTGATTTATTATTTTTAAGTGAAATAATTTTAATATAATTTTGCTCAACAATTGACTTTAATTCTTTGTCACTTTCAACGCGCTGTTTGATCTTTGTGAACGTATCCATATTAGGATCGAGGCTCTGCCCGTACATGATCATGGTATTGCCCGCCTCCAGTGCACGCACGCCCGCGTCAGCGGGATCAATTTTCCAGACGGGAGCTAACATATCTTCGATATCATCAGTGATGATTATCCCTTTGAAGTCTATTTTTTTCCTGAGCAATCCCGTAAGAATCGGATAAGAAAGCGTAGCCGGGCTTACGGGATCTATATTTTCGTAGATGGCGTGATTGGTCATAACAAATTGAGCCCCTGCATCTATCCCGCTTTTGAATAACGAAAGTGACTGGTTAAAGTAGTCCTCGTTTACGTAACCGTTAGGAATTACTTTGTGGGGATCTTCGACAAAAACCCCGGCCCCGGGGAAATGTTTAAGGGTTGCCAAGATGTTATGCTTTTTCAACAACCCGATAAATGTCTGGTTAAAGGCTTTGAGATCAGACAGGTTATCCGTGGGAACGCGTTTTTTGATAAAACTATCTTCGTTAAAAGGATAGTCTGTGACCGGCGCAAGGTCTACGGTGACTCCTAAATTTTCTAATTTAGAAATACCGCCGTCAATCGCTCTCCAATCCGGCAAATTGAGCGTAAAGACATTAGTCAAAAGATCCAGGCGCGAGGCGCCGTCCGGTTCTTCATCAAGCATGATAAAATATGGAACGCCTGAGTCTTCCTGAGCAATTGCCTGAAGCTCCTGAATCAGAGATTTAAATTGTCCGTCGGACTGGTAATTCCTGCGATATAAAACAATGCCTCCGGGCTTAATTTTATGGAGGATATTTTTTATAGATTCAGTCAGGGTCGGACCGGGAATCCCTACAATCATATTCTGGCCCAACTCCAAGTCTAAATTGGCGGAAATTCCGGCACCGGAAACGGCTTTATCGGGATAAGAAAGATTTTTTTTCTGTTTAAAGCTTGCGAAAACGGCAATTCCGGCGATTACAGCCAGAAGAACAACAGCTAAAATAAATAATCTTTTTGTTTTCACCGGCATATTTAAGTGGCTGGAGCAATAAAGGACATCTTACCCGCGCCGTTAATATCTAACTCATACAATGTGCCGTCACTCCAATTTTTAGCCGGGAGAGGGTAAAAATACGGGTTGTCTCCCAGGGTCCAATGTATGATCTTCCTCTGGTTCTGGTCGGCGGAAATCGCCGGATTTGATTTGTCGTACTCTAATGTTATCCAATACGACGCATTATCGCTTAAGCTGTTTAAAGGAACTGACATTGATATTTCCGACGTCGGTTCTATTGTCTTTCCTAAAATATTATTTTTGATGTCTTCCATGGGGATGGAATATAAAATATTTCCTCCGCTATCTCTTATGTTTATATTCTTAATCGTTTCCCTGTATACCGTTCGGATGTAATTAAGGGAGTCTTGGTCTATCTTAAATGCATCGTGGCCCTGGTTTTCAAAAAGCAGCAATAAATTTTTATTTTGCCCATCCTGTTTAAATTCTATCTTCCCGTTCTCCTCAGGGGCAAGGTATGCATAATAATTATCTGATTGCCCCGAGCCTTGATTTATCCTGACAAAATTCTGGCTTTCATCCTGAAAAAGCATATCCGCCAACCCGATTGAAAGAAAACCTTCCTTGCCGTTCGGGATGTACGATATCTGCAACGTATCGGCATTAGAAGCAAGGATCGGCGTTTTCAACGCGTACCAATAAATACCTGACTGGGCTTTAACAAAATCAAGTTCCGAGTTGCCTATCGGAACGTAGCTGCCGACTCCGCACGCATACGCAGTTGGAATGAAAGAATCAATAAAATTCCCGTTTGTATTTTCCGCCATGCTATTTAACCATCCTGCTCCTCCGGACCCAAGTTCAACATAAAGATTTTTTATAAGCGCCGGGTCGCTTATTTTCAATCCTATATATGCGAGCAAGAAAGAACCCTTAACGCTGATGGGCGTCCCTGAATAAGCATCAAGATGGCTGGGTACTCCGAAAATGACATTCTCATTCTGCATATCACCATTTTTAGATACTAAATAAACATGATTGCTGTTATAAGTGAATCCGCTATATTTGCCGCTCTCGCTTAGCATTTGGCTGTCGCTATTGATGCCGTCGCCCTCAGTGGGGACAGAATAGTGGCGGGTAAGATTAATTTTATCTGTTATTGTAAGTTTTTCTATATCCCCGTTATTATCAAAAGGACTCGGCATTTTCCCTGCCTTAGACACAACCTCTTCTTTGCCCAAAACGATCTGGGGCCCGATTGCGCTCTGGCTGTCAGAGATATAGGCATTAGCAACGTCCTGTTCGCCCAGAACCTTAGAATATATGCGCAGGCCGGAAAGCTCTCCCGCAAATGCGAATTCCCCTATCTTCCACTTGTCTCCTATCTTCGTCTTTTGCGTCCAATGCGCCGGGACGTTCTCAATATCGTTCGCTCTTTTTTTGCCGTTGATATAAAAAGTGCTTTCTTTTTTTGCGAAATCCCACGTCACGACAATGTGCTTCCAGGTGCCGTCGCTGAGGGCATTTTTAACCAGGTTATAATTTTCTCCGCCGGCCTGGGACGGATAAAAATATAAACCGCCGTCCGGCTTTATGCCCAGCTCCATGCTGTTGTTTGAATCTGAAATGATCCTCTGGTAATTATCTGATACGACGACGTACGGATTAACCCACATTTCCATTGTTCCCTGGGAAAAATCTGCGCCCGCGGGCGAAGGGGCGGTGAAATTGACGCTGTTAAAATCGGACTGGTCGCAGGCGCGGTAGTCATATTCGCCGCCGCACCCCCAATGGTTGAAAGTTGGGGCATCCATCATATATTCCTGATATTGGCCTGAAAAAAAATCTTCGTTGCCGTTGCGGCCATAGCCTGAAAAATCCTTTCCCATTATGAGCGGACCGAGAAAATATCCCGCAACAAGCCCTTGGGTATTCTGTGCCGGGAAAACCTTGTCATAGCTTGATGATGATGCAATATTTTTATTGCCGTAATAAACATATATTGTTTTCGATTCATGCGGCGCTATGCTCGGGATGTTCAGCCAGAAAATTGAATCCTTACTGTAACACTGGCCGTCAGCCAGCCAAAAAGGTATTTTAGTACCCTGTATGTCGGTAAAATATATATTTGAACAATCAAATGAAAGGCTATGCTCCTGGATAAGAGACATTGTATCAAGTTTGATAAACATCTGATAGTTTTTCAACTCATTGTCATTACCGATATCAGGAACAGTTATCTTTTCCCGGTATTGAACTTCTAAAATATTAAGATTATTTTGGACAACCGGTTGTGTTTTTGTTGCGGAATATTTATAAACAAAAAATCCGCCGAAAACAACAGCGGTTATGGCAATAATAATCAGAACAACGACTAAAGTTGGATTCTTTTTCATATTTTTTATTTAATTAATTTATTCAATCATTATACCACAAACAAAAAGCACGCAATAAAGACGGCTTGGCATGCAGGAGAAGGCTGTCAGTAAATTTTTATGGTAAAATAATAAAATGATTTTAACTATCGCTTTTTTATTGATATCTTTCTTCCTGGGCTATAAGGTCAGCTGCTTTTTCCTTGGAAATAAAACTTCAAAGATAGCCTTATGGATGATTTCTTATATATTCGGACTTACCTTGTCTTGTTTTTCAATCTTGATTTTGGCTGTTTTGCTGAAAAATCTCCAATATGCGGTTTTTTCTTTTTTGGCTGTTTCTTTTGTTGTTTCTTTGTTTCTTATCAGGTGGCAGAGCATAAAAAATTTGCCGGCACTGGTTAAAAAAATAAACTTCAGCGAAATACCCGGCAAAATAAAAAAACTTCCCTGGATCGAAATTATTTTTCTGCTGCTGTTCTGCTTGTTATTTTTAGACCTTGTTTCAAAAACCCTTGTTTTTGACGGAAGTTCGTATAAAGTGGCCCTGGCAGGATACGGGGACATACCGTTTCATATGGCAGAAGTCAGCTACTTTATCCATAGCCAGCCCTTCGGCTTGCAAGAGCCTATTTATTCGGGACAAAAACTTTCTTATCCGTTTCTGATAAATTTCTTAAGCGCGGTTTTTTATATCCAAAATAAGAATTATATTTTTTCTTTCCATTTCCCGGCAATAACACTGGCTCTATCTGGAATCCTGCTTTTATATCTGCTTTTCCGTAAAATCATCAAAAAAACTTTTGCCAGAATCTGCGCTTTTTTAATCTTTTTTTTAGGCTCGGGCACCGGATATTTAAAAATAGCGGAAGACCGGAATTTTTTCGCGCAGAAAGGGATTGCCAATATCTTGAATTACCTGCTCCATCTGCCCTACCCCATAACGGTTTTTTACAACGCCAGATATCCTGAACAGAACAATATATGGTCAAGCATTTTGACAATGTTTTTAATGCACCAGCGCAGTTTTTTCTTCGGAATAGCATTGGGCGCCGTCTGCATTTTTCTGGCTTATCTGGCTTTTGAGACAAAAGAAAAAAAAGTTTTCATTTTTGCCGGTATTGCTTTAGGACTGATGCCGCTGGCTCACATCCATAGTTTTGTGGCTATTTCAATCATTGTTTTCAGCTTTTTTCTGGCAGCCGTTATTTTCAGGAAAAGAGATATCGCATACGGTTTTTTGAAAACAATCGTATTTACAACATTATTCAGCCTCCCCTCATTAGCTTATATTTTTTGCACCCAGTTTTTAAATAATAATAAGGGGTTTTTGGCATTCAGGCTCGGCTGGATGTCAAAACCCGGCATCGGATCAATAAATTATAATCCTGCTTTCCATATCCATATCACTGAATATCTTTCTTACATGTGGGAAAATTTCGGGTTTATCTTGCCGTTGCTTTTGCTGGCAATCGTGATTTTTTTGGTAAGAAGGGAAAACAACCGCAACATTCTTATGTATTCCTTGATAATATCCGCCGTTTTATTATGGGGATTATTAAACATTATAAAATTCCAGCCGTGGGATTTTGACAATAATAAATTCTTCGCATATTTTCTGCTGCCATCGGCTTTGGTCATCGGATGCTTCTTTGAAAGGATGTATTTTAAAGGAGCCAAATTGATTGTGGTTTTTTTAACATTTTTTATTGTTTTAAGCGGAGCAATCGATGCGTTTAACAGGTCTTCTTTGGCAAACCCGCCGCTTTACGGAATATTCGGACAGGACGACCTCAAAACAGCTGATTTCATAATAAACTATCTGCCTCACGGAAAAAATATTTTGACGGGAAGCACCTTTTTAAATCTTGTTGACTCTTTGGCCGGCAGGCCGGTCTTATTGGGATATGAGGGATGGCTGTGGACTCATGGCATTGATTACCAAAGCCGCGGAGACGATGTTCAAAAAATGTTTTCGGGGACGCAGTTCCCCGAACTGGCAAAAAAATACAACATAGGTTATGTTTTGATCGGCCCGCCCGGACAAAATAACCAAAAAGCAAATATGGATTATTTCGCCAGTAATTATAAAATAATTTTTCAATCAAAAGAATATAAAATCTACAAAATCCCTGATTAGTTTTGCGCCGCCTTGCTGCGCCGCTGCCTTAAAATTATAAGAGAAATTTTATGAAGGAATCGTAATAATGGCTAATGCCTGAAACCATTGGAAGGCCGTATGTTAAAGGGGAAATCAGCAAAAAACATAAAAACACCAGACATATATATCCCCAGTAAAAAATAAAACTGTTCTTCATATTTTTCAAAAAAGCGTCATATAAAACCGCCAAAATCAATATGCCGAATATCAAAGAGGAAAAATAATGGTACAAAAAAGCAACCCTGCTTATAAAAATAAACGGCAGAAGATTTATAAAATACCCCAGAATTAAAATATAGATGATCCGGGGAATTTTTTTTCTTAAAAAATTAAAAGGCAGGATAATAATTGACGCAACAACGCCCAAAAGCGCCATCCACCAGACAGCGGGATTTCCCACTAAATATACATTGGAAATTTCGGATTCTGGGGCCTGCCCCGTTGGTTCCGTCCAATACCAGATCGGCCTTTTATCCAACGGCCATTGATACCATTTGCTGCCATACGGATGCGTCGCTGTAAGCGTTGAATTGTAAAAATACATTTTCTGGTTCAATTCCGCAAATTTTTCCCACAGAGTAAGTTTTGGCGCGCCATTTTTACCCACAATCATCTGTTGGAAAGCCGAACTCATATATGCATCTCCGGGACCGGATTTTGTCAGAAGGGAAAAATGAATCGCAAAAATACTGTAATAAACCAAAAACGGCAAAACAGTTATAATCAGCAAATTTATAATGACTCTTTTTAAATCAAATTTTTTGAAAGTATCAAACAGGAAAAACAAGCCTACGATTGCAAAAAAAGATAATCCCGTCCATTTTATCGCAAAAGACAGGCAGGCAGATATTGCAGACAGCGCCAGGAAAAAATATGCCTTTTTGGATCCTGCCGGCGCACCCTTGAACCAAAGCAGGAAATACAAAGATAAAAATCCGAAAAATAACAGGAAAATGTCTAATAAAGTGAATTTTGACTGGACTAAAACTGCGTTATCAAGCAAAACAAGGGCAGCGCCCAAAAAAGCTGCTTTTTTCGACAGGCCCATCTTTAATATCAGATAATAAATCAGCAATACAAAGAGCGAACTGAAAAATGCCGGCAAAAATCTGAAAATTAAAACATCCGCATTTTTATTATAGAAGTTAAATATACTGGCAAAGAAATATATCATCAGTTTCCCCAGCGGAGGATGTATATCAAAATAATATTGCCCGCTGAAATAACTTTTCACAAATTCCTGGAAATATACTTCATCAAAAACTAAATCAGACGGATGGGTCAAAAATAAAAAACGGGTTAAAAATGATAACACCGCCAGCACCAAAGGCTGCCAATTATTTTTTAGAAATTTTTTCATCTTTTCCCGAGAGTAAATTAATCTTTATTTTAATTAAATCTTTCAATGCCCCCGCCATTCCGATAAAATTTACCCTGCTGTTTTTATCATTTTTCCAGATTACTGGGACTTCTTTTATTCTGTACCCCAGTTTTTGCGCAATCGCCAGGATTTCTGCGTCAAAAGACCACCTGTTTATCCTGCATCTGGGCAGAATATCTTCAATTGATTTTTTGGTAAATATTTTAAATCCACACTGACTGTCTTTTATTCCTTTAATGCCGATAAACATCTTAAATATCAAATTAAAGATGTGCCCCAATGCCCTTCTTTGCCACGGTTGGGCCGGGCTTAACACAGATCCCTTCACATCGCGGGAGGCAATTAAAATATCGTAATTTTGCTTGAAATAAGGAAAAAAATTTTCAATCTGGCTTATTGAAACTGAATTGTCGGCATCGGTAAACAATCTGTACTCCCCAATTGCCGTTAAAAGCCCCTGCCTTACGGCAAATCCCTTTCCCCTGTTCTTTTCATTATCGATTATTTTCAGGTTTTTTATTTTTTTTGACAGAGTTTCAGCTATCTGCAGGGTTTTATCGCGAGATCCGTCATTGACAACCAAAATCTCATAATCGTACTTTTGTAAAGAAAGATATCCGTCTATTCTAATTAGAGTCTTTTCCAGCCTCCTCTCTTCATTATAAGCAGGTATTATAATTGATAAATACATTTTATTAACGTTATGCAATTTATATCATTATACAATTGTTTTAGAATAAAAAAAGCTGCGCACAATAATGCGCAGGCCAGATGGATCATTCGTAATCAAATTTCATTATTCGCCGCAGGTTATCAAACTTGGATCGCCCCACGAACAATAATTGCCGCATGCATCGGCTTTTTCTCCCCTAAATCCATTGCTATCAACGCAATAGGAAAAATTTCCCATACCGAATACTTGGAAAATACTTGAACAAAAACACCAGTTGCTGCTGGAGTCGGTGTTGCAGGTCGGCGATATATTGGTGATGTCGTCTATTTTATTTATAATGTTAATGACATCGGACTGATGGCACAGATCATTGCCTTCGGCATCGGTAAGTCCGCCTGTTTCGGAAATATCCGATGCAGCTGCTACCGGCAGAGAACCGACTTGTTCTTCGATGGCTGAATTCTTGGCTTTTGTTTCATACGAAATGATATTAACCAAAACTATTCCTGCAAGCACAGCAATTATGGCAATCACCACTATGAGTTCGATAATTGTAAATCCGTTTTTCACGATTTAATTAAAATAAAAAATTTTTCGTTAAATAATTATACAACAAAATAAAAAATAAAAATAGGAAACTTTTTTTGGGAACAAAAATTTTGTACCACTAAAAACAGACACATCTTTAAAATATATTCAATTATTGCCAGTAATTATTTCTATATCAAAGATGCGGACATTATGGCATGGGTGTAGTCGATGGCCAAGGCGTAGGAGTCGAAGTCGGAGATGGGGTCGGGGTTGGTGTTGGCCGGGG
>Ga0209777_10004807_pt1 | contig 15836 bp, 8 predicted proteins | sample FrelakmetHBP12HB_FD_187147 | JGI IMG/M metagenome (GOLD analysis project Ga0209777, IMG submission 187147) | Freshwater lake sediment microbial communities from the University of Notre Dame, USA, for methane emissions studies -HBP12 HB (SPAdes)... | ecosystem: Environmental > Aquatic >... | reverse complement strand
CATCCCCTGCCATCCTAGTAGATCCGGGAGATCTCCGCCGCTCATAGGTCATGGTCATAGATCCGGAAATTGCATTAAAAGGGTTTTGATGAAGATCTAATCATTAGGAAAAACCGAAATTGAAAATAGGTGAATTTTGAAGAAATAAATTTATTTTTCTTTTGTATACCAATTCCTATCAGATTTTGAAAGTTTACTTAAAAATTCCTTACTATATTGACCTTTGAGGGTTGCTTCGTCTGTTTTCCAATTACGAAATTTAACTTTATATTCCTCTTCATTTCTCTTCTTTAATTCATTATTTCTAGAATTATCTTTATAATAAAGACATAAAACGTATTCTTTTAGACCCTCTTTAAGGTATTCAGGAACTTTAGCCTCGTGGAAATGATAATTTGTAATTTCGTTTTCAGCAATTTTAATGAGTTTGTTTTTATCGTCACAAAAAAAAAGGTATTTTCCAATAATTTCATAATCACATTTCTCTTCGGAAAAAAACCAAATCCAACCTCCACCAGTTTCAGTTATCATTTTTCATCTCATGTACGAGCACATGAATAATATTTACAATTTTTTATTTTCACAAGACTAGCACGATATATATTGGTAATAATTAAAAAACTATATGGGTGTGAATATAGTTGAATATTACTTTGATATTGAGACAAACTCAACTGGACAAAAACCAGATGTGGAAAATGATGAAATTTTTGCTCTGTAGAAACAGGCATGAATCGATTCGGTTCACACCCGAACCATGAAAATCGTACTAAATACGAAGGACCCCCGCCTCAGGGCCTCTCCGAGGCACGGCGGGCAGAGAGTTTTTTTGAATTTTAGTCCCCGATCCGCCGCGGGAGCGCCCGTCGGCGGCGGCGGCAATCATCGTACATGATGGATAGAGTGGTAACAATCCCAGCATCATATCTGAATAATACGATTTTCATAGGAAAACCTCAATGACGAGAAATTGTAAGAACCTGTGAATGTTACAGACAATCATTTTTCCGGCGATTTCCTTCATCTGGATGGTGAATATTCTTGCTTTTAGATCTCCACTGAACTTTCTTTTCAGGAAGGAAAACTTGTTTTCAACCAGTTGTCTTTTCCGGTATCTGACGTCATCGAAATGCAGAGCCATTTCCTGACGGTAAATTCCCCGGGAAGATCCGATTTTTTCAGATAAAGATCGTCGTGGAGCAGCTGAGATAATTGCATTTGATATACTGGATCCAACACTAAGAAGTCGAGGAAATCCATCTAAAAAAAGTATTGAATATAAAGAGGATACGGATTTTCAAGCGAGAATTCATTCGATATTAAATAAAGAACCAACAGGATCAATTGTTTTTCCTGATTTTCGAGATGTTGTTGAAAAGGTAGATGCGATAGAGAAGGAGATTCAACTATTAAAACAAGAATTGAAAAAATAGAAATTTATCCATTTATCCAATTGAGCATGTCTGCTCGCTTCTCACCTATCTTTCCTTTTGCTTTGATGATGGGAACACCAGTGGGGAATTTTACTAACTCAAGACTCTGCATATAGGGTTTACCTAAATTAATGAAGATTCCTTTGAATTCTTTTTCTTCGAGATATGTTTCAATTCTTTTTCTTAACTCCTTTTTCAAATCATCCGCTCGACCTAAAGTCATTTTTTGATCATAATATTCGATTATCTGATCAGGAAAGATCATCCCATATTTAGCAGAAACAATCATAATCTGAACATCGGGGGGAAATTGATTATTTCTTATCATTTTCTTCAGTGAAAGGTAATTTGGGCCATGATACAGATCAAAAGCGGGAATAAATCCTATCGATGGATTCTTTTTTTCAGAACATCCAATAATCAGCAGACGCTCTCGAAAATTTGAATAAACCTGTGATTCGATATAATTTTTAACTTGATCGAACCTGATTTTTCGCAGTTGCTCATCATTAGAATGATAGATCGTCTTGATCGTGTGAATATGATTTAGATATTCTTCTCCGAATTTACTCGCATTTTTCTGTCTTAATTCTATTATTCTCTTGTCTAAAGCACGAATTGTAAGTCGTAATTCTTTTTTTTCCAGTAAGGATTTATTTTTTGAATGAAGATTTTCATTAATTGCCGCCCGTTCTTCTAACAAGGTCGAATCAATAATCTCACGCATTGATTCTGCTTCCAATGATGATAGGGAGAGGTGTTCTTTTTTTATCCAATCTTCCGGTGGCGTATATTGAAAAATCCATCCTTTGTAATCCCCACCGAAGATCTGATATTTTTTAAAAATTTTATGTCTTTGAGGATGATAACTGCCTAATAAAAAAAGCCAGTCTTTTGGATATTGGGATCGAATTTTTGCTGCAACATTTTTCAATAATTGTTCGTCGTGAACCTTTACATATCTAGCTGAATTCTCTGCCTTTTTTAATAGCCCTCCAATGGCAATATACTTGTAACCAAGGTCCTTTAAAGCGGCATAACATTTTTGATATTCTTTTACAGAATTACCTTGTGCGACACCAATCAAATTAAAAGAGTATTTTTGTGAATTATATGCAGAGATCGCTTTTTTTGCACTTTCAATTGTTTTTTCTTTATCTTTGAGGATATCAATTATTATTCCATAATCGGCACCCATATTTTCATACGTCGAGAAAAGTGATGAATATCCATTCATACACCCATTTTTTGTAAAAACACCGGAATCAACAATTTTTACAATGTTTTTATGATTAAAATTTCTGAAAAGGTCTTGAAATTCCTTAGATGTATTTGCATGACCCATCAAACCTAGAGTAAATGCCTGGTTGTTGATTCCGCAATACTCCAATATTTTTAACGACATAGGTCTATCGACGACAAAAAATGGAATGGGATTATCTAAATAATGAGCTTGCATCAATTGATATCCTTTGTATCTTAGTATTCATTCATTGTTTTACTATTCGGAATTTTTCATTTTAGATCGTCCGATTCAAGGAAAATAAACGTTCGATCTCGGTATTTTGGAATCAATGTTTTTTCAAGTAAGGATCTAAATTTTCGAGCATTACACAGAATAATCAGGCTCGGTTTAGGTAGATAGAATTCAAGATCATCATAAAATTTTTTCGAGGAGATACCTAGTCCCTTTTTAATCACATCGTCATGAGTAAACGGATTAAAGATTTTTTCTGCAGATTGTGATCTAATGTTTCCCTGCTGATCAAATAATACCGAGAGAGATGTAGTTTTATTTATTTTTTGTTCACTGTCAACAAATTCTAATTCATTTCCCACACCATGGAATATATGATAATTTTGATTCTTATCCGTCAAGAGTTGTAATAATTGACACAATATGGAATTATTCCGGGATTTTGCATATACCTGGAAAAGAACAGGTTTAGGAAATGTTGTAATTTTTTCGAGATATGGTTTTAATTCCTCTTGCATGTTTTTTAGAGATAATTTTACTTCGGTTTTTTTATGATCCAAAATTGTAATTTTCACATAAAAAGCTCGAGTATTGTAAATAATCTTATATTGTGAGGGAATGAACGAATCACCATCGATAGAACCTGATGCAACCAGATAATAAAAATATGAATCTACACTCTTTTTAACATCAAATTCAAGTTCCTTTCTTTCTTTGATATTATGACAAGGAATTTTTTTAGTATCGAGAAGTGTTGTTGGGGTTTTTAATTCTACCTCAATTAATGATTTTTCTGGTCCTTCAAATTCAATACCTCCAGATATTTTATCTGAGTTAATTTCCAAGGGTGCATCTAGTGAGATAATTCGTGGATACCAAATGATTTGAAATGTTTTTGAAAAGTTTTGAGTTGTAATTTTTACTTCATTCGTCGATCTATCACAGTATTGTACAAAATTGTTAAGGTTTTTTTGGAGGAAAAGACCTTCTTGATCGAAAATACCTGATAACACCTTTACATCATTTATTAAAATTTCAAAAGCATCTTGAGGTCGAGAGAAAATTAAAAGTTGGGATTCGGATAAGTCATAATAATTTAATTCACGGATGTTGGAGAGATATTGTTTTGAATCTTCGATAAATCGACGATATAGCCGATACCCAAAAACGAATATTGGCGTTTCTGGGGATTTTTCTGCAACTCTCGGAGGATCGATATATGAAAATTTTATAATTACATCTTCAAGTCGAATTTTCTTCTCATCTTTACCTAGCTCGATAACTCGACCGATAATTTCTCTCGTTAATTTATTGGTAGCAACATTCTTTTGAACATCATTTAGGTATTGTCCTTCTGAAATAATTTCGACGTTACTTTGCTCACCTTCAACTAATAAATCAGGCCATTTGATTTCAGTATGGGGAACAATATAGAATGGTCTTTCATCACGTAATTCACCCGATTGGACTTCAATTAAGTATTCACCAGGAAATAAATTACCCTCTAATGACTCTAGAATTGAGGATCCAGATAATGTTAGCCGATTGTTGTTAAAGGCGGTTTTATCTATCTCGATGGGATTTGTTATTTGCTCATAATTACAATTAAAAATCTTATAATGCACTTCTGCTTCAACATCTTGAAGATTTGATTCAATATAGACCTGCATTTCTGAAATAGTTTCAAAAATACCTTGATTGTTAAAAAAAAGAATTTGGATATACTTTTTATTTTCAAATATCCAAACAAAATCTTGAATCTTAAGTTGGAATTGGCTAGCAGTTTCCCAAATTACTTCATAAATATTGTATTTTCCAAAGCTGGTATTCAGAGAATTTATTCTGATATTTTTTTGTTCGCCAAATTGGATCTCACCGGATTTTATAACTGAAAACAGGTAATACCGATTTTCTCCAAATTGCCTTTTTACAACCTTTGAATAATCTAATAGGTTTTTAATTTGTTCTCTCGAGCTGCTTGAAAAAAGTAAATGATTGTCAATTTCAATTTTCGATTGCTTTTTCACGAGTCCTTCAATATTACACGATACAATAATTTCAGTCTCAGATCCAGATATTAAAACGTGAGGGTTTTCATCAGATACGATACCTTTAGAATTTATCATGACACGCTTTGAATATGAACCACATGTGAGAATTAAATCCTTATTTGCATATTCTCGAAAATAACCGATAATGTTTCCAAACTCAATAGCTAATGTTGGAGGGATTTTAAAATCAATTAATTGAACCTTTAATTTTGGATTCCACGACAATCCCTCTCGTCTTCTTTTTTTATTGTCAATAGTGATTTCTTTACCAATCGGAAGTGCTCCACACCATACATAAAATTTTACATAGCCATCACACAGTTTTCGAACGGGAGGTAGGGATACGTCAAAGATCATATCTTTTTTATAGTACGTAATTCCTTTGAATTCCCGAATTTCCTCACTCGACCAATTTTTCATATCATTTATGCTAATTCTAAAATGAGGAGTTACTGTGAATGTTTCATTATTAAGAGAATATTTTCCATAATCGACAATTTGAGATTCTAATTGTCTTACCGGTATCATTCCTCTTTCGGGATGAATTACAAATGACTCTCTATGGTTTTTTAATTCCTTTAAGAATTGAGGTGGGGTAACAGTATTAATTAATTCTTTGAAAATTGTTGTTATTTTCTTTCGGGAAAACCAGCTTGCATGAATATTGTATTGTTGTTTGAAAAATTGTTTTAGAAAATCGTCATTTTCTAATTGATCCGAATAATTCTCAAGAATATCATCAGTTGCCTTAATCAATTGTATTACTGAACGGATTATAAAATCTTGGTGTTCTTTATTATCAAGATATTTTTTACAGGGTGAAAATAAAATAAGAGATGTTTTTGGATCCTGATCTTTAAAATTTTTATAATGAAAGACAAAAAAATCTAACATATTACTGATAAATTCAGGATCTGATTTTGTTTGATGTAAAAGGGACGAAACGAGATGTCTTCCACTATGATCTGTATATGGAGGACAATTAAGGGAAATCAAACAATCACAATTGGAATCTAATACGAATTTATAGGTACTTTGATCATACTCTCGAAGTAAATCAGTAAAAAAGGTGTCCCAATAACTCGTCATAGGCCTACGTGCGATTTCCAAGGAATAGGCGAGTAATATTTTTTTCAAAATTTCATTATTTTTTTGTCGTAATCTGTTATCAATAAAAAAAATCACGACCGATCGTAGTTCATTAATTTTATCTGAAAAGTCAATCTCTTCAGGTTCTAATTTTTTTAAGTTCTCAAGATCATTGTTTATTGATTGAAAAATTATAATCGATTTCTCAATTATTTCGTGGTCTTGCATGGATTTTCACATTAATTAATGCTCAGCCCTTTTTCCTTTAAAAATTCATAAAACTTTGATCCAAGAATGGGGCATAAATCTTTGTTATAACGCTCACAGAAATGCGATAACATCAATGTCCCCTTTCCTGAAGCAACAGTATTCATAAGTTCTTCTGAAAGGTTCCAGATATTTTTCCAGTTCCGTTTCGTCAAGTATATTGATCCTGATCCATCTTCATGAACATCAAGGAATATCAATTCGGGTTTCGAGTCATCGTTTGGATAAATAATCCCACGAACCTCATTTTTATTGATTCCAGTATATTTTGGCATAGCAAGAATGATGGAATGTTTCAAAGTATGAAGAAGAATATACTTCAGATAATCTCTACGGATAAACTCCGGACAATTGCTACAATTCGGATTATCGTTGTTAATACATTCTCTTTTTTTAGCAAGGGAGCACCATTTTCTTCTAATATCTGGGGTCCTTTCCAGTTCGTGCGGCTCTAAATTTACCATCGGACAGGTTCTCTCATGATTGTCAACATTATTAATTAATGTGCAACCATCGCAGTTCTTTCTTGATAAACAATGATTTTGAGTCGCGAGAAAATCGTCTATTAATCCTAAATTTATATTAAAACTGGCAGCATGCGTGCTAAATGCATTTGCAAGATATGTTTTTGGTTTTCCTTTGAAAATTTCGTACTTATTTATCTCACTCTTTATTTCACTTGCACTTTTTTTGTAGAAACGAGTTGTATATTCTCTTGCGAGAGTGATTACATCGATTTTATTAAAATCAATACGACCAACAGAAAGATCTAATTTTGGCATTAATTCTTCTTTCCATAGGACAAATTCAACAGTTAATGTCCTGACGGTCGGTACATTTTTAGGACTAATCTTATATTTTCCACATTCCGCACACTTATACCGAGCTGGATTATATCCGCTATCGATATAGGTATCCTTTCCAGCAAGGGATTCGGGGTAATATTCATAATGTTTTGCCACATCTTCCGGTTTATCATAAGATAAGTGCTCATATTTTTTATCCATAAAACTCTTGGGAAAGTCACCTTGTTTTGAAAAGCGATTATGAAAATTGAAGATAGCTCCACATTCTTTACATCGCCACTCCAGCCGAGGTCTTGAAGTAAACGAGAATAAGCTATAATTCGGTTTTGGTTTTCTCCCGGAATTGATGCTTTGCATAAATTTCTGGGCTTTCATCAAATGAAGCGGATGAATACATACTCTCGGGACTGGGGGTTCATAGATTTTCCCGCATTCCCCACATAGATAGATTTGACTTAATTGCCGTAATTCGCCACAACCCTCAGTACATCTCTCATCATCAGTGAGTTTCCAATATGTCTTTCCACATTTGGGACAATAAAATCTGGAAGGGAAATACCTTACTTTGAGATCTTGAGGGGTTTTAAAATCAATATCATTGACATTGGTCGGAAAGTTTTCTCCAAATTGATTCTTGAAATATTTTAACGCACTATCATTTTCATCGATTAAATTTCGAACTTTACATTCAGTAACAGGATCAGATTCATAACCATCAATTCTAAAAGAATTTGCTCCCTGAGTGGTATAACCACCAATAGGCATACTTGAGATAGCCCTTCTTCTATTGACATTATCTTTGACTTTATCTCGTTGTGAATGAATTAATTCGATATTACACGAAACGCCGGATCCTCTGAGCCTGGGGACTAAACTCGGATCTTTTCCGGAAAAACCACTTATTAAATCGGTTCTTACATACTCTTCAGAACGAATATTGTTTGCTAATTCCCTACATTTCGATATTAAAACCTTCTTGATGTCCTCTTGTGAAATTTGAATTTCATTTACAGACAATAATTCACTTTCACGTTTAATCCATTTTTTAAAACGATCATATCCGGATATTTCTTGACTATTACTATCAATAATGGGTAGGTTGAAAAATCTTTCAAAAATTGCTTCAGCGAATAAATCTGGATCATCGATAAGATTAACTGATTCTCCCTTAAAAATAATTTTTAAATTCAGAAGATCCTCGACTTTGATTTCTTTATTGCTTGAGGGTATTTTTTCGACAATAAAATCTAAAATTCTCGCAAAAATATGATTATGCCAAATACTTTCATTGGTTATGATTATTGGAGCATCCTCAAATTCTCTTTTCTCTGGGATAACATATTCATTGAAATGTTGTTGGAAATAAAAATCTAGTGGATTTAATGGATCAAGAACTGTAATTGCACTTGCATCCTTCTTTCTACCACCTCTACCAATACGTTGAACATATTCATTTACTGTGAAGGGAGCGGATAAATTGAAAACATTGCTGACGTCCCCTATATCAATTCCTAACTCTAATGTTTTTGTTGCGACCATTAAATCTACAGGTAATTCTTGACTCTGATCTTCCCAATTTATTGTTTGCGAAGTAGAAAAACGAGTGATTGCTCGTAACTGTTCTTCTTGTTCAAGACCTCCGCGATGCCACCCAATCTGAAGCGATGAGTTATATAGCATCTTTTGAGACAATAAAAAATCATAATATCCTCCAATATCTTTAGCAATGTCAATATCTGATTTAGAGAGTTTTTCTCCTAACAACAATTTTTGTCGGATCTCGTTTTTATACGGCAAAAATTTTTGTTCTTCCTGATCTTGCATATAAGTGATGAATTTATCTGTTTCTGAACGATAATTACAAAATACCAGCGTTTTTCGAAAATGAGGATCAATAATTGAATGCCCTAACACATCAGTAGATCGGATAGTGGAAGTGATAACTTGCCAATATCCAAATTTTTCAGTTTTTTGGGGAACGCCAATGAAATGATATCGATAATGATCAGGATTAGTAGTAAGATATCGCCGAGCAGGTTGATCTCGTAAAAATAGTATCTTATCTTTGTCAACATCGAAAATTAATGAGGCCAAATCCTCAGCATTTTTTATCGTCGCACTTACACCGATATAAAGCGGTTTATACCCTCCGGAAGATTCTAACCGGCGCAGAAGATGTGCGGTATGACACCCAAAAACACTTTCACATAAATGAATTTCATCGAAGATCATTAGATCAATTTTATTTGAAAAAAGTGGGCGATATTTTGTTGACTGGAGACAATAATTAATTTCATCCAAATTCGTAATAAGAATATCAGGGCAATCTGTCAGGATATCTTCTCGTGTAAGCCTAAGAAACGGTAATTCCGTACTACAGTGCTTACAAACCATTTTGTTTATTTTTTTCTCATCAGAGACGTTGTGTGAAACATAATCGAAATTTGAAGATTGACATTTTGGACAAAGTTGAATCAGATTTGTTTTTCGAAGTTGCCAACCACTATTTTTAGGCGTGTCTCCGGTTAATATTCCTAGCGTTATTTGTTGATCAGGAGGTGCTTTATTATTTACTTCGTAAAGAATATCGACAATACGATTAGCCTGGTCATTTGCCAATGCTTTTGTTGGATATGTTATTATCGCCTTAATCCTTACTTCAGGAGTAAATCCATTCAGAATTTCATTTAATCTCTCATTCAAGATGTGTGAAATCACCGGAATCAGAAAAGCTTCTGTTTTCCCCCCACCTGTTGGAATCGAAAGAAGAAGTGCATCGAATAGAATCTTTTGAGAATATTTCATTTTTCCTGTTATGAAAAATAGGGCATCTTCTTGATGTGCTCGAAGATATGCATCTTTCGAAGGCAAATCAAAAATCTTAACTATAGCATCATTTAAGGACGCAGAAATTATTTTTGAATTTTTTCTATCGAATTTCTCTAATAGGTTGTCTGATTCGTTAATTTTAATATCAATCAATTGACCATTTGGGAGTTCTAGATCCGATAATTTACATTCACCAGTTTTAAACTCAAAAATTATTTCTTCAATAGGTCCTTGAATTTCTCCAATAAATGTGGAATAATCTTTTTCGACATTCTCATTTCTGTCAGGATGTTTGTAAGATAATTTTCCGTGGGGGTGAATTATGGTTTTTTCAATCAAAGTACCAATTTTTCTTGGATCGAATGATGAGAATAAAAGATTATCAGAATCAACAATATTCGAATTGGCATCATCAACTTTTTTAATTTCCCTCGTATTGACATCATCTAAAAGTCGATTATCGCAATCAATTATAATATTCTTATAAATCCTAACTGATGACAATACTTTTCCTTTATCATCTAAAATAGAATTTTTAAAACCGGGATATTTCCCATTGAGAATATCAATTAACTGACTAACTTTTCCAGAAAATGTGATCTTTTCAGGCCATTCGACATTTTTAAACTGGTCTTCTCCAAGATGTGAATAATAAACAAGGACCATTTGTACACCTCAAGATAATTTTGCAAAATGTTCAATCAGATGACGATGCAAATTAGGAGTCAATGTTAGGGTGATGAGAGGAACAAACACCTCTTCACAACTACAACCCCCATGTCCCCCATGATGTAACTGTTCTTCTTCAAGTTCAAAATCCATAGCAAAACCATCCCCTTGAATAAGAAGAATAAGGCTTGGACAATCCGGATTCTTCGAAGTGAATAATTTGGAGAACAATTCATCAGTTGAGATCAAAATTTTTGCTTCAATTTTTTTATTTTTCAAAAATTCCTGTATTACATTTCGATAGATTTCGAGATTTACATCAGCGATATGATAGAATAAAACAGCCCGGTTATTATTGGCGTATAGAGGTATTGGGAGATTCTCTCTTGAAAGATGTGACTTAAGCTCATTCATTGTGAACTTCTTTATTGATGTTTCAAACATGCCGTGATCAGCAGAAATCACAATCGTAGTTTTTCCATCAAAAAGTTCTTTTTTCGTTTGAGCTAAATTCAATAGAAATTCCACAAACAAAATATTCAGTTTCTCATACTCATATGATTCGAAAGAGGTGAATGCTCCGATGGAATGGCCAGTATTATCTATTAGAGGGAAATAGGCTACGTTTAATTGTTTTCTAGAGGAGCCGATAGAAGTAAGAATTTTTTTGAAAATTCTATCTGATATCGGGATTGGAGTTCTTTCATTATTGGAGTAAATCAAACCCGAAAAAGATACTTCATTATAATTAGGTTTTTTTCTACTCCCATCGAAAATACTGATTTTTACAGCGGGCAATCTATCCAAGAATGTATTCGGGTATTCATTTATTAATGATGAAAATCTATTCCCTGTAACTTTTTTTACATTGATTAATTTATTTCCATGAAGAATTTTTGAGGCATAGATTTGAGTTTTAGAAGGTTGTTTTCCGGAAAAAATTGTCGCAAGTGCGGATCCCGTATCCGAGATTAACGTTGATGCAAGAATCCGGTGATCGTTAAATTCATCGAATTCAGATAAATATTCAAAAATGTTAAGACTGAAGGTAGTGCTTTTTCTTTCCCTGATACCTCGTAAGTACCACAGGTACTGTGTATATCCAAATCCATCTAATAATAAGAAAATCACCGTTTCTTGATTGAAACTTATAGAATTTGTAACCGAATTTTCTTGAATTTCCTCTCCCAACATTTTCTCTATTGCTTTAGAGATCGAGGCAACATTCCAATTTACCTGAAACTCCATAACCGTTGTTTCAAGTTTTTTATTACAAAGAGATCGAATCTCTCCAACTAGATCATGAAGAATTTTTATATCCCTCGTTAATCCTGAAGTTGCTAAATATCGATCTATGCCTAACTTTTTCTCTACGAGTGTAATTTGTCGATAAGCTTCGGCAAGAAATGAAAGATATTCCTTCACGACTTCACAAGAATTTGGGTAATTTCCTTTTTTTGCGGAATACCTTATTTTTTCAACATCATCTTTGACTTTAACAAGATTTTCAGCACATGATAAGATGGTTTGCCAGATTATATACTGGCCCGTCGTGAAAAAAAGCTCATAAGTTAGTGGATCCTCACAATAATAATTATACAATACTGTAATTATAGTTTTTTTCAATTCTTCATTATCTAATCCTTGAACATCAATTGATGAATATTCATCGAGTTTAATTTTATCTTGAGTAGCCAAATGATTGGTTGGAGAATTTAAATATTGAATTATTTTTGAATAATCTCTTCTATCTGCGGTTTTTTTTGTTAATCGCTCAAGAAATTCGATTCTTCCCCTTTGAATGAGATTAACAATATCATTTTGATTGTTTGATGTACTCATTCCTTCACCTCAGATATTTTTGATAAAACTTTCTCAATAGACGGGTAGCTCTCAACACCAAGAGATAATAATTTTGAGGTTTCGCATCCTGTTAAAATTTTTAATGGATTAATTATTACATACGTGTCTCTGAATCCAATAATTTCCGCTAAAACAAAGTCGTCAAGTGAAATTTCTTTTGTTAAATCACATGTAAAATTAAAAAGTGCCTTCTTATTTTGATATTCGCTAATGATTGCATTACGGTCATATTCATCAGGAATTCCAAGGTTTGCTTTGAAAATCTTAATCTTATCATTAAGAAGAATTTCGGCAATTGTTACATCGTATTTTTTCCCATTATCGAAAGATATAGTTAATTTTTCCTGATCACATTTTTTTAAAATTTTTAAGAAATAATGATTGATATCAATCGATAATTTTTCCCAATATTGTTTGTTTGATAAATAAGTTGCAAATTTGTTGATGATTTTTAGAAGGATTTCTCTAATGAGTTCTTCATCTTCAAAATTAGTTTGTTTATTTTTTATTTTTAAAGGTATTTTGCCGATCTCCTCAATCAGTGATGATAGATTAAAAATTGCTTCGATGTTCTCTGGGTCTGTCTCTTTAATTATTTTGTCGACAAATAGTTGAGTTTCAGCCAATGAAATTTTGCCATTAAAGATCTCAAAAATATACCTATTTGATGATTTTTTCAAATCAAGTATTTCCGTATTTTCACGATGAGAAATAAATTGAATTTCATTTTTCGAAGGTAGTATATTTTGATTTTCTCTGATCGAAGCTGTTAATTTTTGATTTTGTGATAAAATCTCTAAAATATCTTCGACCAACAAATCAATGTTGCAAATAATTTTTCCATCAAAATCATCCATATTGAGAGTTTTTTTATGGATCCGACAAATATCTGGATAATTAGTTTTAAGATATTCTTTAAAGGGTTCGATATCATCACTGTTTAATCCAAGATCGTCGTAGTGAATGATTGTATCGTTTAAATTTATGATTTTAAGTAATGCTCTGAGAAAACGTAGCCGATTACCTGGATTACCATTGATTTCAGAATAATCAATAAATAACGGTTTTTTCCTACTTGGATTGGGTAGAGAAATCTCTTCAATATGAAGTATCATATTTTTCAGATGTGTTTCTTTTGTAAGTTCAGAGTATTAAACTTTTTGAAATAAGAAGAATAAGAAATATGATTGTTTTGAGAATTCTTCCATTTTTAAGAAGTTGATATTGAATTTCTATTTATTAAACCATCACTTTCCTTGTTCATTTCCCGCACCCCCGCCCCCACGAGCGCCTCATACGTCGACCGCATCCCAATCTCATTCGGCACAAACACAATGAACCCATCTCGGCCCCGCGTCAACAATACCCGATAACTATTCACACGCAATTGATGCGGATCCTTCGCCTTCGAGCGTTTCGCCGGCGGACTCTTCCATTCTCCATCCCACGTGAAATCATTCCCCCAACACACAATCGGGAAATCCAACTCCAGCCCCTGGCACGAGAATTCCGTCGCCACATCGCGTAACGCACAGCAGGAGTTGAAGGAACTCTGGGGATCATTATACCACGGGCCTTCTCGCAATTGAAGTGAAAAAAATTAAAATGGTATCTTTTCTGATTCCCAATCCGGATCAAAGCTGGCAAAAACGCAGGCGTCAAGAATAACGGGGAGGATCTGACACTTATCGCATAATTCCTGAAGTTTATCGAGAATCCTGTCGTACCAGTAAGGTACTGACAACCGCTGGTTGATAATTTTCCTTTCAAGAGCCTGGATTGGTTTACCATCAAAGAGGAGAGGGAACTCATTAGCAATTATCCAATTGATAAAACGACTGTCAACAGGAACCTCATAACGGGTCAGTCCTAATAACTGCAGGTAGTTCCTGGATTGTTTTGGTCCTATTCCAAGAAATACCTCATCAAAGTTATGAGAGACCCCTCGCTCAGAAGTTTTATGATCCGGTTTAGGATCGGTTTTTCTCTGTTCCTGCAATGGTCTTAGCCATTGGTCGACAGTATTCCACCCCCCCTTCTCCAGCCAAAGCAAATTGTGGGTCGCAAATCTCGCGATATTGTTCTTATACTGGATACTCGGATGAGATCCAATTATGTCTTTGATAAAAACCTCAAGATTTTCCTGCCGGACACAGGTCTCGTAGGCAAGCGGGAAAGGATCTTCGTTAAGGAAAATTGCTATCGGGGAATCTGGGCCGGATTTCTGTCGTGTTGACAGCAGACAGTCAAACATTCCCTCCCAGATTAATGAGCGGGATATTTCAGGAGGTGGGAAGGAGATGTTATTCTTTATCCGTTTTCCGACATAGGATTTTACCATCATTTCATGAACGAATGAGAGCGTTTTCTCTACATCATTGTTGGAAATTGTCCAGTCCGGTCCCATATTATTTCTGATTTAGTAGCTGACACGATATTTTTTTACCTGACAAAATTTCAAGTGTGAAGAGAAGGCTGAATTGAAAACAATGTAAAACACGATTAAAAAGAAGATTTTTTTATCTCTTTTATCAATGTCAATATAAATGGTCCACAAATATTGTCACCCCGACTGCACATACTATAATGATTTTAAGTGCGCATGCTGCTGCAGGAAATGTTCCTATTGCGGAAGAATGCTTTACTGGAGCGGCAGCCGGCAGAATATTCATTTTGATCATCAAAAAGCATCAAGTAAAGGAGGCCGGGCTGTCGTCCCTGCATGTAATCGCTGCAATCAGAGCAAGAAGGATAAATCATTAAAACAGTGGCTCCGGTGGCTAAGTCGCAATTATCCGGCATTACTGGAGAGAATTATTGAATATCACAAACCTCAGAGAAACAAAATTTCTGCAATAGTAAGAGAAGTCCGAAAAGAGTACTTCGGAAAATAGATTTTTAATATTGTTTATTTTTTCGAACAAATCCTTTTCCAGTCGCACTCCTGGCACTGATTTGTTGGATTTGGTATGTATTTTTTATCTATGATCCCTAAAATAGAAGACGAGATTTCCTTCCTTGCTTCTTCAAGGCATTTCTCATCAATAGCAACATACTCTTTTTTCCCGCCTTTTGCATCCAGGTGATGAATACAGGCCTTCTTCGGGTGGAGCCCCAGGGATTCCAGACATGCCATGGCATACAACCTTAACTGTAATTCATAATCCCGGCTGTACAATTCCGAATCCTCTTTTTCGTTCTTGAAATCAACAATCTCCACTTCACTGAGGTTACCGGACTCGTCCAGTTTCTTGAGCAGATCGATCCTTCCCCCGATGAGAGCGTCTCCGAGGACAAATTCAAACGCCTTCTCAGTCTCAAGGACCTTTGAAAAATCCTGACCGTGCACGTT
>Ga0209777_10004806_pt1 | contig 15837 bp, 13 predicted proteins | sample FrelakmetHBP12HB_FD_187147 | JGI IMG/M metagenome (GOLD analysis project Ga0209777, IMG submission 187147) | Freshwater lake sediment microbial communities from the University of Notre Dame, USA, for methane emissions studies -HBP12 HB (SPAdes)... | ecosystem: Environmental > Aquatic >... | reverse complement strand
ACCTTTGCTCTTGCCTCTGTCACCGCGGTGAGGGTTTCCTTTTCATGCGAGGCATAGCCCTTGACCACTTCTACGAGGTTTGGGATGAGGTCGTTTCGCCTCTGGTAGGTCGCCTCCACATCCCCCCACGCGGCCTTAACCGCCTCCTCATTTGTCTGCATGACGTTGTACCCGCACCCTGAAAAGCTCAAGATCACAAGGGTGCATAAGACCATCAATCGCTTTTTCCCCATGTCGTCCTCCTTAGAGATTCATCTGATTCACACCCGTGTGATTATTTGCAGGTTGTTCCACCGATCTGCTTGTGGTGATAGTCATCGTTTTTTTTCGAAAGCGTTAAGATTCGTATAAGAAAATATGAAATTCTATTATAGCAGTTAAAAGAAAGAAAAGGAATGGGCAAAAACCACAAGTGGGGAAAATAAAGGACTTGATAGAGAGAAGGGAAGGGGAATGCCCCCCTAATGAAGAACATGTTTGAGGGCAGAGGATCGACCTTCGGCGTTCACTCAAATTTTATGAGCACGATCTCCGGCTTTGTATCGATGCGCATGGGGGGGCCCCAGGTACCGGCTCCGCTGGAGGTGTAAACCAACAGATCACCGAACCGCTTGAGGCCGTAGTCGTACCCCCCATAGACCCGTGAGGTGATGAACCGGAAAAGGAAGAGCTGGCCGTGGTGGGTATGACCTGAAAGCTGGAGTGTGATCCCTTGCTCGTTTGCGACATGCAGGTCCAAGGGAGCATGTTTCAACAAAATGCTCGGTTTGTGGCGGTCGATCCCCATCTTTTGTAAGATCTTTCTAAACTGCTCGTCAGTTCGCGAATCCCTGTAGTCCACTCCGATGATCTGAAGTCCGTCGAGTTCAATGCGTTCGTTATACAATACCCGTATTCCTGCACGCCGCACTGCCTGGAGGTACCTCGTGCTATCGGAGAACTCTTCGTGGTTCCCGGTAACGAAATAGATGCCGTGGGGAGCGGAGAGTCGTGAAAAAGGTTCGATAACCTTATCGACATCAACTGATTGACCATCGTAGAGATCACCGCCAATGAAAACGATGTCCGGATGTAAATCCTTCACCATCCGGGCAATTCGCTTGGCAAAATGGAGATTTAGCACCTGGCCCAAATGGGTATCACTCACCCAGAGAGCGGTTTTCTCTTTCCAGGATACAGGCAGATTCGGAAGACGGACAATGATCCGGGTGACGCGGATCACCGATGCATTGATGAACCCATAGAGGCTTGCGCTGAGAGCGACACCGATCAGGATTTCGATCAATAATTTGCGGTCCAGAGGAATGTGGGACAGCTTGGCCAGGCCGTACACTATCCAGGACAAGGCTGCCGCGAGAATGAGAAGGTAGAGTATCCCTAACCAGGATGCGGCCCCGGTGTAAAGCAAGCGGACCGGAAGGTTGTCATAGCGAAAAGCGAGAAGGGATGTTAGGACAAGGCTGACGGAGAGCAACAGGAACGAAATTTTCAGGGCTGTAAGGAGCGCCGGATTCACCAGCCCGAGAAAACGCACCAGGGTCCGATAGAGAAACCAATGCCCCAGGAAGAGGATCGATTGAACGATGGCGATAAAAATGACAAATCGCTGAGCCATGGCTGTTCAAGCATTATACTTGATGAGTCTTCGATTTGCCATGAAGTAATACGCGGGGTTTGAATCGAGGCAACTCAATCATATCTCTTCTCTGCGTCAATTTCTATCTGTGATGAGACCGTCTTTTGGTCCCTGCAGTGGATAGGCGTTTCATTTTCTCTCGTTTTCATTTATAAGATATGACACTCCAGAGTCTTCGATCCCGACCAGGGGGAGTGGAGGGTCCCGGGAACACTCCCTATAAAGAGTGCGAATCTGCTTCTTGGAAGTGTATCGGAGTAAAGGCATTAAATTTAGAAGCATGATGTTACGTAGGGCTTCAGGCCTGCTCTTTAGTCCCGCCCCTGGCGGGACTAAAGACAGAAGTAGGGTGGATGAAGCGAAGCGAATCCACCTTTTACCTGGTGAAAATATGGACACACACGGATCGAAATCTGTGACCGTTTGGGCCGGCGCAATTATTCCGGCGGTATTGCTCGTTCTTCACAACGCCCAGCGCCTGGCACCTGTGCCTCTCTTCGACGAGCTGCGCCTGAGTCTCGGGACGGACTATGTTGGCGTCGGTAACCTTTTCGGTGCCTTTCTTTTCAGCTATGCCTTCTTTAACCTTGCCGCAGGCATTCTGGCAGACAAGTTTAACAACAAGCACCTGATGGTGCTGGGCGTCTCCTTAAGTTTTCTGGCATCGGGCCTGTTTGCATTGGCCAGGAGTTATCCCGTCGCCTTTTTTTCACGGCTCGTCCTGGGAATTGCCTCCTCCTTCATCTACGTGCCCGCAGTCCGTTACGTGGTCACCTCGTTTCCGGAGGAAAGGCGAGGAGCGGTGATGGGCCTGGTTGAAGTCGGCGCGGGGATCGGAATGGTCTTCTCTCTCACCCTTTTGCCCTTATTCGCAAAGGAATTTGGCCTCCTCGCAGCATTCCTGATCTTGCCGGGCCTTTCCGTTTTCGTTCTCCCTTTGGTGATTTTCGGCTTACCCTCGCAGCGACCCCGGGCAAGCGGTTCTATGCGCACCAGATTCCTCACCTTAGGTATGAACAGGTGTTTCTGGTATCTTCTCACCTTTCTTTTTTTAATAATGCTTTCCCATTACTGCGTGTTTGGATGGTTTCCCACTTTTCTAAGGAACAATTTCGGCTACTCTGCCATCAAGGCCGGCCTCGCAAGCACACTCGTGACCATCGCTCTCATTGTGGGCTCTCCTATTGCCGGGGTCTTGTCGGACCGTTTCAGATCACGTACTTCCGTACTGCTCTCGGGCGGAATCATGACCGTCATCGCTTTGGTTCTCTTTCTCCTGAGGACAAATGCGGCACTTGTCCTGGGGGCAGCGGTGCTCGCGGGAATGGGCATGGCCTTTACGATCCCGGTATCTATGGTTCTGGTTGGCGAGGTATTCGGGGCGACAGGGGCGGGTTTGGCGGTATCGACCGCCGCAATGACAGGGCAGATCGCCTCGTCTCTTTCGGGAATGATGTTTGGTTATGTCCTTCAGACCTGGAACACATTCACGGCTGTTTGGGGTTTGGCCCTCGTTTTCAGTGTGGGAAGTGTTCCTTTCCTGCTTATGGCAAGAAGGATGATGAAAAAAACTCCTGTGTAAATCACGGCCCGGGGACGATGACCTCTGGTTTCATAGTGCCATTTGGATCCAGGAGCTTGGATTGACATTGATTACGATATTGCGGGAAAAAATAAGAAAAACCAAATACGAAGATGACCCGGGAAGGAGGAGAAAAGATGAAAGTGTTAGGGATCCTTGGAAGCCCGCGGGTAGGAGGAAACAGTGATATCCTTCTGGACCAGGCCCTGGCAGGGGCAAAGGATGGAGGCGCAGAGGTAGAGAAGATTATCCTGTGCAAGAAGAAGATCTCCGGTTGTCTCGATTGCGGAAAATGCAATGAAGCCGGAGTCTGCGCCATTAAGGATGACATGCAGGAGATTTACAAAAAGATCCTGGATGCAGACGTGATCGTTCACAGCGTGCCCGTCTACTTCTGGGCCATGACGAGCCAGATGAAAGCATACCTGGACCGCTGGTGCGCCTTCTTTAATGTCAACTGGGAGTTGCAGAAGGCCTGCTTTCCCCGGATGCACGGAAAGAAGATCGGCCTGATTACCCTCTGTGGAGACCAGAATGTCCACACGGGGGACCCCATCGTTCATAGCTTTAAGAGTACATGTGAGTTTGCGGGACTCAACCTATACGGTGTGGTGCAGGCTTCGGCGGGAACAAAAGGAGAGATCGGAAAAAACGAGCAGATGAAGAGAGAAGCCTATGAACTGGGTAGAAAGGGAGCTCTTCAGCCGTAGGAATATTTAAGAAACTACACGTTCGGGATCGGCGCGGAAGACGGGTCCTTTGGAATGGCATGTCCCGGTAGCCGCAACCCTTAGGTTACCTTGTCTGAACTCTCCTGAGATCAAGAGATCGTGGGCTGAAGCCTTGCTTTGGGTTCACTTATAAACCCTGTCAAAATACGGGCTCTTTCCCTTTGCCGAAAGGGGAATCCCCATGATGGTGCTGGCTTCGGGCATGTAATTCAGGCGCTTGGCCGCTGCGCCGATCCGATAGAAGATGCGGTTATCGGCGTTGAGCAGGCTCGCAGTCTTTGCCGCCGAACCTACGGCAATCCCGAGATCGAGGGTTTTGAAAATGCAATTCGGTCCATCGAAGTCCTGTCTACGCCTCTTTTCTGCGCTATTAAACGCATCGCACGATTCATAGCCGCATGCTCCGCAGTTGGTCACATAACTGATCGTTCCCCTCACACCGATGAGAACGATGACCTCCGCGTTCCTGATGTTCTGTGCCTGCTGGCTCCAGGCCTCCTGCTTACGTTCTACCGCGATCTTCTCCATGTCAGCAGCGATGTCTTCTATCTCCTTCCCGTAGACTACGGCTGTGAAGATATCGTCTCTCCCTCCGCTCTTCGGAGCCGTCCTGGCAGACACCACCATAAGATTTGCTGTTTCCATGAGACCCTGTCGTTCCTGTTCTTTTCCATCGAGAATTGGCATTGTTTTCCTCCGATGATGAGAAGTTACTTCTGACTCGGTTGAATATACGTAAAACCGAGTTGTATGTCAAGGGGAGGGCCGTGCTTGACCTTGCCGGTCCGAACAGATAGAATATTTTCGAGGTGTCCCGAAGAGATGCATCGGTATAGATGTGGAGCCGTCATCATTCTGTTTCTATTTCTCGCGGGTTGTGCAGGGCTCCGGCCGGCGAGTGAATATTCCCGTACTGCGTCTTTTGCGCTGCCCGACCCGGAGGAAACGCGACTCGGACGATGGCTTGCTCCTGAGATCGCGGCTCATCCAGGCAAGTCCGGGTTCATCTTGCTTCCCAACCCCATAGAGGCCTTCCGGATGCGAGCGGCCCTCGCTGAATCAGCCGAGCGGACGATGGATGTTCAGTACTTCCTCATCCGTGGAGACGATACGGGAAGGCTCCTGCTCGAGACCTTTGTGCGCGCAGCCGACCGGGGTGTCCGAGTCCGCCTGCTGGTTGACGATTTCAATCTCTCAGGAGAGGATCTCGATATCCTTGCGCTTGATGCCCATCCGAATATTGAGGTTCGGCTGTTCAACCCATTCTCCTTCCGGATGTGGGGCTTTCGCATGATGGACCTGATTTTTCATTTGGACCGTCTCAAGCGCCGGATGCACAACAAGAGCTTCATCGTCGACAACACAATGGTGATTGTGGGTGGCCGGAACCTTGCCGATGAGTACTTCAATGCCAAGGCGGACTATGTTTTTCGGGACCTCGATGTCCTCGGGGTAGGTCCCGTGGCGAAAGAGGTCTCGGAGCGATTTGATGATTACTGGAATAGTACGATGGCCTACCCGGTTTCAAGCTTTCTTCCCTCGTGGGTCGAACCCAGGGTATTGCCGAGGGTCCTGGAGAAGCTCCGCAAGCATTGGGAAGAGATGAAAAGTTCTGATTTCGGGCGCAGCATGAATGAGGTAGGCTCGCTTCGAGATCTGCTGGAGAGACATTTTCCCCTTATCTGGGCGCCCGCCGACGTGATTGCAGATGCCCCGGAGAAGCTGCTCCCGCAGGAGACGAGGGTCTCCAGTCCGCCTGCAGCCGCCCTGGGAAGTCTCGCAAGCAGGGCAAAAGAGGAGATCATTTTCATCACTCCCTATTTTGTTCTCAAGCAGCGCGGCGTCGACTTCCTGAGAACCCTCAGGAATCGAGGCATCCGCGTCAGGGTATTGACCAATTCCCTGGCCTCCATTGACGAACTGGCTGCCCATGGCGGTTACGCCTACAGACGAGAGGTCTTGCTTGAAGAGGGGGTTGAACTGTATGAACTCAAGCCCGTGCCTGATCGGCGCAGAAGACAGCGGTCTTTTGGAAGCAGCCCCGCACGCTTCGGCCTCCACATAAAAGCCTATGTCTTCGACCGCCAAGATGTCATGATCGGCTCCATCAACCTCGATCCGAGGTCGGCCCTTCTGGATACCCAAATCACCCTGATCATTCACAGCGGGGAGCTGGCACAGCGGGTTGCCTCGTTTTTCGATAATGCCGCCAAGCCAGCGACCAGCTACCATCTGGTGCTCGAAAGGAAGGAATCTGATTCCAATTCGTCTTCGAAGGTGGTCTGGGTTACTGAAAAAGAGGGTAAGGAAATTCGCTACGAGGATGAGCCCGAGGTGAACTTCTGGCGCCGTCTCAAAGCGAGCCTGCTCTCCCTGCTTCCAATCGAAGACGATCTGTAAGGGGAGAGGCGTCCCTTTGCGAAAGATTGAGGATCCCAAAAAAAGAAGTGGAATCTCCAAAAGCAGCCGGTGTAAAATGAGTGTATTGAGGATAAGGCACGGAGAAGAGCATGAAGATAGAACTTAAGAGGACACCCCTCAACCTCTGGCATCGTCAACATGGTGGGCAGATGGTTGAGTTTGCAGGCTGGGAGATGCCAGTCTCGTATAAGCGTGGAATTATCGAGGAGCATTTGGGAACGAGGCGACATGGGGGCCTTTTCGATATTTCCCACATGGGGCGTTTTTCAATATCCGGAAAAGATGCCGTTCCCTTTTTGCAGCATGTTCTGTCGAATAATGCACTCGCCTTGGATCCTGGCATGGCCCAATATACGCTGATTCCAAATGAAAACGGGGGAGCCCTTGATGATGCCTACCTCTACCGGCTCGATCAGGATGATGCCGGTCCACGGAGTTACCTTCTCGTGGTCAACGCCGCCACCAGAGAGAATGACTGGAATTGGTTCATGGAGCAGAGGAAGAAATTCGCAGGTGTCATCCTTGAAGATAAGTCGGAGGAGATCGGTATGATGGCTTTCCAGGGTCCCGCGACCAGAAAGGTCCTGGAAAGAATTTTAAAACTTCCCGATCCCTGGAGGAATCGACTGAAAATTGACCGTGTGGATGGGACGAGGGTCATCGTCTCAAGGACAGGCTATACCGGTGAGCCCGTTTGTTTTGAGATTTTCATTCCGGAGGAGAGGCTGCAATTCCTATGGGAATTGATTCTCTCGGAGGGTGAGAAGGAAGGGATTCTTCCAGCGGGTCTGGGTGCGAGGGATTCTCTACGATTGGAGGCGGGCCTCTGTTTGCACGGACACGAATTGGGCCTCGACATGGAAGGGAAGTCGATCCCTGCTTATGCCATGCTTCCGACGGCAAGAGTGACGGTAAGTTTCTCACCTCTGAAAGGGGAATTCATTGGAAGGGAATTTCTGAGGGCTCAGTTCGAAGAGGTGAATGCGAGAGAGAACGGTTATCCTCTGCCGCCGAAGGAGAAGCGCGTGGTCCCCAGGAGTATTGTGCCCTTGCTCATCACCGGTGAAAGAATTGCCAGGCGTAATCATGAAGTGTTCGTAGAGGGTAAATCGGTGGGTCATGTCACCAGCGGCACGATGGTTCCCTACTCGATCTTTGATGAGGTTGGAATCCTTGGAACGCCCACAGAAGAGAGGAGATTGAGGGCGATTGGACTTGCCTACATCGATTCGGACCTCAACGAGGGGCAAAAGATCGAGATTGAATACAGGGGTAAGAGAATTGAGGCAGTGATCGTTGAGAGCAATCTATCGTCGGAGGCAGCGCCCTATGCCCATCCTCGATTTGCATCGGAGAAGCCCGTAAAAGAGCGGCCAAGGAGAACGCTGAAGGACCTCGTTTCGCAGCTTACTCTTCAGGCGATCCAGAACACCCATTGGAGACAGAAAGAGTCCTTCAACCTGATTCCTTCGGAGCAGAGTGCGTCACTCTTGGTCAAGGTCTTCTCCATGATGGACCCTTCCAACCGGTACGCTGAGCACCGGAAATTTAAAGCCTTCGAGGATAAGGAGATTTTTTACTATCAGGGGACAGGACTGATCGAAGAAGTGGAGACCCTTTTGATGGGGGAGTTTCAGACCTTCCTCGGGTGTTCGGAGGTCGAGACGAGGCTGATCAGCGGTCAGATGGCCAACACGGCAGTCTTCAGCGGTCTCATGGACTATCTCAATCGGATGTACCGGAAGGCCGATCCAAGGAGGATCCGGAAGGTGATGAACCATCATCTCAGCAGGGGGGGACATCTCAGTGCTCAGCCCATGGGTGCATTACGAGACTTTATTGCCGTCGACCCTTTCATGGAGAGACGGGCCGCCATTGAATTTCCGGTTCTGGAGGAGGATCCCTACCAGATTGATCTCGGAAAGGCAAAAGAACTCCTTGAAGCTCACAAACCGGAGCTGATCATCCTGGGAAAAAGCATGATGATCTATCGAGAGCCCCTCAGAGAAATCTCTCAGATGATTTCAGGAATGGCTCCCAGACCCATCATCCTTTACGATATGGCCCATATCCTCGGTCTGGCGGGTCCTGACTTTCAGGTACCGTTTGAGGAGGGAGCGGATATTATCACAAGCTCGACCCATAAGACCTTCTTCGGGTCCCAGAGAGGAATCATTGCCAGCAACATGTCGGAAGGGACGGAATATGAAGACCTCTGGGAGGCTATCCTGAACAGGGTTTTTCCCGGGAGTGTCAGCAACCACCACCTGGGAACGCTCCTGGGGCTGCTCGTGGCGGTTTATGAGATGAACGCTTTTAAATCAGATTATCAAAAAGCAGTTGTAAGGAATGCCAAGGCCTTCGCCCGGGCATTAAAAGACTGGGGAATGACGGTCGAAGGAAATCCTGCCCTCGGTTATACGGAGACACACCAGGTGATCGTGAGGGTGGGCTATGGAAAAGGCCCGGGAGCGGCTCATCGGCTTGAAGAGAACAATATCCTCGTGAATTATCAGGGTGCACCGGATGACGAGGGGTTTACTGCAGCCAGTTGCCTGCGGATGGGGGTTCAGGAGATGACCCGATTCGGAATGGAGGAGGAGGATTTTGGAGAATTAGCCGATGATATCAGCAAGGTCGTTCTCGACGGTCGGTCTCTCGCCCCGGAAGTCTCCCAGTTCAGAAAGCGATTCACGGAGATGAAATACTGTTTGCCCGTTGAAGAGGCTGCTCCTCTGATCCAGAAGCTGTGGGGAGCACTCTGGTAGGTCAAGATGGAAGAGAGTGACGCTATGAGAAAGAGAATGGATTCAGGTCTCATTCAGGATGAAGGCCTCATTTTTGAGCAGGGATGTGAAGGAAGGAAGGGTTACTCTTTGCCTTGCTGGGATATCGAAGCGGTAGATGCCAAAGATCTTCTGCCATCAGGCCTTTTAAGGGGCGGGATCGAAGGATTTCCTCAATTGAGCGAGGTCGATGTCGTGCGCCACTTCACCCGGCTCTCCCAGTGGAACTACGGTGTCGATAGTGGAGTCTATCCTCTCGGCTCTTGCACGATGAAATACAATCCGAAGGTGAACGAGGAAGTGGCCCGGATGAAAGGGTTTGCCGGTCTCCATCCCTTGAGCCCGGAACCCCTTTCCCAGGGCGCCCTGCGATTGATGTATGAACTGGAGAGGTTCCTGGCTGAAGTTACGGGTATGGACCGTGTAACGCTCCAGCCTGCTGCGGGGGCCCACGGTGAGCTTGCCGGGATGATGATGATCCGGGCATGCCTGCGGAGACGGGGTGAGAGGAGAAAGAAAGTGCTCATCCCGGACACCGCCCACGGCACGAACTTTTCAAGCTCTGCGATCGCCTCTTACCGGGCAGTTGAGCTCAAGTCGAACGAGAAGGGGATCATCAGTCCTGAGCAGGTGGCTCGAAATATGGATGAGGAAGTGGCAGCCATTATGGTCACTAATCCCAACACACTCGGCCTAATGGAGGAGCATCTCGGAGAGATTGCTGAAATCGTTCATCGCAAGGGAGGATTGGTTTACTGCGATGGAGCCAATTTGAATGCCCTGATGGGGATTGTGAAGCTGGGAGATCTGGGAGTGGATGTGGTCCACATCAACCTCCACAAGACCTTTTCAACCCCCCACGGCGGGGGCGGACCTGGAGCAGGACCTGTGGCGATCAAAGAAGTGCTTGCTCCCCATCTTCCGGTGCCGGTCATTGAGAGGGAAGGTGATCTCTACCGGCTCGATGAGAATCGACCTCAGAGCATCGGAAAGATGAGGACCTTTTATGGAAACTTCGGGGTCCTGACAAGAGCCTATGCCTACATTCTCTCGATGGGAGCAGAAGGGCTTCGAAGGGCAAGCGAGATGGCAGTCCTCAATGCCAATTATCTTAAAGAGAAGCTGAAAAATCATTACTTCCTGTCTTATGATCGTCCCTGTATGCACGAGTGTGTCTTTACGGATCGGTTTCAGGAGAAGCATCAGGTCAGCACCCTCGATATCGCTAAAAGAATGATCGACTATGGTTACCATCCGCCCACGATCTACTTTCCTCTGGTGGTCAAGGGAGCACTGATGATGGAGCCGACAGAGTCGGAGAGCAAAGAGAGTATGGATCGATTTGCGGAGACGATGATTGAGATCGCAAAGGAGGCTGAGGAGGAACCGGAACTCCTCCATCAGGCTCCAAGAAGAGTGAAGACGAGGAGACTCGACGAGGTCCTCGCAGCGAGAAATCCGAGATTGAGATGGACCAAGAAGGGAAATTCAATGGGAATAATGGAATAATGGAATGATGGGAAGACAAAAAAGTCAATTCATTCGATCAATTCACTTTTTTGTACAGGTCGTGAATTCAAACTGATGGCCCAGGTGATATGAACGAAAGGAGGAACGAATATGACAACTCCAGAAGCTGCCCGATTGTCAAAGATCATTCGTCAAAAGACAGAAGAGTTTGCCCAGCTATGTGAAGGGCCCGACGAGAGCACGGCTTCACGGGCCCCTGAGGGACGGTGGTCTCCCAAGGAGATTCTATCGCACCTTTGCGGTCCTGATGGAGTCGGGTATACGCCGACCGTCCAGGCCATCCTGAAGCAGGATACGCCCCGGCTGGACATAGAGGCCGAAAACCCATTTTTCACGCAGAGACGCTCCCGGATGACCTTTGCGGAGCTTCTGAAGGAGATGAAGAAAGAGTACGGCCAAATGGCCGATCTTGTCGCAGGTCTATCCGAGGAGCAACTTGTCCGTAAGGCGCACATCCCCTTACTCAAGGAAACGCCCATAGGTGAATATCCGACCCTGGCGATGTGGGTTCAAGCCATTGCAGAATACCACATCAACTTTCATATCGATCACATGAAGGAGATACTCCAGGCCCTCGGAGTCTCCTCCGTACGGGGATGAACGATGCCGTCACTCGAAGACTTATGTCACATGGCTGAAAATCGTGAGTTCGTTGCTGGCATCGTGCCCCCTGAGCAACAGGTGGGGCCTTCCTGGTGGTTTGTTTTTCTTGGAGACAAGCTCCTTATCCATCAGAATTCTTCCGGTGTCAGGCTCCCATGCCTGGGAGACGTGACAGAATTGGGATTGGCTCCCATCCGGCAGCAGTACCTGGGCCGACTGGGTGCCCAACATTGCTATAGCGCTGAACTGGCTGAGGGAACTGTCCCGCCCCCTCAAATGACTTTTGAAGGGTTGAGGCAGGTCTATGGACGCCTGGACGAAGATCTTTTCTGGGTGGCTGCCCGTGCCATTCAGATTGTGGACTGGGACAGGACACACCAGTTTTGCGGCCGGTGCGGCGCTCTGATGAGACCAAGAGAAACCGAGCGGGCAAAGGAGTGCTCCCGATGTGGCCTCCTTCATTTTCCCCGCCTGGCACCTGCGATTATCGTCCTGATCGAGCGGGGCCGCGAGGTCCTGCTGGCCCGATCCAGGCACTTTCCACCCGGCTTGTATAGCGTTCTTGCGGGTTTTGTAGAGCCTGGTGAAACAATCGAGGAGGCTGTGATTCGGGAGGTGCGGGAAGAGGTTGGCCTTGTCATCAGGGATATTCGTTACTTTGGAAGCCAGCCCTGGCCTTTTCCTCATTCCCTCATGATCGGGTTTATCGCCACCTACGAGAGCGGCGAAATCACCCTCGACGATCCGGAGATCGAGGATGCGCGCTGGTGTACAGAGGACAATCTACCGACCCTGCCCGGCAAGATCAGCATCGCACGGAGGCTGATCGATTGGTTTTTGGAAAGGAATGCCGGCAAATGATCAAATTCTGGCTGATGACAACTGCAGTCTCGGGATTTCTGACGGTCGCCCTCGGGGCGATTGGAGCTCATTCGCTCAAGAGCGTCCTGACTGAGTATGGAAGTTCCATCTTTGAAAAGGCGGTTCTCTATCAGATGTTTCATACCCTGGCTCTGTTAGGTGTAGGATTGCTCCAGTCTGTCTTTAGAGAGACGGATTTTTCCCCGGCAGGTTTTGGCTTTCTGACTGGGATTCTCCTTTTTTCGGGAAGTCTTTATGTTCTGGCCTTGACGGGGATCAAATGGCTCGGCGCCATTACTCCGGTTGGTGGACTGGCCTTTCTTTTTGGCTGGGCGTGGCTCATTTTTTCAATCTCAAGAACACGCTTATAGATTCTTCCATGGTTAAATCTGAGAATTGTTCTCTAACATTTGCGGTAAGCTTTTCGTAGGGCAGGCCACCGTGCCTGCCTTGTGAGCTGGTGAGAGGCGCTGCTCAGTTGGTCGGCACAGAGGCCGACCCTACGAAGATCATATTTGCATGAGGGTGGGAAGGACAGAAGGAAATTTCAAATATATTTGTTTAGCCTTCAGTGCTGAGCTCCGCGGCTGCCGTTGGGAATTTACTTCTCGCTGCAACCTCCCTGGGTGTCGCATGCGTCTGGCTGGGGATACTTTCCTTGATCAAGGACGACGTGCTTCAATTCCTCGGTGAGCCACGGGGAGAATTTATGGCAGTGGTTCCGGTGGGCCATCCTCTGGCTTCCAGTAAGGGTCCCCAGAAACAGCCGCTTGAAGTGAAAGTGAGGCATCTGGACTGATTTTCAGGCAATTTCCAAATGGCATCAAAGGCCCTTCGCGTGTTCAGAAGGGAGATGCAGCCCCCCGGTATGTCTCCGCCATGCTGTTTCGTATTTGACACAGTGGCCGGCTTTTTATATACTTGCCTTTACTAATACAAACGGAATTTGTTTTTACGATTCTGAAGGGCGTGGTCCCCGATCATGCCGGTAGGCGGAGCGTTCAGGGAACGTTTCCTGCAGTTAATGTAAATTACTTAAGGGGAGGGATGAGGAACGATGAGCTTAATCATTATCATTGTCGTCGTCGTTGTGCTGATTTTCTATGTGATCGGTCTTTACAATGGATTAGTGCGCGGAAGAAATGAGGTGAAGAGTGCCTGGAGCTCGATTGATGTTCAGCTCAAACGAAGGTATGACCTGATCCCGAACCTCGTGGAAACCGTCAAGGGCTACGCGGGCCACGAGCGGCAAACCCTCGAGGCGGTGGTCAAGGCGCGTCAGCAGGCTGTAAGCTTCAGCGGTAGCATGGAGGACCGGGCAAAAGTTGAAAATATTTTGACCCAGTCCTTGCGCTCGCTCTTCGCTGTCGCCGAAGCTTATCCAGATCTCAAAGCGAATCAAAATTTTCTCGCCCTGCAGGAGGAGTTAGCCGCAACGGAGAACAAGATTGGCTTCGCACGGCAGTATTACAACGACACAGCCATGCGCTACAAGAACCGCGTTGAGGTTTTCCCGGGCAACATCGTTGCCGGGATGTTCGGGTTTCATGCCGAGCCTTTTTTCGAGACGGAGGCAGCAGAAGAGCGTAAGGCCCCTCAGGTCAAGTTTTAAATGGATCGGAAGGATGGAATATTGGAATGTTGGAACAATGGGCATGGACAGGGAATCAGGAACCCCTGATGGAAGATGGATTGACACGGGGGAGTGTTTATAAATAGAAGGGAGTTTTTATGGTTGAGACAATTCGAAACATCGGCTGGTCCATCGTATTCTCGGTGATCGGAGGTCTGCTGGGCATGGTGCTTGTCGTGATTGCATCATTGATTGTGCCCCGGTTGATCGATCGACTGACACCGAATATAGACGAGGAGAAAGAGATTGCTCGTGGAAACAGTGCGGTGGCGGAATACTTTGGCCGGGTGGTGGCCGCTACGATACTCGGGGTGAGCATTGTTGTTGCCGCTGCGGTCCTTGGCGGCGTCTTAGCGGCGTTGCACTAAGCCAGCCGAAAATGGACTGGAATAATGGAATGCTGGAACGATGGAATAATGGGCCTGTCAGGCGAATTCCATCGGTTCCAATAATTCAAGCTTTCGAGCTGGACGTTTCGAACGAGTCGTCTTCTTCTTCAGGTTTTGCTATGCGCTGCGGCGCTCTTCATCGGTACGAGTGGCGGTGAGAAAGGTCATGTCCGTGAGAACCTGTATGAGATTGTTCATTTGGTGGATAGCCCTCCTGCTGATCTCTATTACTCCCGGCTTCTCCTGGGCGCGGGGTGGAGGCGGGTGCCTGATGGAGGGCACGGAGGTTCTTACCCCGAATGGCAGTAATGCGATCGAGAACCTGAAAGAGGGCGAGTCCGTCTGGAGCGTAACGGAGGGGAAACTCGAGAAAGGGAAGGTCCGGGCGCTTACGAAGGTGCGTCCGGAGGAGTACATTGAAGTCTGCACTGATAGAACGAAGTTGGAGGTCACATCGGAACATCCGATGATGGTGGCCAGGGGCGAATACCGGCCTGCAGGTCTGCTCCGGGTGGGTGACACAGTATATCTTGCAGAGAAGGGAAGACTTGAAGCGTCTAAGGTCGAATCTGTGCGTCGAATCGTGGCAAAGGGTCCGGCTTTCAACCTGCTCGTCAGCCCGGGAGGAACGTTTATCGCAGGAGGGTTCGTTGTTCACAATAAGGGGTGTTTTCTGCCGGAGAGCCCGATTCTCAAGGCCGATGGCACTGAGTCGGCCATCAGCGCCGTCAAACCGGGGGAAGAACTTCTGGCCTTCACACCCGAAGGACGCATGGTACGTACAAAGGTCCGGGAGATTATAGATCATGAGGTGGACGAGTACGTTCTTCTCAAGACGGAGCGGGTGACGCTCCGGGTGACCCTGGAGCACCCGTTCTACATTGGCCGTGGGACGTTTAAAACGGTCGAGGCCCTCAGAGAAGGGGATGCTCTTTTTGCCTGGGACGGAAGCTGGTTCTCCGAACAACGGATCATTTCATTAGAGAGAGTTTATGAACGGGTCCAGGTCTTCAACCTCCAGACCGATCAACCCAACACCTTCTTTGCGGGACGCATTGCCGTCCATAACAAGGGTGGATGTTTCCCGGCAGGAACAAAGATTGGGACACCCAACGGTCCTGTTGCTATAGAAACGCTTACTGCAGGTGATGAGGTTTTAGGAGTCACACCTGGTGGTCTTACCGTTCGGACCCCTGTGGAGAGCATTTTCATAAGCAGAAGCCCTCTGCTGAGAATAAAGACGGATAGGGGAGTGCTTATGGCAACAGAGGAACACCCGGTGAGCCTCTGGGGGGGCAGGTTTGGGCGAGTTGGAGACCTGCGTCGAGGGGACCGCATTGTGAAGTGGAAAGCTGGCAGGCTCGTGGCAGGAAATGTCCGTCAAGTGTCCGATGGGGCAGCCGAAGGGCTGGTTTTCAACCTTCAGGTAGGCGAACCTCACACATTTGTCGCAGAAGGGATTGTCGTTCACAACAAGGGGGGAGGTTCGTTTCATTCGGGTTCCGGTTCGAGCAGTGGCGGTGGCTCGTCATCAGAGGGGGCGTTGGCCGCGTTTATTGTCACGATAGTTTTCATTACGGGCATCGTTTTGCTCATATTCGTCCTGTCGAAAAGGAAAGGCAGCAGCAAGAGCGAAAACCTCGACTATGTTTACAGTCAAGACAA
>Ga0209777_10004805_pt1 | contig 15841 bp, 17 predicted proteins | sample FrelakmetHBP12HB_FD_187147 | JGI IMG/M metagenome (GOLD analysis project Ga0209777, IMG submission 187147) | Freshwater lake sediment microbial communities from the University of Notre Dame, USA, for methane emissions studies -HBP12 HB (SPAdes)... | ecosystem: Environmental > Aquatic >... | reverse complement strand
AGCCTACAAATGAAGGCACAAAACGCGGGGGTTGCCAAGTGGTTAAAGGCGCAGGGCTTAGGACCCTGTCACGAAGGTGTTCGCGGGTTCGACTCCCGTCCCCCGCATAAAAACCTTTTATGCATATCGAATTTGCTTCAGACTGCCTTATTTAGTGTTAATGTCTCGATGATATAAAGCTTATCGCGTCATTTAATACGGGATATGTCGCGTAACCTCATTGAATTTCTTAATTTTCCCATATCCTCATAGCTTAAAAATGGGGAATCCTTATTTCACTTTCACAATCGGGGTCTCTTTAGCCTTTATCGATTCTATGGCCTTTTTCACTTCATCTGTGTAGGCAAGCAGATGCGCAATTTCGTTCCTAAGAGTACTTAGATTCTCAAGTTCGCTCTTCTCTTTCATCAATCGTGAAATTGCATATACGATTGCATGACTCCTAGTCGCGAACCGATTGTCTGCTATTTCTTTATCCATCCAAGCAATTTGATCTTCATCTAGCGTGATCGATAACTGAATTTTCTTTGAGGGCATAGTATACCATTGAGACCAATTCTATATAAAGTTTACCTGTCTGATAGGATAGAATACTATAGAATCCTACCAACAGCTATTTAAGCTTACAATATGATATGATACATCATCCAACGTGGATTGAATAAATGACAAAAAGGGAAATGATGCCGACCAAAAACAAGACCGAGAGCATTCAGGCTCAAAAGCCCAAGGAAAAAATTCCAGAGATCGATCTTAGTGCCAAGATTTATCCGATCACGGAATACGTCGATGAAACCGGGAAGGTTGTTGCCCCACATCGCAGTATTTACGAATGCGGCGATTGTGATGGGGAAGGCGGCATCCGAGAAGTCGAGTTTGAAGGATATAGAACCATAAAACCACGGACAAGGCTAGTCTCTCAGACTGAAATGTTGGAAGCCGAGCAGGTGGCAGAGCGGGAGGAGAGAGAACTGCTTGATCTGAATCGCCGTGCGCTACCTATCATTAAGGGGGCTGTGAAAGGTGGCAGTATAACCATATACGGCCATGAGTTCGTGCCACATACCAAAATAAACGATCTACTGACACAGAATCCTGTGATCTCGTCGGGAACGGATCGCCGCTTCGGTTATGTGGAGGATGGATGTGGAGAGAACAAAAGCAAGCACTTGTCGCCTAGCTATCATCCGATCTCGACTGCGCCACACTATCAATATTGGGATGAGGGCAAATACCAGCGTATCTTTGACATCGGTGACAAGTCGCTCGATACATATTATCTGATAGATGCATTGGACTTTAAGTGTGATGTCACAGGCCGTTGGATATCAAGTCATATAATCTATCACAATCCAAATAATAATCAAGTCTCTGTGTGGTGTCAAAAGTGTTTCGTTAGAGGCGAGAAGTGGCCGTGGCATAGGATTACAGATCACGAAGTGTTGGAAAAAATTGGTGCTGAACTCGGAATTGAGCTAGTTCGATACAAGAAGGCAGAGACGGAAAAAAATATTCTTGAACTGGTGCGAAATTCTTCGGGGATCTGCATAGATCAGATCAGTCAAGAACTTGACATATCAAAGGATAAGGTTAAACGCGGGGTGACTCGGCTTAAAAAAAAGCACAAGATACGGGCAAGAATAGTGGGTAAAACGACACGCATCTATCCAATCTGAAAGGATTTATTATGAAATTAAATGGGAGAGAAAAATTTATGTACTCTAATCCAATTGGAATTCGGATAATCATGCAAAGGGCAAAAAGTGGTGAATTCAATTTAATTATCCCCGCTTGGATCGCTGACCGTTGGGGAGAGCTTCTTGTCTTCAACTTTGATGGCAGGGAGCTTTCGATCACATCACCAACAGAGGAGAGCAGCGATTAAATTATGAAATTATAATTATAATGGTAGATCTCCTAGAAAACTCGTACAGTAGGGGCGCGTGTTGTCATGCGCGCCCTATTTTTTGTTCAATAATGGGTAATAAAAATGCGGAGGTAATAAGTATGAGATTCTTGCGAAAGGCACAAAATGTTCACCCGGAGAGGGGTCGTTACCTAACGGTTTCAATTCCGGCAGAACTGACTAATCTATTCCCCACGGATTGGATGTTCGTGCAGCCATTGAAAAATGGCCGGGGATTAATTATCGTACCGGCTGAAGCAAAACCAATATTCGATATAATCGAGTGAATAGAATCGCCCGGCGATCTGTTACAAGCAGCCGCCGAGCTTTAAAGAGTTGATGTTGTATGAAAGACAAGGCATCGAAGGTATTTAAAGCTGCGGACTTCGCCGCCCATATAGGGGATGTGTTGTTCGCCCGGAAACGAAATCTACACGAATTCTCGGCAAAATTAATTGAGGTTCGCGAAGATGAAGATCAGTTGCTCTTTCAGACGCGAAGTGGATCTGTTATCGTCGATCAGGCGAGCAGCATCATCTATTTTGTCGTGGTCGAACCAAAAGAGGTGGGGTAGATGGCCGCCATCCCTGAGGTATTCGATCAGCCCGGCGCAGGTTTTGTCTTTCTACACAAAGGCATCAAATTTCCACCTTATCAAAAGGAATGGCAGTTACGAGAAAATGCCCACACGTTCCAAGAGGCGAAGGAACATTGGGGCAATGTAGGGATTATAGCCGGTAATGGCTATATTGGATTGGATCAGGATCAACTAGAAGCTTTTCAAGGGCTTAAACTGCCGGACACAACTGAGTGGGAGACGAGACCAGGACGGCGAGGGCTGTGGTTCCGATGCTCTGATCTCACGCCGGAACTGCTCGCCGTGTATGGAAAAGAGGAAAATCAGGCGCAATTATATCTCTACAAGGACGGTGAGCAGGTTGGCGAGGTCAAGCTTGAGCGATCATATCAGTTAGTTCCCCCCTCATGGAAAAAAATAGACGAGCAACGTGTAGATTACAAGATGTTGGTCAATAGCCCACCTGCTGAGATTTCCATAGGTTGGCTGCTATCGGAGCTTAAACGGCTTGATATTACCTTCACCGAGAAGAAAAAAACAAAAACTACAATGCACAAGGTAACATCAAACACGAAGAAGGCTAAGGAATTTCTAAGCGAGGCAATAGTTAACGCAAAAATCGGAAACCGTGCTAAATTGGGGTTATGGCTCGCTTGTCAACTTCGTGATTTAGGGGTAGAGGTAGGCGAGGCATCAGAATATCTAATGGCGTACGCACGGGGTGTTCCAAGGGGTGATGACCCCTACATCGAAGCCCAAGCCCAAGATGCCATTAAACAAGCGTATAGCAGGGAACCGCGCGATCCACCGGAGGCTCAAGGGCCGGAAATCGTACCTGAGTCCCGTGAGATACTCAAGGATCTTCCCGTGATGGTTGGGGAGGACCCGAAAGCAATTAACAACCCCGAAATCCTACAAGCTTTAGCCAATCTCAAAGTATTAGATCCAATTGCATATGGAATCTTAATCGATGGGTTGAAGCTACCAAGAACAGCCAAAACAGAAGCCAAGAAAATAATTGAGGGGTTGGCGAGTCGGTGGAAAACAGAGAGCGTGGATGTTAAAGATGAAGCGCCAATACCGAAAAAGGTCGTCCGGGTGGGCGACAACATTATGCAACGGTGTGATGTCGTGAAGTTTCTGACCCACCAAGCGCAGCGAAATCATATCGGCGATAAGGAAGTTATTGAACACCTGTTAGCATCGATTGCTTCCACCAATTCATTAACGAGTGCAGGAATTCAACCGGCCATTTCGGGGGAAAGGGGAATTGGAAAGACCGATGCTGCGATGGCAACCTTTCATATCGTGCCGCCGGAGTGGAAGGTGGATACATCGATCAGCAGCAAGACACCATATTACATTGAGTGGAAAGATGGTCTGATTGTCTTCTCGGACGACGTGGAATGGTCGCCGGAACTGATTCATACTTTGAAACGGGCGATGGGCAGATTTCAGACAAAGCAGACTCACACATCTTTGGACAAGGATCTAAATCCGGTGGCCCATGAGATGGCTTGTAGGGTGGCTTGGTGGCTCTCAAGTGTGGATAGTGTTGCCAATGAGCAACTGATTGATAGACAATACTCTTTGGACGTTGATGACAGTCCAAAACACGCTGAAGAGGTGTCCAAATTCATCAAGGGAAGGCGCGCCAAGAAGACCGTTGCATATGCCGTTGATTGGAAAATCGAGGTTGCGAGATACATCATCGGCAAGATAAAAGATCATGCGCCCTTCCGAGTCATTATACCGTGCGCTGACAAGGCAGAATGGTTCTTGGTAAAGGATCATAGGACTCAGAAGAAGTTTTGGGACTTGGTCGAGGCGTTTGCCATACTCAGATATGAGCAGAGATACATCGATGCCGAGGGGTGGTTATATGCCACGAAGCAGGATTTCCTCGATGCTAAAGAACTCTTCATGAAGCGCAAGGTAAGCCACAAGACAAAGCTCACCAATGCGCAGAAAAGGGTTGTATCGGCAATCTCTTCTCTTGGTGATGCCACCCAGGCGAACATAGCGCAGAAGACGGGGATGAGTCAACAAGCCGTGTCGAGTCACCTAAAGGCGATCATGGAAAACACGCCGTTTGTTACCTCAGAGAGAGGGGACCATGGCGAGATGCTATATCGGGCAAATGTCACCCCGTTTGATATCGCCGACGAGTCCATCATAAAACTGCCGGATGACTATGAAGATCCGGCTTACAACCCCGTGGAAGGGGCGCAAGATAGTGAAAATAAATCCTTACAACCCTCTTACAACCTCGTTACAACCAACCTTACAACCCCCACAATCACTAACTGTGGTAACAATACTAATACTTTACAACCTACTAAAAGTACACGGGCTAGTATAGAAGTAAGTGAGTGTGTGATTGGCTGTGAGAAAAAAATTAAACTTTTGGCTGTACCCCCGAAAGAAGGTTGTAAGGTTGTGAACTCGCCTAATGCTAGTGAAACGCCTGTTGTAACGAGGTTTGTAAGGGGTTGTAAGGTTTTGGAAAACGATCCAATGCCACCGATTGTGGAGGTTGTAAGTTCGAATGATGCTGGTTGCGATACGGAAGTGCCTGAGTTTAAGAAACTTCAGATAATCTACGTCCCCAAAGGTCCGGCGGGCGAGTATGGCAATCTTGCTTTCAATCCGTGGGTAGGATGTATACACGGCTGCAAATATCAGCATTATAAGAATCAAGATGCTTGTTATGCACCTCAATTCTTCCACAAAACTGTAGAAGAATTTCGTAATCCCACACTTGCACGGAATATGCTAAAAAGACTTGAGCATGATCTTAAGCTTCTTCAAAGTGGCGTTCCGATCCTTGCTAAGTGTGGTGAAAAATATGTTGAGGTCACGGAACAGCATCGCAGCAGCCCCGTGTTCATCATGTTCGGGGGCGATCTATATTCCCCACCGTCGCCGGAGCTTCCTCGAAATGTGCTTGAGTTGTTTAATCAGTACAAGGTACCTTTTGATGTGCTAACAAAAGGCGGCACCAAGGCAGTCCACGATTTTGATCTTTACTTTGAAGGATGTCGGTTTTGGACTACATTGACCTTTGATAATCCCGAAGATTCTAAGACATGGGAACCCGGCGCAGCATTGCCCGAAGATCGCATAACTGCCATGGAAATTGCTCACGAGCGTGGAATCAAGACGGTCGTTAGCTTTGAGCCGGTGATAGAAACGGATCAGACCTTGCACTTGATCGAGCTTACTAACTTTGCAGATTTCCGATACGTGGGCAAAGTGAACCATAACAAAGAGCTAGAGGATGCAATTGATTGGCCGAGGTTCAGAGCCGACGCTGAAGCATTGATGGGGAAGCTGGGCCTAGCATATGAATTGAAGGCGGATTTGGCGAGGGCAGCACAGGGCGATAATTCCCTCAAGTGCAAATGCGCCGAAGATGTGGTTAATTGCTTGGACAAATATGCCGATGTAATCAAGACCCCTGTATTAGGTGAGTACCTTCCGAAGTTCGGTATAGCCTATACGAAGGTAATAGGTCAGCTTGAGGCGCGTGGGTGGCATTTAGACCACGCAAATAGGATCATGATGCGCCGGGGGAAGGCAACAAGTGGCGAGTCAGTTCAAAACGCGGCCAAAACCTAATTTTTTAGAGGCTTTAGAATGATTGAAGATTTATTATTATGTCCATTATGTAAAAGCACCCATATTCAAATCCGAGGCTACCGTGGTCTTGGACTTTCGTTCGTGTGTTTAGATTGCGCCACTCGTTTCACGGAACGGATGAGCCTTGAAAATGACTTGATGCAAGCAGAACAGAAAGCCTTGGGGGCAGAAAATGATAGATGATGATCAAGAGATGCGTAAAATCGCATTGCTTCGCCGCCGCGCCGAGTTGATGGCGCTCGTTGAATCGATTGACAAGGAACTTGCGGTTCATACTCAACGGCGTGGTTCCGTGATGGGCGGTAGGGAACCGGTCGGAAGATTTCAAACCCTCGAAGTGAGGGATTGATAGATACCTTGGGAATCAAAACACAAAACAAAGGGCTCAAAGTGATGCCTTTGTTTTTGCCGGAAAAAGAAAAGCGATTTTTAGAGAGCAACCGAAACCACATATTCGCCCCGTTGGCTCACGGCCCATCGATTAATTTATACTGTTTATATATTAATCGCGCGCGTTTCCACCATAACATTGTAAAGTTTTGGTGCGAGTAGGCATTATTATAATCCATCATTAATAGTGTGAAAAACTGATAACTATGTCACATGAAGCGTAGTACTCAATACCGGTAAGATGCCCACAGATATCGATAAAAACAGCACTTTTTAGGAAGTTGATCCCCTTATACAACGTCCTCGAAATAGTTATTCTCAACAGATACGGGTTTTGAGAGATCTTCTACATTTCTTTATTATGTGGCAGCCCGATTGGTGATACGCCAAATATGTCACCACATATTGAATTTGTTTTGTTTTGTGGTGGAACATATCCTATGACCCTTGCTGCCTTCTTACTATATCAGGATGCTCTCAGAAGCCTCTAGAGGCCCGTAGGGACGAGGATCGCCCCGGCCCTGGGCGCAAGTGCTTGGCTCATCGTTTTTGGGGCGTTTTTATCGAATTTAATGCCTTAAATGTGGCAGGTATGAATTATTCGAACGGCACCCACTAAAAATGGGGTGAATGTAGTAGCATCTGCTACTTACTAACACGGTAAAAGCAAATATCGAGGTGAATTATGGCAGCAAGTCTGAATTTCAGAAATTCAACATCGGTAGAGCGATTTCTGTATAAAATCTCTCAAGATTTGTTGAAAGGCAAAATAACACCATCACAGGCGAATTCTTTAATTAAAGCGTGTTCTGTGTGGCTTCAAGCAAACAAAATGACAAGAGACTCTGAAATCCTCAGACGGCTTGATGGCATCGAATATTTCTTATCAATGAAGAAGAAAACAAAGCCCCCCGTGCTTGGTTTGAGAGAAGGAGAGCAGTGAAAGAATATTTTGGGATAGAAACTTAAAAAACGATATATGGAGGCGCGTTATGAATTATATCTACGATGTTTATGAAAGATTAGAGAATATCGAATCAGCTTTGGTTTCAACCCAAATGCTGCCAAGAAAAACGTATGTTTTGGAATTTGCCCGGACGTTCCGTGATTTTTTGGGTTTACTCGATCCATCCACGATGGAAGCCATGAATCGGCTCGCCGGGAAGGTTTTGAAGGGCGCGGAACTCAGCAGCGATGATTTGGCAGCAATTTTTGAATTTAATGAGTCGTACAGACAATTTTTCAATTACGCCGATCGTGAAGAAATGCTCTCTGTTCATTGGGAAAACGAAGTAATTCTACCCGAACCCCCCGGCTTCGACCAATTTGTAGACCAATATCGAGAGACGCATATGATCAAAATCGCGTTTACCCCTCGATGGAAAACATGGCGCGCGACCCATTCGGGTGGTTTGAAGGAATTTAGGGATTTTCGCCCCCCCGTGCCCGTGGAAGCGAAAAGCAGCGAACCAAAACAAGAAAAAAATGTGTATCCTATTTTTGTTGCATGTGATTAAAGGTGATTAAAATGCGTTATGATGAATGTTTGAAAGATATAGGAAAGAAGCATCGAGAAATGCATTTCAGAAAAGACGTTTCCGTCCCCATTGAAAAACTCGGCTCTGTACTTTCCGGCGAGCAGGGGCGCGAGAACCAAGCCTTTGCCACAGCAGAGCTTCACGAAGACCCCTCCCATGGAAACAGCAGCTTGCCCGAAGGCACACGGCAACCTGCTAAAGATCCATTTGTGCCGAGACCGTCACCACAGATGGAAAAGGAAATAGATGAAATCATTGGCGGCAGCATGAAAGCCGATGCACTGCTGCGTAATTTTGCAAACCAAATTGTACACTTCAACCCACTTGAAAACCCAAAGGATTCCTATCGGCGCGCAATATGGGAAGCAATTCGGCAGTATCCCGATATTTTCCGGCTCCGGGCGACCACCAAGCTGACAGCCGAAATTGGTCAGAGGCAGGGATAAACATGGGCGAGATTTTTGCATATTTTTCAAAAAACCCCGATCGAGGCAACTCTCTTTTCCCATTCGTCGAAAATTACAAAGCTTGCCTCATAAAAGCGAGAGAGCTTAGGCGACAGCAATTCCTTGAGTGCCTCGGCGTGAAAATGGAAGGCAGGGGCGTAGAAGCAAAAATTTTTGTGGAAGATTTAGAGCGATTTCAAGCGTTAGAATCCGAGCGTCTCGCTCTTGTGGAACGTGCAAAGGGAATATTAAAATTTTTTGAGAAGTTGGATTCAATCATTTCCAAGGCACAAGGCATCCAATTGAGAACACCCACCCCCGATTCCTTGCGTGGTGGGGGACCACAGAGGCGCAATCAGATAGTGCAACTGCGGCGCGATTTGGCCGAGAAAGCCTCGCTGAGGATGGGTGTCCAAACATTTGCCCAACCCACAGCAAGTCCGGGGGATTTGGCCGTTATTATGGCCGATGAAATCAGAGACACGGAAATCGAGTGCGAGATTCTTGAGGGCGAAGCTGTGGTGTTGGATAAACTCTATCGCGAGTGTGCAAGAGTCATTTTGGATGGTCGACACTTACTAACGCCCGCCGAGGAACCACAGGAAGTGGTTGAAGAGCAGTACGAGCACCCCCATTCCTACACGGTCGAAGAACGCCTTGGCCCGGTTCCGAGATACTTGCCTGCAAATGAGTGAGGTGTCAGCAACGGAAGCGAGCGGCCAAAAATAGAAGGCGGCGATGATTCCCGCCGCCGTCTTTCTCTTCAAAACCTACTGTCTATGCCGTTCACCTTAGGAGAACGGATTGAAGTCTTTAGGAAGGTTTTTCTTGGAGTAACTGCAATCAGTCTGAACGAGGGATAAAGATTGAAGCTAAGAGAAAATGTAATGCTTGTCATGCTGCTATTGGTGTTGGCGGTGCCTGCAACAGGAATAGTTGTAGAACAAACGGTTGGTCCATATACCATCAGTTTTGACCTAGTAGATCCCTCGCTGAAAATAAATTCGACCGCTTGTGTTTGGGATGCGACGGACGACATGGGATTCATTCGTATCGAACAAAAATCTCATCAGAGAGAAACTTTCGATGCCAATGGCGGTAAGGTGGGTGTTATTCAAATATTTTACAGTGAGCGAGGATTTGTACTTGGTTCTGAGTATGATGTGAAAAATTATACGAAAGGCCAAGACATAAACAGCAGGAAAATAGGTTTTACGAACACAACTACATATAAAAGACTAGTTGATAATGATCCTAATGCTGATGTGGTTGTCGCCAACTCTCCATATGGTACGGGAGATAACTTATATAAAGTAACCTATAGATATAATAGAAGTACACTCGTTACATTTATTGGGAAAATGGATGGATTTGACACATTCTTAAATACCATTCACCTGACTGTTAAAAATTCGGATGCGAACAAAACAACCCAACCCCTACAACCTGCCACTGATGTAATATTCCATCATTTCGGAGTAGACGCGCGTAGTTTGAAGTATTCTGAAATAGTAAATGTCAGTGTAACAGAGTTTGCAGATTCGATGAATAACAATGCGTTTACGTTACTACATGATATCGATTTGGCAAATGAAACACATAATTATGATGCAATTGTAAGGGATGCGGATTTAATTGCACGAAATTGGACACTTGTAAATGACATGGTCGATGCTTTCCATAGGGCTGATTTATACGATCGAGCAGATACACTTTATAAAGCAACGTACTACGGCCCTTACGGAAAGGTGTCCGAAGCACCTTATTGGGGCATGATTCGCGATGCTCGCGCAAGAATAAATGAGAGAGAGCAGGATGTTGCGGAAAAGGTCGCGGAACAGGCTAGAATTGATTACGAAAACGCATCACACGCAGTAAGCTCCATACCTAACACGGGATTCGGAAATTATACCTTCGATGAAAAAGATAAGGTCAGAGCCACTGTGAAGAAAGGCACTGATGTAGTTCACATGATGGCTGTGGAAGAACTGCCAACCGATTACGGATATACAAAAGATTCGGCGCAGTATACAGTAACTTCGACAGGCACGCACATCAAAGGATACATAGACTATACTTTAGACGGCTACGTTATAATCATGCAGCCTAGGACGTCATCATTGACCAAAAGAGAGTTCATGGGTATCCTAGATAGCTTCCACCGAATTGATTAGTTAAAATAAGAGGAGCTAAGAAGTCAGATATTGGCTATGCTTCTCTATTTTTACACATCAAAGATGAGATCAAGTATGTGGAAAACGAATGTGATAGGCTTGAAAGTGAAGCCCAAATCTTGGACGACTTGTATAAAGAAGCTTCAAAGATCATTATTCAGAATCGTGGTCTATTACAACCGGCTGAAGAGCCACAGGAAGTTGGAAGCCACCATTATAAAAATAAAATTCAAAAAATTACAGCGCGGCATTAAGATCCCGACGACCGACTTGGGGAGATCGTGAACTTTTCAATGACGTCCCAAGCACGAAGATCAGAATCAGGTAGTGTCGTAACCGTGAGCATCGCAATCGTGTCGTCAGTCATCAAGATACAAATGTCGCCTGTGCTACATTTTGGCAAAATCCCTCGACCGTTTGCATCTGAGACGTAATCAAAATCTTGCTCTGACAGCAACGCAGGTTTACCATTAAATTCGATCTCTTTCACGGAACCGCCTGTCGGAGTCCCAAAGCCCCCCTCATAGAACTCGGCTAAAATGTCTTGTGCGCCTTCTCCACGATCTTCTTCGGGAACTTTATTAACTTGGATACTCACACTAGCCAAGAGATCATTTTGGTTGGTATCCGTGATACTAGGAAGATTCTTCGGATCAAGAACAGCTCCTTTCCTAGGCAACCAAAACGCATCATTTAACTTAACTCCTTCCCAATTGACTATACGAGGTACCGTAACTCCATTACTGACAAGCTCCACAGAGTTACCATCCTCAACAGCTCGTGGATCTTTCAACTGCCACTGATCCCCTAGATCTGCTGTGAAAGTCCAACCGCTTATATCGACACTTGCTGCATGGCCTCCCACGCCCACACTTTTTTCTGCGTCTACAGTCTTTTCAGTGGGGGATATTAATATTGATATTAATATTCCCAAAATCATCACAAATAACAGAAATACGAATGTATATACTACGTATCCAACAATTCTTATGCCTTTGGTCTTACTATTGATCAAGGGAAGCTTTTCCTTTATTCCCATTTTATTAACCTCTCCCCAAATTACATTTGGTGTCTATAGTTAATATACAGTAATAATAATTAAGTTTATCCACCAACATCACCTTATTTTCTTAATTGAGGGTAAGTTATGCATTTATTATGCAAACATTAATCATCTTGCATGCCACGCGTGACCGTCTCGCTTACCGCCCCAACTGATTACTTTGCACCATAGCATCTACCAACATACACCATAGAGTACACCATTACTTACACCATTGATCCACCATAAATTTAAGTATCTATAAAGCCATATGGTGCATATGCAGCGCATCTATGCACAGCTAGACGATTTGAAATATATTACTCATTCACAAAAGTTACTATTAGCGGCATATGATCACTCTTTTTTGCCCAATCAGCATATTCTCCAATTTCGACATTTTCCAATTTAAAATCTTTAAATGCAAAGCAATAATCTACATGATAAGGTTTGTTCATGTTATGGTACATGAATAGGGTAGGTTTTGTTTCCTCCCAAAATTCATCTCCATAAAATGAATGATATGCACTAGAGCTTAATCGGCCTCATCTAATTCTATAAGCAGCTGAAATCGGCTTGTAGCACCATTCACGGCTAAAATCAAGCCTTTACCTCGGTTAGTGGCAGTCGATATAAGGATATTTAGATTTTCGATCTCCTGTTTTTCAATTTCTTCTTTTAATTTTAGGCCCATCAGATGTCGTTGGTTTATTTGTTCAATAATCCTGCATTCCTGAACAAAAAGAGAAACCTCATTCGGATTGATCGAATCAACTAAAAATGGTGCGGCCAAAAATCCTTCCAAAGCGAAAGTAAAAATTCCCCTAGCTTCTGTGAATTTAGGCATTTCTTCCGAGATGCTTTTCAACACTTGAATAGTCAGGAAAATATCATTCCGCATCCCGTTTAAGCGAGGCAAAAGTTGTTCCGTCAGGTGGTAAGTTGACACCATATCGAGCTGATATAAGCGCTCTTCATCCAAGAAGGATACATTCCTACCATACTTATCTTCATCGAGTTCCGAGCGTATCCATTTTCTGGCATTTTCTGACATTTTGCCAGAAATAAATACAATGACTGTGGAAATCCTATTCTCAGCTTCGTTTTCGGGAAGTTGAAATTTTACTGAAAACGCTTGTTTCACTTGTGACAATATCTCTAAGCATTTTCCATTTGCCCCGCCCTGATTGATTGACTCTATGTGTTTAACGACAGCGGCATAATGCCTAAGAAAACCGAATGGCGTAAGCTCAGAAAAAACAAAGTCCTTGCCAAACTCCTGCGTACCATGTAATTCAGCCACTGCAATAAACCCTAACCTCGTTAGGAGTGGACGAATAAAATTTTTTCTAAACTCTGCCTCATCCTTATACTTCTCATAGAGCTTTTGACGCATGAATCCTACTTCACAATTATTAAGAATATAAAGTCATTGAAGGATCACCTGATTTCATAAATTTATCGATGGAATAATGGAGAGAGATCCTAAAATTGATAAAAATTTATTATAAATAATTATTACAAATTAAAAAATGAGCTATTTGCTATGCCCTATCTCTTTACAACATCGAAGAGACGAGTATACCACAAATTAATAGGAATATCTCGATATGAAAAAAAATTAAGTTATCACAAAGTCAAACATTGCTCATATTTCTCCCTTTTTGTTTTATCGCTAACATGCGCATAGCGAAGGGTTGTTCTTATCGATATTTCGGGAATATTACTATTAATATTATTTATTAAAAAAATTTAATAAGATGAAAATTACAAGTAAACTATAACTTTAAGAATTTATCATACTTCAATCGTTTCGTATCCTCCGCTAAATGCAAATATCTCATGCTTGTATTAATGTCATTGTGCCTCAATACATGCTGGATAGTTAGTAGATCACAACCATTTTGCACCATTAGGCTTGCAGGGGTGTGCCTGAATAATACATGTGCTCCGCCCTTCTTAGTAATTCCCGCCTTGTCCTTGTAATAAATTACGAGGCGATAGATTTCTTTTCTATCATACCATCCACCATAGTCGGTATAGAATAATGGCTTTTGCCCTTTCAGTTCTAAGTCCGGTCTTATGGCAAGGTAATCTTGCAGAGTTTCAGCAGCATCCTCTGAAAGATAAACCATGGCGGTCTTTCCACCTTTCCCATCGCGAACCTTCAATGATAGTCTACTGAGATCGATATCTTCCATATCAAGATTACATAATTCAGACGCTCTCAGGCATCCATAGAATGCTGTCTTGAACATGGCTAGATGCTTGATATTATTTATTTGATCAAATATCTTTGAGACCTCGTCAGATGTGAAATAATAAGGTATCGTGTTTGATCTCTTCAAGAAGGGAAATTTTACATCCTGACCTAACATTTTATGAAAATTCTTCATTGCAAAGCAGCAATTATTGATTGAAGAACGGGATAAATCCCTATCCATTAGAGAATTTCTGAAATTTTGGGCCATCTCTGGCGATGGTTGCTCCTTGCCGCAAAATTCAAGGTATCTCCCTACCCTAGCAATATAATCCTCAACTGTACTCTGCCTTGTGCCTTGATCCCTGAGATAACGCTCAAATTGCTTTAGTCTAGTATCGATCCCTTGAATTTCCCATGATATCTGTAACTTCTGCCTCATCTTCATACCTCGCGAGGCAGTCATATGGCTAGACTACGATGCCCTAATTAGTCTAGCAAGCAGAAATCGATAGCTAGAGCGGGGGTTGCCAAGTGGTTAAAGGCGCAGGGCTTAGGACCCTGTCACGAAGGTGTTCGCGGGTTCGACTCCCGTCCCCCGCACTTAAGAAATTATTAGTTATTACCTTCGCTCTATGGATCGGCTATTTGTAGGCATAGACGATTAAATGAATTACCCTCAATCACAAATAATATTATATTAGCAGGATAATAAGAGAGATATCGATGAAGCTTCTACTGGATTATGATGTCTTGGAAGATGCGAAGAGGGATAAAGTCCTCTCCGATAATTTAGAAGACCTCAGAAATACCTTAAAAGATGCAAGCACAGAACTTGATAGTCAACCATTGTCGACAGCTGACCTGAAAAGTTTTGCAGATCTATTTGACTTCATTATAACAGAGAATAGGGATATTCATAAAATCTCAAATGAATTAAACATAAACTATAAAATACTCCTCGTAGATGAAGCGTTGCAGATTTTTAAGGGATATTTAACCAAAGATCGTATAATAACGCCGCCCGCCTTGAAAAGTGAGCTTGTTCGCAATCTAGATTATTCTGATCCAATACTTGATAGTCTAAAAGAAGAATACAATCCAGAATTTGAAAAATGGTTTGGGAAAATATCGGAGAAGAAGAGAAATAGCTGGGTATATTATAGAACAGATGGACTTATTGTTGCGCTTCTAATATACAAATTTGAGGACGAGTCAATCGATGATTCCAAACCGTCTCTCCCTAAGAAAAAACGGCTAAAGATTGCTACGCTAAAAGTTACATATAACGGCTATAAAATTGGCGAACTATTCATTAAGATGGCAGTGGACGTCTCTGTTCGAAAAGGAATAAATGAGATCTATTTAACTCATTTCACGAAACCGCCAGATCGACTGGTCGAATTGATCTCGGAATATGGATTCAATAAAGTTGCTATAAAAGATAATGGTGAGGATATCTTTGTAAAGAGATTAAATGCTAACGACCATGAAGAATTAAAAGACTATTCTCCCATTGAAATCTCAAGAATATTTTATCCCAGCTTCTATGATGGGGATGACATTAAAAAATTCGTTGTGCCTATCCTGCCAGCCTATCACGATAGACTGTTCACAGATTTCCCCCGCAGGCAGACAACATTGTTCGAGCATTCCGGTGAGTTCATTGTTGAAGGAAATACTATAAAAAAGGCATATCTATCCCATTCGAATATCAAAAGAATAGGTCCCGGAGATCTGATATTATTCTATCGATCTGAAGATCTTCAAGCTATTACTTCAATCGGTGTAGTGGAGTCTGTCAAGGGCGGCGTAAAACTGTCCAATTATGGCGGAATAAAATCGTCCACCTATCTTAAAAACCTTCTCCATGTATGGACAATTCTCCAGTTCATCTTGAGAAATTCTGAGGGATCAATCCCTGCC
>Ga0209777_10004804_pt1 | contig 15842 bp, 13 predicted proteins | sample FrelakmetHBP12HB_FD_187147 | JGI IMG/M metagenome (GOLD analysis project Ga0209777, IMG submission 187147) | Freshwater lake sediment microbial communities from the University of Notre Dame, USA, for methane emissions studies -HBP12 HB (SPAdes)... | ecosystem: Environmental > Aquatic >... | reverse complement strand
ACGAGCGCCGTCCCGTGGAAGCGTCTGATCGCTCGAGAGCCCGATCTGAGGCTCCTGCTGCTCTGGGATCGCGAGGCGGCCCGCCTCCTCCCCGAGCCGCCCGATTCAACGGCGCGATCCCGGGTCCTGCTCGTGGTTCCTGTTGGCGCGGATGACGACTCGAGCTTCGCGAACGCGGCGGTCCGCACGTGGGGAGAGAAAAACGTCCACTTCGACATGAGCGGGCTCTTGGGTGTAGGCGCACCGGATTCCGGGAGCCTTCGCTTCATCCGCGGGCTGCGGCAGGCCGGCTGGCCGGATCCGAAGATCGAAGCCGTCCTCGGGAAGAACCTGGGAGGATTCTGAGAGGAATCCGCTGCGAGGAATCGCTACTCCTCTGGATTCTCCTCCTCTTGCGCGTTCAGACCGTCGAGATCGTCTCTTTCGTCGAGGAGCAGCTCCTCGTCGTCGTCGACGAGCCCTGGGTCCTCCTCGGGGTCCAGGTAGTCCTGCCAGTTCTGACGCTTCTCGATGATCCTGTCGGGGCCTGCGTGCGGTTTCTTGGAGCGCTCGGGACCTTCTCTACCCATTCGGCTCGACATCTTTCGAACAACCGTCCCTCGGACGGACCTCCTCTTGAGCTTCTGTCCCGCGAAACGCGCGGGACTGTGGGCGGACCAGTCCACCTATCGGACGAACCGACAGGCGAACTGAGCGGGATCGCCCCCGGCCGGATCCCGGCTCCGCGACGATAGCACGGGAAAAGGGCATTTCAAAGGGCATCGGGATCGCGGCCGGTCGGTCGTATCATGGGAAGTCAATGCGGGAAAATGCGCAGCAGACGCCGGAGCTGATGGCCCCGGCGGGAGACCGGGACGCGCTCCGCGCGGCGATCCGCGCCGGCGCCGACGCGGTCTATTTCGGTCTGCAGGACTGGAATGCGCGCGTCCGCGCCCCCAACTTCACGCTCGAGGGGATTGACGAGACGATCGCCGAGATCCATCGCGACGGGGTCCGCGCGTACGTCACGTTCAACACCCTCGTATTCGGATCGGAGGAGCGGGCGGCGCACGAGGCGCTCGAGCGGCTCGCCGCCGCGCGACCCGACGCCCTCATCGTGCAGGACCTCGGCATCGCGCGCTGGGTCCACGAGAGACTCCCGTCGCTTCCTCTGCACGCATCGACCCAGATGACGATCACGAGCGCCTCGGGAATCGACTTCCTCCGTCGATTCGGGATCGTGCGCGTCATCCTCGCGCGCGAGCTGACGCTCCCCGAAATCCGCCGGATTCGCGAGGAAACGCGGGGCGCGGTCGAGCTCGAGGTCTTCGTGCACGGGGCGATCTGCGTCTCGTACTCGGGGCAGTGCCTCTCGAGCGAGGCATGGGGAGGGCGCTCGGCGAACCGTGGACAGTGCGCGCAGGCTTGCCGGCTCCCCTACGACCTGATCGTCGACGGCGCGCAACGCGATCTCGGGGATCGCGCGTACCTCCTCTCCCCCCGCGATCTCGAGTCTTACCGGCGGATTCCGGAGCTGGTCGCGGCCGGGATCGACGGTCTCAAGATCGAGGGCCGCATGAAGTCGGCAGCGTACGTCGCCGCGGCAACTCACCTCTACCGCCGGGCTCTGGACCTTGAATGGGTGTCTTTGAATGGCAATGCGCTCGACGCGCTGGCTTTGGATACTCGAAAAGTCTTCTCGCGGGGGGCATCCGAGGGGTTCCTTGGCGGGATCAACCACCAGGTCCTCGTCGACGGGCGCGTCCGCTCCCATCGAGGCGTCCGGATCGGGAACGCCTGGACCGCCGGGCGGGGGGTCGTCGAGATCGATCTCGACCCCGGCGTCGCGCCGCCGGTCCCCGGCGACGGCTTGCTGTTCGCCGACGGCCCGAATGAGTCGGACGAGACCGGCGGGAAGGTCTACGAGGTCGGCCCGGCGCAGGACGCGGGCGGGTCGAGGATGTGGGGCGCGCCGAGAACGTCTGGCGCGCCGAAGGGCGGGGCGCGCCGCATCCGCGTCGGCTTCGCGTGGAATGCGGGGCCCGACGCGCGAAAGATCCCGCGCGGATGCCCGGTCTTCCTGACCCACGACCACGTCCTCGACGCCAGCCTGCGGCGTCTGATCCGCGACCCCGGCGAAGCCAAGAGGATCCCGCTCTCGATCGAAGTGGCCGGCGCCGCCGCGTCCCCCCTCGTCGCCGTCTATCGAGACCCGGAGGGCCGCGAGGCCCGGGTCGAATCGCCATCGGCCCTCGTGGAGGCGGAGCGCCACGGGCTCGACGAGGAGGCGATCGCGGCGCATCTCGGGCGGCTCGGGGACACCCGCTACGCGCTCGCGGGCGTGCGTCTCGCCCTGACCGGCGCCCTCGCGTTGCCCGTGCGCGAGATGAACGGGATGCGGAGGGCCGCGGTCGCCGAGATCGAGCGTCTCCGCGGCGGGCCGCTCCCGGGGCGGGCGGGCGCGTGCGAGGAGGCGCCCCCCATGGTAGGACCGGCGACGGAGGGATCTCCCGTGATCGATGCGATCGCGCGCGCGGACGACGCCGTCGGACCGGGCGCGGCGGGCGCGGCCGCTCCCGCGGCGGCCCCTCCCGATGCGATCGACGTCACCGCGACCCCCGCGGACCCGTTCATCGTCCTTTGCCGCACGCGCGAGCAGGTCGAGGGGGCGCTCGACGTGGGCGTGACCCGCATCGATCTCGACTTCCTCGATCTCGTCGGTCTGAAGGCGGCGGCGGCGCTCGTCCGGCGCGCCGGGGCCGAGTTGACGCTCTGCCCGCCCCGCATCCAAAAGCCGGGCGAAGAGAAGATCTGGGACTTCCTGCTCGCGTGCGGGCCGGATGCGATCCTCGTCCGCAACCTCGCATCGCTCGAGCATCTCGCGAGCCGGCGGGGGTCGCGTCCGCTCCTGATCGCCGACGCTTCGCTGAATGCCGTGAACCGCGGGGCGATCGAGGTCCTCTGCGATGCGGGATGCGCGCGCGTGAGTCCGGGTTGGGACCTGAACGGCGAGCAGATCCTCGACCTCGCGGCGTCGGATCGACCCGAGCGGATCGAGGTCCCGCTCCACCATCACCTCCCTCTGTTCCACACCGAGCACTGCGTCTTCGCGGCCACGCTGAGCGACGGCGCCGACTGGCGGACTTGCGGCCGGCCCTGCGATCGGCACAAGATCCGCCTGCGTGATCGGACGAACCAGGAACATGCGGTGATCGCGGACGTCGGGTGCCGCAACACCGTCTTCGAGGCGCGGGGGCGCAGCCTCCTCCCGCTTCTTCCGCGGCTGCGCGCGGCCGGCGTGAGGCACTTCCGCATCGAGCTCCTCGAAGAAGACCTGGGCGCGACGCGCGACCTCATCTCGCGGGTGCGCCCATGAGCCCGGCCTGGCGGATCGGCATCGATCTCGGCGGGACGAAGATCGAGGGGGCCCTGCTCGGGGACGAAGCGAAGTCCCCCCTCGCGCGGCTGCGGATCCCCACCCCTCGCGGGGCGGGTTACGAGCCGATCATCGAGGCGATTGTCGGCGTCGCACGCGAGCTTCTCGGCTGCGTTCCGGGCGGGGCTCCGGCGAGCATCGGGGTCGGGATCCCCGGAACGATCTCTACGACCCACGGCCGCGTGAAGAACGCGAACACGACCGAGCTCAACGGTCGTCCGCTGCGCGCGGACCTCGAGGAACGGCTCGGCCGGCCGGTCCTCTGCGAGAACGACGCGAACTGCTTCGCCTTGGCGGAGGCGCTCCACGGCGCGGGGACCGGGGCGCGATGCGTCTTCGGCGTGATCCTGGGGACGGGGGTTGGGGGCGGGATCGTCCTCGACGGCCGGATCTGGTCGGGGGCGCAGGGGATCGCCGGCGAGTGGGGACACATGATCCTCGACCGGTCGGGCCCGCCCTGCTATTGCGGCCGGAACGGGTGCGTCGAGACGTTCCTGAGCGGCCCGGGGATCACGCGGGCTTACCTCGCCGCCGGGGGCGACGAGCGGCCCGCAGAGGAGATCTGGCGGCGGGCAGGGGAGGCGGACCCTCGGGCGAAGACCGTCGTCGAGGAGTACAAATCCCGCTTCGGCTACGCGCTTGCCCAGATGATCAACCTGGTCGATCCGGACGTAGTCGTCCTCGGGGGCGGGGTTTCGAACTCCCCCGGCCTCGCCGATGAGGCGCGCGAGCGGATCCGCCCGCACATCTTCAACGACGAGGTCCTGACGGATATTCGGCGGCACGCCATCGGCGATTCGGCCGGGGTCCTGGGCGCGGCATGGCTGGGGGGTGGAACGTCCGGACCACATCCGGTACCCTTCGGTGGGTACCCGAACAGTCCCCTCGAGGAGGTGCAATGAAGAAAGAACAGCTGCAAACCGCGATCGATGCGGTGCGCACGGCGATCATCACCGAGATCAAAGGACTTGAGCTCTACCAGACCGCGGCGGCGAAGGTGCAGGACCCCGACGCGCGCCGGATGTTCGAGATGCTTGCCGAGGAGGAGCTGCGGCACAAGGCCTACCTGGAGGGTCACTACGCGTCGTTGATCAAGAGCGGCGAGTGGGCAAAGACCGAACTGACGCCGTTCGAGAAGGACGACGTCGGCGATTTCATCCTGGACGAGTCGTTCCGCAAGTCGATTCGCGGGGGCTCGTTCGAGATGGCCGTCGTCGCGATCGCCGTCGACCTCGAGGCAAAGGCGGTCGACTTCTACAAGAACGTCGCGACGACCGCCGAGGACCCCGAGACGCGCAAGGTCTTCCAGCATCTCGTCGGCTGGGAAGAAGGGCACCACCGCCAGTTCCTTGCGATCGAGAAGGAGATGCGGGACGCGTACTTCGCCGATCGCGGCTTCGCACCGATGTGATCGAGCCGCGCCAGCGGACGCTCACGGGCCCGACCTTTGAACGGCCGGGCCCTTTTGTCTTCCCCCCGTTCGTGACAGGCTCGCCGGTCCGGCCTCGCAATAGCGTGGAACCCGCGCTCGCGAGTCCGGTACAAGCGGGTCGCTCAGCTCAACTCCACCATGGGAGGAATCGATAGATGCGAACAATAATCCGGCCTCTGATCTCCGCGCTCGCCGTCGCCATATTCGTCGCCGGCGTCGTACCCGCTTTCGCCGAAGGCGGCAAGAAGGACGCGGATCCCTCGAAGAGCGTGTCGATCGAGGGGACCTTGATCGACACGAAGTGTTACGCGGAAGACAACAACAACACGGGCAACGATCACGGCGGCATGAAGGGCTGCGGGACGACCTGCGCCCGCATGGGTATCCCGGTCGGTATTCTCGTGGGCGGGCAGAAGGGCGGAACGGTCTTGATCCTCCTCGCCCCCTCGAAGGCCCTCGCGGAATACATTGGAGTGTCGGCGCGGGTCACGGGAACCAAACCGATCGGGGAGGGTACGCTTCTTCCGGACAAGGTCGAGGTCAAGGCCAAGGACGGCACGTTCAAGCAGGTGGACCTGACCAGCATGATGTGAGTGACGGCGGTCTTGTCGAGCGCAGATGCCGGGGCGTAGAGCGGGAGGGGGCCTGTGACAGGGCCTCCTCCTTTTTGTTACTCGAGGCCTCGCGCCTCGAGGTCCTCTTCCTCGAGCCCGATGTAGTGGCCGAGCTCGTGGTAGAGCGTGAGGTTGATCTCGTGCACCAGCTCGTCGCGCGTCTGACAGACGCGCTCGAGATTCCTCTGATAGATGAAGATCGTCGGCGGCAGGTCGGGCGGGTTGAAGACCGATTGCTCGCGCATGCTCCGCCCCACGAATAGACCGAGGACCGAAGGGGTGATCGCCTCGCTCTCCTCGTCCTTCAGGACATCGCGCTCGGGGAGATCCTGAACAATGATCGGGACCTCCTTCAGGTGCGCGAGGAGCTCGGGCGGGAGCAGCTCCCGTGCATCGTTCACTACCCGCTCGAACGCGTCGCGCTGCATGCGCGTGGGGAGCGGATAGCAGGCCCCATCGTCGCGATACGCGCTCTCGTAAAAGGTCTCAGCCTCGGTGTAGCGGCCGAGGTGCTCGAGGGTCTGCGCCAGGCCGTAGTAGACGGGCGCCTTGTCCTTCTCCACATCGAGAACCTGACGGAAGTGCCGCTCGGCCTCCTCGAAGCGCGCGAGCTCGAGCATCGTCGAGGCGAGATAGAAGCTGTGCACAATGGGGCTGTCGACCTTCCCGTCGGAGGACTCGAGCTGCTCGAGCGCCTCGCCGGGAAAGCCGCTCTCGAGGAGAGCTGCGCCAAGGAGGAAGCAGACCTCGGGGTGACCCTCGGTCTCCTCCATCAGCTTCTCGGCCTCTTCACCCGCGATCTCGACGTCGCCCTTCTCGAGGGCGTCCCATGCTTCGTCGATTCGCTGGAGCGTCTGTTCGGACAGGGGATTCAAACGCTCCCTGCCCTTCCTCTTCCTGGCCATTCCTGCTCCTCGCTTGGCTCGGGCTACTGCACTAGGATATCGCTCAGGACCCCCTCCCGGAAACGGCTATGTTGGACGGCGCCGTCATGATGGCGGGCGGGAAATCAAGGAGATCGCGATGACGGGATGTTGCGACCGTGGGCGCCGGCGGGCGGCGCGAATCGCCTGCATCTTCGGTCTCATCGGGATCGCGGGCGGCGCGGCGAGGGCGGGAGCGGTCCCGCAAACGCCTTGCGTGAGCCTCGGTTCCCCCGGTGACGAACTCGAATTCCACCTGTTCCACATGGATGCTCCCGCCGGCGAGGAGACCTTCGCGATCGAGGGGCCCGCCGATTCGAGCGGCGGGTTCGCGATCCGGGCGAGCGGCTCCATCCGCCTCGCCGGACGGGTGTTCACGATGACCCAGCGGCTTGTCGCCGATGCCGGCACCGACGCGCTCCGTGATTACGATCTCGAGGTGACGGGCGCGACGGGGGAGAGGCAGTCGATCCGTGCGACGTGCCGGGCGGATTCCGTCGTCGTCTCGATTGCGGCATCGGGGGCGAATTACCGGCGCGCGTTCCCAACGGGACCGGGCCCGGTCTTCGTGCTCGACAACCTGATCGCGAGCCACGTCGCGCTTCTCGCGTGCAGGATCGCCGGTGACGGCTTCCGTCCCGAAACGCTGAAGGTCGTCGTTCCACAGGTTGGCACCCTCCTGAACGCGGCGACCGTGCCGCAGCCCCCCGCGGCGGACGGGACGCGGAAAGTCGAAATGCGAATCGCTTCGGTGACGGAGATCCTGAGCTTCAATGCGGCGGGGAGATTCGACCGCGTCGATGTACCGTCGCAGGGGCTCTCCTACCAGCGAATGGTCCCCGGCTATGACGGTCCCCCCGAGGAAGGCGCGCCGAAGAAGGGCGCGACGCCAGGCGAAGGCGCGGCGGTGACCGAGGCGGCGCGGATCCCCGACTCGGGCGCCCCTCCGGGACGCCAGATCTTCTCCGAGGAGACGATCCAGTTCGTCTCGAAGAAGACGACCCTCGACGGGGTCTTGACGCTGCCGATGGCAGGACAGTCGATTCCATACCCCGCAGTGATCCTCATCGCGGGCTCGGGCCCGCAGGATCGCGACGCGACGATCGGCCCGAACCGCCCATTCCGCGACATCGCCCGCGGGCTCGCCGTCTACGGCGTTGCGAGCCTCCGGTTCGACAAGCGCACCCTCGCCGCGCCACAGACGATCGATCCTCGCACGCTCACCGTGAAGGAAGAGGTGATCGACGACGCCGTCGCCGCAATCGACTGCCTGCGCTCGCGCACCGAGATCGATGGTTCCAGGATCTCGATCGTCGGTCACGGTCTGGGCGGCGCGCTCGCCGCGACGATCGCACGCGCGGACGGAGCGATCGCGGGTCTCGTGATCCTTGCGGGGACCCTCGCCGACGATCGCGTGATCCTCGGAATGACCCCGCGCTACCTGCGGGATTACGACGCGCGCGATCTCGCCGGCGATCTTCTGGCATTTCGAGGACCCGTCCTGATCCTGTTCGGGGGCAAGGACAATCAGGTCACGTCCCGCGATCTTGATCTCTGGAACGAAACTGCTGCGAAGGGCGGCAAGAAGAACGTGACGGTCCGGACGTATCCGCAGCTCGGGCATCTGTTCATACCGATCCAGGGAGAGCCGGCCCCGGCGACCATGATGCGGCCGGGAAGCGTCGATCCCGCCGTGATCGAGGATATTTCTCGCTTCGCGAGCGCCGCGACAAAGGGGGACGGGAAATGAGGGCCGAGCGTGGAAGGAGCCGGCGATGACGACAGAACGCGTGATTCGCGATTCGCTTCGCGCCGCGTTTCCCGAGATGGTGCGCCTGCGACGCGACTTCCATGCGCACCCGGAGACGGGGTTCCGCGAGAGCTGGACATCCGCGCGCGTCGCCGAGGAGCTCCGCAAGGATCTCGCCGACGTGCGGACGGGGATCGCGCAGACAGGCGTGACCGCACTCTTGCGCCCGGCGGCAACGGGGCCGGCGGCGAGGGCGATCCTCCTGCGCGCGGACATGGACGCGCTGCCGATCCAGGAGGAGACCGCCGCGACGTACGCCTCGCAGCACGGCGGCGCGATGCACGCGTGCGGACATGACGGACACATGACGATCCTGCTCTCCGCGGCGCGGATCGCCGCCGCGACCGAGACGCGCGCGAGGATCGGCGGCGCCGTGCGGTTCGTCTTCCAGCCGGCCGAGGAAGGGCCGGGGGGCGCGCTGCCGATGATCCGTGAAGGGATCATGAAGGACCCTGCGATCGAGGCGGCGTTCGGGCTCCACCTGTGGAGCGAGCTGCCGATGGGCACGGTCGCGGTCACGGCCGGACCGATGATGGCCGCGGCGGACGAGTTCGAAATCGTCGTTCACGGGCGCGGCGGACACGCGGCGTATCCGCATAACACGGTCGACGCCGTGCTCGTCGGGAGCGAGCTCGTCGTCGCGCTCCAGACGCTCGTCTCGCGCGAGACCGATCCGATCAAGGCCGCGGTCGTCACGGTCGGAACGTTCAACGCGGGGAGCACCTTCAACATCATCGCGGAGACCGCGCGCCTCCGCGGAACGATCCGGACGTTCGAGCCTGCGGTACGGGACCGCCTGGTTCGCCGGTTGCGGGAGGTCGCCGAGGGGATCTGCGCGACGTTCGGCGGCACGTGCGAGTTCGTCTTCAAGGACCACTACCCCGCCCTGGTGAATGACGCGAGGATGGCCGACTTCGTCGCTCAGATCGCGGCCGAGGTCGTGGGCGAGAAGAACGTGATCCGCGACCTCGTCTCGATGGGGGGCGAGGACATGTGTTACTTCCTGCGCGAGGTTCCCGGGGCGTTCTTCTGGGTCGGCGCGGGGAACGAGGCGCGCGGGATCTCGCACCCACACCACAGTCCGCATTTCGATTTCGACGAGGAGGCGATGCCGATCGGCGCGGAGATCCTGCTCAGGATCATGGAGCGTTACTGGACGGCATTCCCGCGGTAGCTCCCGCAGACGCCGTTGTACAACCTGCCACCCTCCATCGTGCGACTACCTCAGCGAAAGCGAAGCGACGTCGCCCGATGGAGGGTGGCAGGTTGTCTACTACTACGCGCGTTTCCTACGACAGGGTCTTCTGGCCGGGCTTCCAGTTGACCGGGCAGAGCTCGCCGGTCTGGAGCGCCTGCAGCGACCGGAGGATCTCGTCGACGTTCCGCCCGATCCCGGTGTCGTGGATCATCGCCCAGCGAAGTTTCCCCTCGGGATCGATGATGAAGGTCCCGCGCAACGCGAATCCCTTCTCCTCGATAAGGGTGCCGTACGAGCGGGAGATCTCGCGGGTCAGATCGCTGAAGAGCGGGTACGCGAGCTCACCGATCTCCTTTGTCCAGGCCTTGTGCGAGAAGACGCTGTCCGTGCTTCCGCCGATCACGACCGTGTTCAGGGCGGTGAAGTCCGAGTGGCGCTTGCTGAACTCGGTCACCTCCGTCGGGCAGACGAACGTGAAATCGAGCGGATAGAAGAAGAGGACCACCCACTTTCCGCGGTAGTCCGAAAGCGAGATGTCGCGGACGTCGTTGCCGACGAGTGCCTGCGTCTTGAAATCCGGGGCCGGCTGGCCAACACGAATGCTCATTCTGACTGAAGCTCCTTTCCTCTGCTTTACTCATGGTTTTCAGTGCAACGGATGAGCATATCCCAGCGGGAGCCCGAAAGTCACCGCTGTGCTACCTTGAACTCGACCCTGGAAGGAGGGGACGCGGATGTTGCAGAAAGACAAGGCGTTGCTGGTCGTCATCGACGTGCAGGGGAGGCTCCTGCCGGCGATCCATGAGGCGGATGCGACCGTCACCTCGATCGCGCGGCTGATCCGCGGATTCCGGATCGTCGGGGCGCCGATCCTGGTGACGGAGCAGTACCGGCAAGGGCTTGGTGAAACCGATCCCCGGATCCAGGAAGCGGTCGCCGAGAAAGATCCCCTGACGGGTGGCGTCCATCCGTTCGCACCGATCGAGAAGATGTCGTTCTCGTGCATGATGGACCCGGGGTTCCGCGCCGCGTGGGAGGCGAGCGGGCGGAAGCAGGTCGTGCTGTGCGGGATCGAGGCGCACGTCTGCGTCGCGCAGACGGCCCTGCAGTTGATCGAGGCCGGCGCGCACGTCGAGATCGCCGCCGATGCCGTGTCGTCCCGGTCGGCGCAAAATCGGGACATCGCCCTGCGCCGTCTGCAGAAGGAAGGGGCGACGATCACGTCCGTGGAATCGGCGGTCTTCGAGATGCTCGAAGTCTGCGGGACCGACGCGTTCAAGTCATGGGTGAAGGTGATCCGCTGACGTTCGCTTCGGCGGGGGACGGGCGACGGGCGGCCGCCGGGACTCAGCCCTCCAGGGCGATCAACGCCGCACCCCGCGCGCCGAGCATCTCCGGGTCCTTCGGCACGAAGACGGGCCCGCCAACCGCCTGCTCCACCAGCGCGACGAGGCACGGATTGCGCGCGGCGCCTCCGGCGAAGACGATCGGCGCCTCACGCGAGACCCGGATCAGCATCGCTGCCGCCCTCGACGCGACGACCTGATGCACGGCGAGCGCGATGTCCTCGCGCCGCAACCCGCGCGTCAGCAGGCCCACGACCTCCGACTCCGCGAACACCGCGCACATGCTGTTGATCTTGACGCTCCCGTCTCCTCGAACCGCCCCCGCGCCGAACGAAGCGATGTCGTAGTCGAGCGCGCTCGCCATCATCTCGAGGAACCGTCCCGCCCCGGCCGCGCAACGATCGTTCATCTCGAAGCGGAGCGCGCGTCCCGTCCCGTCGAGGGCGATCGCTTTCGTGTCCTGCCCGCCGATGTCGAGGACCGACCGGCATCCCGGGCGGACGTCCTCGGCGCCGCGCGCGTACGCCTTGATCTCGGTGACGCTCGGGTATCCGAACGCGACCTCGGCCATCGCGCGCCCGTAGCCGGTCACGACGAGCCGATCGAACGATGCGGTCGCGACGAGGCGCCGGCAGTCCTCGGCGACGGTCGGGGTGGTCGCGATCCGTTCGGTCGCGACCGTCTCCCGCCCTTCCCCGTCGAGGATCACGAGCTCGATGCTCCGCGATCCGATGTCGAGTCCCGCCGCACGCATCCTTCGATCGGCTCCCCTACCTACTTCAGCAACTCGAGGAACGCCTGGATCCGCGTTTCGAGCTGCGGAGCGTCCTCCATCGAGTAGTCGGTCTCGAGGCGGAGCATCGGCAGGCCCTCGGAGTCCAGCGCGATCTGGACCTTGCGCGCCTCCATCATGTACGGCGTGCAGAACTGGAGCGCGTAATGGATGATCCCGTCCGCGTGCAGATTTCGCGACATGTCGAGGACGTGGTCGGGACGCTCGTGGTTCGGCGTGAAGACCGCGCAGTCGATCGCCAGATAGCGCTCGGCGATCCGATCCAGGATCTCGGAGCGGCTCTTCCCGTCTTCGGCGACCAGGTTGCGGGTCCCGCGATCGCCGACGCACGACTCCTCGCCCACGATCACCGCGCCGTTCTTCTCGACGAGGTACGGAACCTTCCAGTTCGGCGCGGACATCGGGCATCCTGAGAGGAGGATTCGCGGCGCGTCCTTCCCGGCGACCCCTTTGCCCTCGCGAACGCGCACTTCCAGCTCGTCGCAGAGTTCGTTGACCTTCTGCGTGAAACGAATCGGGTCGTCGTAGAAGGCGACCTGGTTCACGAGGAGCGCGTCGCGCCCGGAGATCGGCGAGGGGCGCGCGCGGCGCAACTGGCTCAACCGCCCGAGGGCGGCGCGCTTCGCGTTCGCGATCTGGACGCCCCGGCGGAGGTCGTCGGCGCCGATGCTCTTTCCCGTCGCCTGCTCGACCTTCTCGACGAGCCGATCGAGCTCGGAGCGCCAGAGCTTGCTCGCGAACTGCGTCTTCGTGTGCGGGACCTCGAGGACGAAGGTCTCCTTGTACTCGTTGAAGATCTCGTACGCCTTCGTCTTGCCGTCGCAGGTCGTCTCGCCGATCACGAAGTCGCTCGCCTCGACGTACGGGCAGACGCGCGTGAGCTTGAACCCGAAGAAGGACTTGATGAGCGCGCAGGTGTTGCGCGGGAGGACCTTCTCGGCTTCCGCCGTCCCCATGTCGGCGCCGGCGCAGAGGCCAACGCAGATCGCGTCGGCGGCGAGGATGATCTCCTCCGGGACGTATAGGCAGAAGGTCCCGATCACCTTGCGGCCGGCGGCCTTCGCGTCGACAAGCTCGCGGATGCGCAAACCGTGGATCTCGCTGATCACAAAATCGAGATACCCCATCCCGGCGGGACGGTCCTTCTGCGAGAGATAGATGTCCCCATATGCAGTCCCGAGGACTCCGAGCAACACGTCGTGCGTGTCGAGGTCGAGTCCCAAATCCTTCCACATCGTCCGATAGTCGTTCTGCGCCACGACAGATCCTCCTCGGCGCGCACGGGCGCGCACGGCTGGTTCATCAGGAGATGAAATGGATCTGGAGGGATACGGAAGGCGGGATCAGACGGCGGCTTCAGTCGAGAGAGTGCGGCGAACCTCCGACTCGCGATTCCGGCATCGCTCCAGGTGAACGGCTGTGCATGGGCGCAGACCTGCGCCCGGACCGGACCTCTCAGGTGCAGAGGAAGTCGCGGTCACGGAACCTAGACATCGGCGTTCACCCCCTTCCCATCATTCAGCGGTACTTGGAAGAGCATACCAGATCAGGTTCGATCGCCAAAGACCTCGCGGCGGCGCTCCTCGAACCGGTCCTTCCCGCAGGCCATGAGGAAGAGCCCCGGGAAGCGGTCGCGGGCGAGCCCGATCACCCGCTCCGAAAGGCGGCGGATGTCCCACTGGGCGTGCTCGTCGAGGCGAAGACGCGCGACGTGATAGAGCTCGCGGGCGTTCAGTCCCCAGAGGACCCGGCGGCGATGGGCGTTCAGGAGGACGTAGGTGGCGGCGGGGCGCCCCGCCCGCGAGGCGAGCCGAATGTACAAGTCCTCCGTCGCGCGGCGCAGGCGCGCGAAGGGCTCGCTCAGGCCGGTCGCCTCGAAAGAGGGCGGCACGGTCACCCCCAGCGCCGGGTCGTACGGGCGGACCGTGAGGGTCGCCATGCGATGGCGCTTGAGCTGCCCGAAGCAGGCGGCCGACAGGACGAGCTCGAAGAGAAACGGCGCGTACTCGAACTCACGCGGGGCGGTGTCGTGAGGCCCGAGCCCGCGCAGGGCCGCCCGCAGGATCTCGAGGCGCCCTCCCGGACCGATCGCGGCCGCTTTCTCGAAGCACGATCGCGCATCCGCCCCTTCGCCGTGCGTGTGGAGTAGGGCGGCGACAACGGCAGTCTCCGCACCCGCCGGAGCGTCCAGCAGGGTCGCTTCCTCGACGGGAGTGGTCGTCTCGCGGGCCTCGCCGAACAAAGGGGCGACCGCGGCGCGCAGCTCCTCGCGTGCGCGCGCCGGGCCCTCCGGTGGGCCCGTGAACAGGAGAAGCGAGGGCGTGACGCCCAGCACCGTTTCGTGAAGGCGCCGCGAGAACTCGCGCAGCTCGGCCAGGGGATGCGCGGCGGTCCGAGCGATCAGCGCCTCGCAGTTGCGGGCGTTCAAGGTCTCGCCGAGCTGAACGGTCGTCGCGAGGGATAGCCCGTAGCGCGCGTCCTCCTTGGCCCACCCCTCGAGCATGCGGCGGTGCTTCTTCTGCGACGCAAGCTCGGGACTCTGCTCGAGGATCCACGGCAGGAGCCGGTCGTACGCTTCGCGGTAGAACGCGTTCTGCTTCCGCAGCATCTCCCGGAACTCGTCCTCGCGTCCAGCGGCGCGCACCTCCTCGGGAACAACGAAGTCCTCGTCGAGAAGGATGTAGCGCTGCGACTTCTCGGTGTAGGAGCAGAGCCGCATCCTCTCGATCTCCTCGACCGCGAGGCGCGAGAGACCGAGGATGTCGAGGTTCAGGACCGCGTGCTCGGCGACGGAATGGTGTCCGAACCCGAAGATGATCGTCTCGTTCGAGCGGCGCGCGGCATCGACCTCGTCCCGCGCGACGGCGCGCAGTTCGTCGATCGGCCGCGGATCGCGGCTGATCCGCGCATAGGCGGCGCTCAGGGTCTCGGGGGTCCAGTTGTCCTTCTCGATCAGGCGCGACGCGTCCGCGCGGAGCTGATCGACCTCGGTCGAGAGGGCACCGGGCAGTTGCGCGGCGCGCGCGAGGGTCGCGCGGATGTCGTCCAGGAGATCGCGGTCCAGGTTATGTCCCGCCAGTCGAACTTGCATGGCAGGATCCTAGCGCAGAAGCGGGCCCATGCGTCAGTGCGGGAGCGTCTCCATGAGGCCGTCGAGCATCCCCGGCACGCCCGCCCGCTTGATCGTCCCCCCCGCGACCGCCGGGCCCTCGGCGGCGACGCTGTCCCCGACCAGGACCTGGACGTGTCCGAGGGTCCAACCGCGGGCGATGGGCGCGCGCGTGCTCGGCGGCGCCGTGATCGCGAGGCGGATGTCGGAGGCCCTCTTCGTCGAGACGAGGACGTTCATGTCCTGCCCCGCCATCAAGCGGACCGAGTCGCTCTTTCCGTCATGGACGACGAGATCCTGCCCGAGGTCCTGTCCCTTCGAGACGACCCGGACGAGATCCCAGTTCGAGTAAACATTCGCGAGCAGGTTCGCCGAGTCGTAGAAACGGCGGAAGTTCGATCTCGCGCCGAGGACGATCGAGATCACGCGGAGGTTCTCGCGCACCGCGGTCGAGACGAGGCAGAACCCCGCGCGCGCCGTGTAGCCGGTCTTCAGCCCGTCGACCCCTTCGCACCTCCCGAGGAGGCGGTTCGTCGTGTGGATCACCTGCCCGTAGCGGATCGTCGCCTCCACGGTGCTCGAGATCTTGAGGATCTCCGGCATCTTGAGGAGCTGGCGCGCGAGGATCGCGAGGTCCCAGGCGGTCGTCAGGTTTCCCGGCTCGCCGGCGCGGTCGAGCCCGTGAACGTTTTCGTAGTGCGTGTCGTTCATTCCGAGCTCGCGGGCGCGGCGGTTCATCAGCCCGACGCACGCCTCGGTCGATCCCGCGATACGGAACGCGAGCGCGGTCGCCGCGTCGTTCGCCGACGCGATCGCCGTCGCCTGGAGGAGATCGCCGACGGTGACCGGCTCGCCGGGACGCAGACGCACGCGCGTGCCGCCGACCTTGCGCACTTCATCGGGGACGCGCACGTACTCGTCGGTGCGCATCTTCCCGTCACGGATCGCCTCGAGGGCGAGCACCTCGAGCATCATCTTCGACAGGCTCGCGGGGGCGCGGACCTGGTGTGGGTCCTTCTGGTAGAGGACTTGCCCGGTCGATGCGTCGATGACGAGGGCGGAGACAAAGCTCGGGGTTCGCCCGAGATCGCGGACCGCGGTCGTCGCGCGCCGCGAGCGGGGAGTGGAGCGCCGGACGGGGTGGCGATGCCGCGCGGCCATCCCGTCCTGGACGGCGAAGGGAAGGATGATCAGCGATGACG
>Ga0209777_10004802_pt1 | contig 15843 bp, 1 predicted proteins | sample FrelakmetHBP12HB_FD_187147 | JGI IMG/M metagenome (GOLD analysis project Ga0209777, IMG submission 187147) | Freshwater lake sediment microbial communities from the University of Notre Dame, USA, for methane emissions studies -HBP12 HB (SPAdes)... | ecosystem: Environmental > Aquatic >... | reverse complement strand
GTGGAGCCGGGATAGATGTCTTTCAGGAGGACCGTGCCGGCCGCCGTGCCGTCGCTCGCCCAGACCTCTTTGCCGTAGATGCTTTCGGCAGCGGTGAAGACGAGGCGGCCGCCCACGTTCCGCGCGTCGGAGATGGTGAGGCTGGCCCGGAGGAGCACGGTGCCGGCATCGGTGCCGTCGGTCTTCCAGAGCCCGCGGCCGGCGCCTGTGGCCGTGGCGGTGAAGAACAGCGTCCCGTTGACGTTCGTGAGGCTGGCCGGGGAGGAGTCGGAGCTGCCCGGCATGAGGTCCTTGACCATGACCGTGCCGGCGGCCGTGCCGTCGCTCTTCCAGAGCTCGTAGCCGCTGCGCCCGTCGGTGGCCTGGAAGTAGGCGATGCCGCCCACGTCGCAGAACGACGTGACGCTGGAGCCCGAGGTGATCCCGTTGATGTCCCTGATGAGGACCGTGCCCGCGTCCGTGCCGTCGGTCTTCCAGAACTCGGACCCGTGGATGCCGTCGTTATAGTTGAACAAGAGCAGGCCGTTGGCGGCCACGAAGTTCGAGAGCGTGGGGCTGCCCGTGCCGGGAACCAGGTCCTTCACGCGGACGGTCCCCGCGTCGGTGCCGTCGCTCTTCCAGATCTCGGTGCCGGCGGTCGGGTCGGCGGCCGTGAAGAAGAGCGTGCCGTCGACGTTGAAAAAATTCGACGGATTGGAGCTCGAACCGCCGGGATAAATGTCCTTCACGCGGACCGTGCCGGCGGGCGTGCCGTCGCTCTTCCAGAGTTCAGTGCCCGAGGTACCGTCCGATGCGGTGAAGAACAGCGTCTGCCCGATGGGCGTCAGGTTCGAGGGCGACGAGGAACTGCTGCCGGGATTGACGTCCAGCAGGACCGTGCCGTCGGCGGTCCCGTCGCTCCGCCACAGCTCGACCCCGTGGCTGGAGTCGCCGGCCGTGAAGAACAGCGTGTTGCCGACCTTGGTCAGGTTGGAGGGGGCGGAACCATTCGACCCGGGGTAGATGTCCTTCACGAGCCAGGTGCCGGCGTCGGTGCCGTCGGTCCGCCAGAGTTCCCCGCCGCTCACGCCGTCGTTGGCGGCAAAGTAGGAGACGCCGCCCACGTCGACCGTGGCGCCCGGGCTGGCGCTGCCGGTAATGCCGTCGATGTCCTTCAGGAGCGAGGCCGACAGGAGGATCCGCGGCTCCAGGTCCTCGACCAGCGGCCGCAGGCCGTCGCTCAGGGATTGGAGGTGCTCCGGACGTGGAAGGCGGCTCATGATTCCCCCTCGTGTGAATCCCGGCTGTCTCGCGTTCATCCGTCCAGGAAATCGAGTGCCCTGGCGTCGGTTCGACGCATCGCTCTCCAGGAAGTGTGTCCTGAAATATAGCTTGGTTTTGCCGGATGGGCAAACAAATCCCGAACTGTCTGGGAAGGCACGTGCCAGGCGTTTGCCTTTGCGATAATTCGTTGTATAATGCCGTTAAGTCACTGGGAGGGGGCACAGGTGGGGAACGCCGGTCGGGACCTGCAACCGGAGACGGGCCTCGCGGCGCAGTCGCGGGGCCTCGGGCCGTTGCGGGGCCTCGGGGTCGCCGCGATCCTCGTCGCGGCCCTGCTGTCCTTCGGGCCTTTCGTTCTTGCTGATGTCACCATAACGATAGATTACACGTACGACACGTCCGGCTTTTTCAATCCGACGACGCACCCGGAGCGGCGGGCGGCCATGGAAGCGGCGGCCGCCACCCTGGGCCGGTTCGCCGACGGCCTTCAGGCCATCACGCCCTCCGGCGCCAACACCTGGACGGCCACGTTCTGGAACCCGGACGGCTCCGACAGTTCAAAGTCCGTCGCCAACCCCGTCGTCCAGGCCAACACGATCGTCGTCTATGTCGGGGCCGGGGCCTTGGGCGCCGACTTGCTCGGCCTCGGCGCCACCGGTGCTTTTTCGGCCAACGGGACGCAAGGGTGGCTCAACACGGTGCAGGCGCGCGGCCAGGCCGGGGCGCTCGTGCCCCAGCCGACCGACTTCGGCCCGTGGGGCGGCTCGATCGCCTTCAACGCCGACCCGGCCGGGGGATGGTACTTCGGCCTGGCGGCCCGTGGGATCGGCCCCGGCCGGAACGACTTCTACTCCGTGGCAACGCACGAACTGGCCCACGTCCTCGGCTTCGGAACGGCCGACTCGTGGACGACCGGCATAGCCGGCCTCGCGTTCGCCGGGGCCGCCTCCGTGGCCGCCAACGGCGGCGCCGCGGTCCCTCTGGACGACACGCTGAGCCATTGGGCCGACGGCACCTGGAGCACGGTTTACGGGCGGGGGCAGGAAGCGGCCATGACGCCGTACCTGACGGCCGGGACCCGTAAGCGTCTGACCTCGCTGGACTGGGCGGGCCTCGCCGACGTCGGCTGGCAGCCGACGTCCGGCGCCCTCCAATGGAGCGGCGCCGCGACGACCCTGTGGAACGACGCGGCCAACTGGGCCGGCCGTGCGCCGACCCTCGGATACGTCGCCACCTTCAACGCCGCCGCGGCCCGCCAGCCGCAACTCACACAGAACGAGTTCGTCGACGGCGTCGCGTTTCACACGGCTGGCTGGACGGTGGGCGGCCAAGGCCGGACCCTGACCGTCGGCCCGGCGGGCGTCTCGAGCGCCGGAGCGGGCACCAATACGATCACGCCGAAGGTCTTTCTGGATGCGGACTCGACCTGGAACGTCGACGCCGGCAGCCAACTGGTCCTCGACGGTGGCATCGATGGCGGCGCCCAGACCCTGACGAAGACCGGCGACGGAACGCTCACGGTAGCCGGGCCGCAGACCTACGATGCCGGCGCCCTGCTGGCGGTCGAGGCGGGCACCGTCGCCCTGAACTCCGACGCCGGCGCTTCGGCCGCCAACCTGGCCGTCGACGTGTCCGGCGGCACGGTCAATTTCGGAAGCTCCCAGCACCTGGCGTCGCTCCACATCGGGGCCGGCGGCTCGGCGGTCATCACGCAGTCGCGCGCGATGATCGTGCTGGACTCGCTCCAGTTCGACCTGGCGCCTCCGGCGGCCTCCAGGGGCCGGACGAGCATAGCGCCCGAGCCGGCGACGCTGGCGCTCTTGGCGGCCGGCCTCGTGGCCGCGTGCCGGCGGCGCCGGTGACGTGTCGGGGGCCGACCGCAGAGCCATCCAGAATCGGAAGTGCTTGACCTTTCGCCGACGGTACATTATGTTCGTGTGACAGAAGAACGAGGGGGGCCTCGAATGATCGAAGAAAGGCCGTCTGCGCCTGCGCGGGCGGCCTTTCTTTTTGGCGCGGGCGGCGGGCGATGGCACGGCCGGTCGGAGCGTCATCTCAGGAGGAGCAGCATGCGCGGCAAGCGAAGGGCGGGCCTGGGGCGGCGGTCGGAACGGACTCCTTCGGGTGGCACGGGCGGCGGGGCCCGCGCCAGGGAAGCCGCGCGCCGCCGCGACGGCCTCCCGCCCCTGGTCGAGCCGCTCGAGCCGCGGATCCTCCTGTCGGCGTCGATCCTCAAAGACATCAACGCGCTTACGGGCGACTCGGCCGCCTCCACACCCGTCGAGATGAATGGCGCCTACTACTTCTCCGCCAACGACGGCGTGAGCGGGACCGAACTCTGGCGGACCGACGGAACCGACGCCGGCACCCGGCAGGTCAAGGACATCTATGCCGGATCTTCCGGTTCTTCCCCCACGGGGCTGATCAACGTCGGGGGGGCCCTGTACTTTGCCGCCACCGACTCGACCCACGGCACCGAGCTCTGGAAGAGCGACGGGACCGCCGACGGGACCGTGCTCCTCGCGGACATCGCCTCCGGATCGTCCAGTTCCAGCCCAACATCCTTCACGCCCTTCGGGGGCCAGCTCTACTTCGTCGCGACCGATTCCAGCAGCACCCACCTATGGAAGAGCGACGGCACGTCCGCCGGGACCGTCCGTGTCGGGGACGTGGGCGTCTACTCGGGCCCGTCGTACCTCCTGGCGGCGGCCAACGGGATCTTCTTCACGGCCTCGGACTCGGCCGGAACCGAGCTCTGGTGGAGCGACGGAACCTCCGCCGGCACGCACCGCGTGAAGGACCTGACCCCGGGCTCCGGCAGCTCGACGTTCACCAACCTGATGGTGTCGGGCAACAAGGCCTGGTTCGGCGTCGACGACGGCATCCACGGCAAGGAGCTCTGGCAGAGCGACGGCACCGACGCCGGCACCGTGATGGTCAAGGACATCAACGGCGCTACGGCGGGCAGCGACGTCCAGCAGGGGTTGGTGTGGAACGGCGTCGACTACTTCACGGCCGCCGACCCGACCCACGGTTACGGGCTCTGGCGGAGCGACGGCACGGTCGCCGGCACCTGGCTCGTCAAGGACCCCTACCCGGGCAGCTCCGGCACGTGGGTGCGGGGCTTCACGGTGGCCGGCAACGCGCTCTTCTTCCAGGCTACCGATGCCAACGGGTGCGAGCTCTGGAAGACCGATGGGACCGACGCCGGCACCGTCTGCGTCAAGGACATCTACGCCGGGTCCGCGAGCGGAAACCCGTGGGGCTTCGTCAACGTCAATGGCACGCTCTACTTCTCGGCCACCGACCTCTACGGCACCGAGCTCTGGAAGAGCGACGGCACCGCCGCCGGCACCGTCATGGTCAAGGACATCTATCCGGGCTACAGCTCGAACCCCGGGAGCCTGGTGGCCGTGGGCTCCACGGTCTTCTTCACGGCAACCGACGGTGTCCATGGGTACGAACTGTGGAAGAGCGATGGCACCGACGCGGGCACCGTCCTCGTCAAAGACGTCCGCGCGGGGTCGGCCGACGGCACCGTGGGGTCGCTCCTGGTGTCGGGCGGCCTCGTGTACTTTACGGCGGACGACGGCCTCACCGGCACGGAGCTCTGGCGGTCCGATGGGACGGACGCCGGCACGTACGCCGTCAAGGACATCAACGCGATGACGTACGGCTCGTCGCCGACGCAGGCGACGGTGATCGGGTCCTACGCCTACTTCCTGGCCGACGACGGGCTCCACGGCCAAGAGCTCTGGCGGACGGATGGGACAGCCGGCGGCACGATCCTCCTCAAGGACATCTACCCCGGCACCAGCTCTTCGAGCCCCCGCGGCCTCGTGAGCTTCGGCGGCGCCGTGTATTTCACCGCCTACGACACGAGCTCAACCTACCAGATATGGAAGACCGATGGCACGGCGGCGGGGACGGTCCGCGTGACCGATCCGGCCGGCGGGTTGCTCTCGGTCAGCCAGCTCGCGGTCCTCGGCAGCCGCCTTCTCCTGGTCGGCAACACCACGGCCGCCGGCGTCGAGCCCTGGGTGAGCGACGGCACCACGGCGGGCACCGCTCTCCTCAAGGACATCAACCCCGGCAACCCGTCGTCTTACCCCGACAACTTCACGGTCTTCGGGTCCAGCCTGTTCTTCACCGCGGCGGACAACGCCAACGGGAATGAGCTCTGGAAGACCGACGGGACTGCGGTTGGAACGGTCCTCGTGAAGGACATCTGGACCGGGTCGTCGGGGTCCTACGCGAGCGGCCTGATGGTCATCGGGGACCGGCTCTATTTCAGTGCGCGGACGGCGGAGGCCGGGACCGAGCTCTGGACGAGCGACGGCACGACGGCCGGCACCTCCCTGGTGCTGGACGTCTGCCCGGGGACGAACGGCTCCTCCCCCACGAGCTTCGTCAACCTGAACGGGACGCTCGTCTTCGTGACGCAGTGGCACGACACGTACGGTTCGGAGATCTGGGCCAGCCGCGGCACGGCCGGCACGACGTTCATGCTGAAGGACATCTATTCGGGGTCCAACGGCTCCTATCCCAGCCATCTCACGGTATTCAAAGGGCAAGTGTTTTTTGTCGCCAACGACCCGACGGCGGGCACAGAGCTGTGGAAGACCGACGGCACCTCGGCCGGCACGGTCCGCCTCGCCGACATCATGGCGGGCTCCTCCTCGTCGTCGCCGGACAACCTGACCGTGTCGGGCGGCAAGCTGTTCTTCACCGCCACCGGCTCCCAGGGCACCGAACTCTGGACGACCGACGGCACGACGTCCGGCACCCGCCTGGTCAAGGACATATGGAGCGGCGCGGGCAGCTCCTCCCCCGCGCAACTGATCGACGTCGGCGGCACGCTCTTCTTCACGGCCGACAGCGGCACGACGGGCCCCGAACTCTGGAAGTCCGACGGCACGAGCGCCGGCACGGCCCTCGTCAAGGAAATCATGCCCGGCTACACCGGCTGCTCGCTCCAGTACCCCACGGTCTTCAACGGGAAACTGCTCTTCACGGCCACCGACGACGTGAGCGGGGCCGAGCTCTGGCAGAGCGACGGCTCCGCCGCCGGCACCGTCCGCCTTCGGGATATCAACGCCCTGTCGTACTCGTCCAGCCCGACAAGCCTGACGGATGTCAACGGCGTCGTCTACTTCTCCGCCGACGACGGCACGAGCGGCCGCGAGCTCTGGCGGACCGACGGCACCACGGCCGGCACCCGCCGCGTCAAGGACATCTCGTCCGGCTCCAACGGCAGTTGGCCCGCGAGTTTCACGGTCTTTGGCGGCGCCATCGTGTTCATAGCCGACAATCCCTCGTACCAGCTCTGGAGGACCGACGGCACCGATGCCGGCACGTACTACATCAAGGACATCTCCTCCCCGGGCTACTGGAGTCCGTCCCCGGGCAACCTGACCGTCTCCGGCGGCAAACTCTACTTTACCAGCGGCGACACGACCAATGGGAACGAGCTGTGGGTCTCCGACGGTACCAGCGCGGGAACCGGCCTCCTCCGGGACATCTACCCCGGTGTGAACAGCTCCAACATCGGCAACCTCCTGGACGTCGGCGGAACGCTCTACTTCACCGCCACGGACCCGACCAACGGCCTGGAGCTCTGGAAGTCCAACGGCACCTCCGCCGGCACGGTCCTCGTGAAGGACATCTGCCCGGGGGCCACCGGATCCAACATCACATGGCTCACGCGGGACGGCAACCTCGTGCTCTTCGGCGCCGACGACGGGACGAGCGGCCTGGAGCTCTGGCGCAGCGACGGCACCGCCGCCGGCACCTACCGCACACGGGACATCTACGACCTCTCCGCCGCCTCCGACCCCGGCAAGCCCAGCGTCATGAACGGCATCCTCTACTTCGCCGCCACGACCGGCGCCGCAGGCCAGGAACTCTGGCGCAGCGACGGCACCGCCGCCGGCACCTGGATGGTCCAAGACATCTATGCCGGCAGCACCGGGTCGTCGCCGACCAGCCTGACCGCCGTCGGCAACACGCTCTACTTTGCGGCCACCGACGCCACCGCCGGAAGTGAGCTCTGGAAGACCCAGGGCACCGGCGCCACGACCGTCCGCGTCGCGGACATCAACGCCGGGAGCAGCGGGTCAAGCCCGGCGTCGCTCCTGTCTGCCCTGGGCCTGGTCTTCTTCACGGCCTACACGAGTGCGGCAGGCACCGAGTTGTGGCGCACGGACGGGACCGCCGGCGGCACCTTCCTCTTGAAGGACATCTATCCCGGCAGCTCCAACTCCTCCATCCAGTATCTGACGGCGGCAGGCGGCAAGGTCTACTTCAGCGCCTATGACCCGACCGACGGGACCTCGCTCTGGGTCACCGACGGCACGGTCGCCGGCACCGCGGTCCTCCCCCTCCCCACCTCGGCCAGCGGCAGCCCCTGGAGCCTGGCGGCGGCTGGAAACACCCTCTTCTTCCGCGCCAGCGACCCCGTCCACGGCTCCGAACTTTGGACGAGCGACGGCACGCTTGCCGGCAGCCACATGATCAAGGACATCAATGCCACCAGCCCGGCCTCCGATCCTACCGTGCCGGTCGAGGTCAACGGCACGTGGTTCTTCACGGCCCTGAGCGCCACCTATGGCCGCGAGCTCTGGAAGACCGACGGCACCGAGGCCGGCACCGTCCTCGTCAAGGACATCACCCCCGGGTCCAACTCCACCGACTTGAGCTACCTGACCGCCGCCTACGGGGCGCTGTACTTCGTGGCGAACGAGTCGTCCTATGGCAGCGAGCTCTGGAAGAGCGACGGCACCTCCGCCGGCACCTTCCGCCTCAAGGACATTTGCCCCGGCTCCTCCGGATCCTCTCCGTCCAGCTTCACCCCCTTCGGCGGCCGCGTGTTCTTCAGCGCCAACGACGGCACCACCGGCACCGAGCTCTGGGCGACCGACGGCACGACCGCGGGCACCGTCCTCTTCAAAGACCTGTACCCCGGATCGACCGGCTCCTATCCAGCCAACCTGACTGTCGTGGGCGGGCAGCTCTTCTTCACCGCTTACGACGCGGCGGCGGGCACGGAGCTCTGGGCGACCGACGGCACGGCTGCCGGCACCCACCTGGTCAAGGACATCCAGCCGGGCACCGGCAGCTCGAGCTGCCAGCGGCTGCTGGCCCTCGGCGGCGTGCTCCTCTTCGTGGCCGACGACGGCCTGACCGGCGCCGAGCTCTGGCGCAGCGACGGCACCGCCGCCGGCACGTACCGCGTCGCCGACATCAACCAGGCCACCGGCACCAGCTCGCCGACCAGCGTGGTCTCGGCGGGCGGCCTCAACTACTTCGTGGCCAGCGACGGCATCCACGGCGCCGAGCTCTGGGAGAGCGACGGCACCCCCGCCGGAACCCAGCTCGTCAAGGACATCCTCCCGGGCCAGGACGGCCCTTCGATCAGCAACCTGACGGCGAGCGGCAACAAGGTGTTCTTCACCGCCTCCCTGAGCGCCTCGGGCACCGAACTCTGGGCGAGCGACGGCACCGACGCCGGCACCCAGCTCGTCAAGGACATCTATCCCGGAGCGTCCAGCTCTTCGCCCACCAACCTCACGGACGTGGGCGGCACCCTTTTCTTTGCCGCCTGGGACGGCATCTGGGGCACCGAGCTCTGGAAGAGCGACGGCACGGCCGCCGGCACCGTCCTCGTCAAGGACATCAACCCCGGCTCCAACGGCAGCGGCCCTTCGAACCTGCTCAATGTCGGCGGCACGCTTTTCTTCCTCGCCAATGAGCCCGTCGACGGCACCGAACTTTGGAAGAGCGACGGCTCCGCCGCCGGCACCGGCCTCGTCAAGGACATCTACCCCGGCACAACGGGCTCCTCCATCACGAACATGCTCAACGCCTCCGGGAAGCTCCTCTTCACCGCCACCGACGGCGCGACCGGCATCGGCGTCTGGGTGAGCGACGGCACCGCCGCCGGCACCGTGCGCCTGAACCCGGCCAGCCTGACGACCCCCGGATCGAGCCCGGGCGCCGCCGTCGTCATCAATGGGACGGCATTCTTCACCGCCAATGACGGCCTGACCGGCCTGGAACTCTGGCGGAGCGACGGCACCGCCGCCGGAACCTTCCAGCTCAAGGACATCTATCCGGCCTCCGGCGGCTCCAGCCCGGCCAGCCTGACCGCCTTCGGCGGCCGCCTCTTCTTTGCCGCGAGCGATCCCACCAACGGCCGCGAGCTCTGGACGAGCGACGGTACCGTCGCCGGCACGGTCCTCGTCAAGGATATTTACTCCGGTTCCAGCAGCTCTTCCCCGGCCAATTTCACCGTGCTGGGCGCCCAGCTCTTCTTCACCGCCACCGATGCGACCTCGGGCGCCGAGCTGTGGGTGACCGACGGCACAGTCGCCGGCACCCACGTCGTGAAGGACATCTACCCCGGCACCAACGGCTCGAGTCCCATAAACCTGAAGGCCGCCGGCGGCATCCTGTACTTCATAGCCAACGACATCGGCGGCAGCTATAGGCCCTGGCGGACCGACGGCACCGACGCCGGCACGTTCCGTTTGACGGACGCCAACCCCGGCGCCTCCAGCGACGGGATCACCCACTTCTACGTCGCCGGCAGCCTCGTTTACTTCTGTGCCGCCGACACCTCCCACGGCAACGAGCTCTGGGCGACCGACGGCACCACGGCCAACACGCACATGATGAAGGACATCTACCCCGGCTCGAGCTACTCCCAGCCCAGCAACTTCTTCAGCCTGGGCTCCATCCTGTTCTTCCAGGCCGACGACGGCGTCGTCAGCCGCGGCCTCTGGCAGACCGACGGCACCGAGGCCGGCACCACCCCGATCTACGCCGCCGGCGAGAACACGCAGGGGGCCAACCCCAGCGCCGGCGTCGAGGTCAATGGCACGGTCTTCTTCGTCGCCTCGGACGGCATCGCCGGCCGCGAGCTCTGGGCGACCGACGGCACCCCCGCCGGCACGCGGCTCGTCAAGGACATCAACCCCGGAGCCGCCACCTCCAGTCCGCTGAACCTCACGAAGCTCGGCAATAAGCTCGTCTTCACCGCCACCGATGCCTCGGGATGCGAGCCGTGGGTGAGCGACGGCACGGCCGCCGGGACCTTCTGCCTCGCCGACATCTACGCGGGAAGCTCCAGTTCCTCGCCGTCGGCCTTCACGCGCGTCGGCAACACGCTCTACTTCTCGGCGACGAGCGCCGCCGCCGGCACCGAGCTCTGGAAGACCGACGGAACGTCCGCCGGCACCGTCCTCGTCAAGGACGCTGTCCCGGGAACCGGCAGCCTCTCCCCGACGTCGCTCACCGCCGTCGGCAGCCTTCTTTTCTTCCTGTCGGGCACCCAGGTCTGGCGGAGCGACGGCACCGCCGCCGGGACGTTCCTGGCGCGCGACATCGCCCCGGCCTCGTCCATCGCCAACCTGACGGCCTCCGGCTCGCTCCTCTACTTCACCGCTACCCAGACCGACACGGGCCAGGAGCTCTGGGTGAGCGACGGCACCTCGGCGGGCACCCGGATGGTCAAGGACATCTATCCCGGGGCCAACAGCTCCTCGCCGTACTACCTCACCGACGTCGGCGGCACCCTGTTCTTCCAGGCCAGCGAACCGGTCGATGGCACGGAACTGTGGAAGACCGACGGCACAGCCGCCGGCACGGTCCTCGTAAAGGACATCGTCCCCGGGGCCGGTTCGTCGTCCCCGTACGCCCTGATGGCCGTCGGGAGCACGCTCTACTTCGCGGCCCGCGACGCCGTCGGCGTCGTCGGCCTCTGGCGGACCGGCGGCACCGACGCGGGCACCGTCTGCGTCCAGGCCGTCAACTCCCAGACCAACGGCTCCATACCCTCGCAGGTCACCGTCATGGACGGGATCTCGTACTTTGCCGCCGGCGACGGGTCGCACGGCACCGAGCTGTGGCGGACCGACGGCACGCCGGCCGGAACCTGGATGGTCAAGGACATCAATCCCGGCGGCAACAGCTCGATGAGCGATTCCGCCGTCTTTACGGCCGTCGGCCACACGCTCTACTTCATCGCCAACGACGGCAAGTCCGGCAATGAGCTCTGGCGGAGCGACGGCACCGCCGCCGGCACCGCCCTCGTGAAGGACATCAACCCGAACTTCTCCGTCTACTCAGGCTCTGCCACCCCGGCGGCCTCCAACGTGACGGGCCTCGTCGGTTTCGGCGGCCTCGCGTACTTCACCGCGACCGACGGAGCCGGCCTGACGGACTGGTGGCGGACCGACGGCACCGAGGCCGGCACCGTCCACGTCCGGGACGCCTGGCCCGGCCTGGCCGCCGGCGGATGGGCGGTCGGCATCTTCCAGGGCGAGCTCTACTTCGTCGCGCAGGATTCCGCCCACGGCCTCGGCCTCTGGAAGACCGACGGCACGGCCGCCGGCGCCCAGTGGCTCCAGCCGGTCGCACCCGCCGCCTCTGCGGCCACGGTCATCGGCGGCCTGATGTACTTCTGGGCCTCTGACGGCACACTTCAGCGCCTCTGGCGGACCGACGGCACGGCCGCCGGGACGTTCGCCCTGGCCGCGCTCTACGGCACCCAGGCGCGGGCCCCCATGGCCACGGCCGAGGGCGCCGTCGTAGCGGCCTACGGGGCCGACGGGCAGTTCAGCTTCTGGCTGACCGACGGGACCGATGCCGGCACGACGCGTCTGGCGGCCGCCTTCACCGCCGATACCTGCGTGGCGGTCAGCGGCGTCGTCTACGCGCTGCATAAGGGGACCGCCCCCAACAGCAACTCCTGGACGCTCTGGAAGCTCGACGCCGCCGCCGGCGCGATCGTCCCCGTGGCGAGCCAGGCCTTTACCTGGGCGTACACCCTCTACGCGATCTCATCCGATCCCGCCAACGTTCCGGGCGGCGGCGGACGGCTCTTCTTTACCGCCTATGATTCCACCCTGGGCACCGAACTCTGGGCGAGCGACGGCACCGCCGCCGGCACCGTCCACCTCATGAATATCAACCCGCCCACCTCCGACGTCGTGGGCAGCGCGAACCCGCACTTTGCGGCCGCCGGCGGCCTCGTCACCTTTGTCGCCGACGACGGCCAGAGCGGCCCGGAGGTCTGGACCAGCGACGGCACCGTCGCCGGCACGCACCGGCTCGCCGACGTCAACCTGTCCTCCGTTTACACGAGCGTCAAGATGAGCGCCGCCCTCGACGGCGTCCTCTACTTCCAGGTCAACTTCTCCGTCGTCGGCGGCACCTTCTGGCGGTCGGACGGCACGCCCGAGGGCACCTACACGATCGACATTCCGGATGCCCCCGGCCGCAGCGCCAACACCGTCGTCTTCCCGGTGGGTCATCTGCTCTATTTCACCGCCGGCATGGTGCCAGGCGGCACGCTGGCCGTCTACGTGACCGACGGCACCCAAGCCGGGACGCACCGCCTCGGCGGCATCGTCCCGCCGGGGACCGGGTCGGACTATCCTGCCGTCGTGTCTCCGCTCGGCGGTGTGCTGCTCTGCAACACGGTCGCCCCCGGCTCAGGCTGGGAGCTTTCCCGGACCGACGGCACCGACGCGGGCACGTATGTGGTCAAGGACATCAACACCGTGCCTGTCGCCGGGTCGCTGGCGCCGCTGGGCGTCTGGAACGGCCGCTTCTACTTCACCAACGCGCACGACACCCAGGTGGACCTCTGGGCCTCCGACGGCACCGCCGCCGGCACCGTCCGCATCAACGACGTCTGCCACGGCTGGAACGCCACCTTCGGCGGGGAGTTCGTCGACATGGGCAGCTTCGCCCTGTTTGCGGCCGCAGGCACCGCCGGCGACCGCGAGCTCTGGCGGACCGACGGCACCGCCGCCGGCACCGTCGAGGTCACGGACATCAACCCGAGCGGCAACTCCTCTCCCGCCAACTTCGTCCGCGTCGGCGGCGGCGCGTATTTCACCGCCACCGACCCCGCCGCCGGGACCGAACTCTGGTGGACCGACGGCACGGCCGACGGCACGTACCTCGTCAAGGACATCTACGCGGGCACGAGCGGCGGCTCCATCCAGAACATGGTGGCCGTCGGCAACACGCTCTTCTTCGCCGCCGCCGACTACCAGCATGGCCTGGAGCCCTGGAAGAGCGACGGCACCGACGCCGGCACCGTCATGGTCGCCGACATCAACGCCATTCCCAACAGCACCAGCCCCTCGGCCGCCATCGCTTCCGGCGGGCAGTACTACTTCACCGAGGACGACGGCGCCAGCGGCGTCGAGCTCTGGAAGACCGACTTGACGCCCGCCGGCACCGCCCGCGTCAAGGACTTCGTTCCGGGCCCGGGCAGCTCTGCGCCTACGATCTTGGCCGACCTCGACGGAGTCCTCATCTTCTTCGTCTACAACGGCGGCAACGCAACCATCTGGCGGACCGACGGGACCGATGCGGGCAGCTTCGCCCTGGCGTCCGGAAACCTCTACAACCCCGCTTCCGCGCTTCGCGTCGGGCCGTATGTTTATCTCAGCTTTAACGGCGTCTCATGGCGGACCGACGGCACCGTGGCAGGCACGTTCCTCCTTGCCCAGGGAGGCTCCTGGTTCACGGCCCTGGGATCGACCCTCATCTATACTTCCGGCAGCACTGCCACCGGCTCCGAGCTCTGGGAGAGCGACGGCACGCCCGGGGGCACCGCCCTCCTGGCCGACATTGCCCCTGGAAGCGTCAGCTCCTCTCCCCAGTACCTGCAAGCCGCCGGCGGCCTCGTCTATTTCCGGGCCGACGACGGCGTCCACGGCCAGGAACTCTGGCGCACCGACGGCACCGCCGCCGGCACCTTCATGGTCCGCGACATCAACGCGTTGACCCTCGCCTCCGATCCCACGTCGCTAACGCCCTGCGGCAACGGGATTGCCGTGTTCACCGATAACACGAACAAGCTCTGGCGGACCGATGGCACGGCCGGCGGCACCTACCGCCTGACCGGGACCGATCCGGCCGCGCCGCTCACCAGGGCCTTGAACTTCGCCTGGTTCGCGGGCGAGATCTACTTCAACGGCACCGACGCCGTCCATGGCGCCGATCTTTGGAAAACCGACGGCACCCAGGCCGGCACCGCCCTGGTCGTCGAGGTACCCTACGGGTCGGGCAACGGCCCCTCCTACCTGATCCCGGCGGCCGACAAGCTCTATGTCTGGATGGGCAACAGCTATCTCTACGCAACCGACGGCACCGCCGCCGGCACCGTCTACTGCGCGGGGGCGCAGCGCGAATCCAGCTACTCCGGCTGGGTCGCCGCCGTCGGCAACCGCCTGTTCTTCTGCGGCAACGACGGGACGAGCTACAACACGGGCCTCTGGATCAGCGACGGCACAACCGCCGGCACGTACCGCCTCTCGACGGCGTACCCGTACCTCCTGACGCCTGCCGGCGATCACCTCCTCTTCAAAGGCGACGACAAGATCCACGGCAACGAGTTGTGGATCGCCTCGGCGCCGGGCAGCATCCGCGGTTCCGCCTGGGACGACCTCGACGGCGACGCCGCCGCCGACCCCGGCGAGCCCGCCCTCGCCGGCGGCACGGCCTTCCTCGACGCCGACGCCGACGGACAGTTCGACACGGGCACGATCACGCGCGCCTCGACCGACACGCCGCTGACGGTCCCCGACCAGGGGACTGCCAACTCGACGATCACCGTCAGCGGCCTCGCCGGCCCCATCTCGGGAATCGATATCACGCTCAGCATCACGCACACGTACGACGCGGACCTCGCGGTCGACCTGTTCACCCCCACCGGCGGCCGCGTCCGCCTCATCAACCACGTGGGCGGCGGCGGACAAGGGTTCCTGAACGTCACGTTCGACGACGGCGCCTCGGCCTCGCTGGCCGCCGGCTCGGCGCCCTTCACCGGCCGGTTCCAGCCGATCGACTCGCTCGACGCCCTTACGGCGTTCACCCTGAACGGCGCCTGGAAGCTCCAGGTCCGCGACGAGGTGGGGCGCGACAGCGGCACGCTGCTCGGCTGGTCGATCACCTTTACGACAGGCGAACTCTCGGCCCCCGTGCAGGCCGACGGTTCCTATGTCCTGCCGCGCGTCGATGCGGGGTCGTACGCCGTCCGGTTCGTGCCGCCGGCCGGGTGGGCTCAGACCGCACCGGACGGCTTCCCGCTGCCGGTGACCCTTGTGCCGGGCCAATCGGCCGCGGGGCCGGCCTTCGGCGCCCTGCGGATGTCGGACTCCGTCGCCTACGCATGCGGAGGCCTGTCCTACGATCGGCGGACGCAGGAGTTCTCGATGACCGTCACGGTCCGCCACACGGGGGCCGCCTCCTTCAGCGCGCTCCAGGCCGCCCTGGTCGGCCTGCCGGCCTCGATCACGATCACGAGCGCCACCGGCCTGTCCGCCGACGGCTCGCCGTACATGGACCTCGGGAGTCTGCTCCCGGGCGGGAGCTTCGATCCGGGCGAGAGCCTGGCCTTCCACGTCCGCTTCAAGAACCCCGCGGGCGTGCACCTGGCGTTCACGCTGCGGTTCGACGGGACGATCACCGCGGCCGGCGGCCTGCACGCGGAAACGATCCTGACCGAGACCCGGGCGCTCGGGGCGCGGGTCGCCATGGAGATCGCGCCCACCGATTCCG
>Ga0209777_10004801_pt1 | contig 15846 bp, 8 predicted proteins | sample FrelakmetHBP12HB_FD_187147 | JGI IMG/M metagenome (GOLD analysis project Ga0209777, IMG submission 187147) | Freshwater lake sediment microbial communities from the University of Notre Dame, USA, for methane emissions studies -HBP12 HB (SPAdes)... | ecosystem: Environmental > Aquatic >... | reverse complement strand
GCTCGAGATTGATATTGCAGCCACGGAATGAAGAACCCACCCGACGTGGCGCTTTGGGTGGGGTACAATGTGGCTTCTTCCGCCGATTGCCTCCATGCAACCGAAACACCCTCAAAATGCTCTAATCTCAGCATGAAACCGGCTTTTTCAACAGTCCCGAAGGCGGGAATCCGGGCTTATCACATTGGCGCGAATCGAATATGAAAACACGATCGAGAATCCAAGATCAAATAGGCCAACCATCCGCCCGCGGGAGCCACCGGCCTAGGTCCGCTTGTTCTTTGACATTGTGAACACTGTGGTATATACAGCGACCTGCGGACAGAAGTTGTCAGTAGCCTGACGTCAAACGCCACTCGATAGTATCACCGGCATTCGGCATGTACTCCTCGCAAGGGACTTGCCCGGAATTGCCATTGACGAAGTACAGCCAATACGCTGACTTGGTCTGGGCGACGCCATCGACCGCTTTTACGAACACGCCGACACCGCTGCTGTCGTATTCAATCTGGTAGTGCGCTTTGGTCTGTGCCAGCACTGACTCACCCGCTACGGCGACAATGCGGCACGTCTTGATTACTGTCGGTTTATGACTACAACCACCGACGGATAGCAGAAATGCCAACACCAAGAGGAGTAATTGTCTAATCATCGCGATCATGATAGTACGTCAATAGCTCTCTGACCGCAAACCGAATTTGCGTGTCCTATCACTTTGGACTTGACCAACCGGTATTAGTCGATTAAGTTAAGTCTCTGGCGCTTATGGCAAATAACGAGTTACTGAGAATCGACGGAAGCTTTGGCGAAGGCGGCGGCCAAATTTTGAGGACGTCGCTGTCGCTATCGACGCTATTGGGTCGTCCGGTGGAAGTGGTCAATATCCGCAGGAACCGGAAGTTCCCCGGATTGATGCCTCAGCATCTGACAGCGGTTAAAGCCTGTCAGACCATTTGCGAGGCGAAAGTCGTTGGCGCGGAAATTAACTCCGAACGGCTGGAGTTCAATCCGGGTAAGATTCGCTACGGCAACTACACTTGGGATGTTGCTGAAAGCAAGAAATCGGCCGGCGCTGCCGCGCTGGTGCTACAGACAGTGCTGTTACCGCTGCTGTTTGCCAGAAACGAGTCGAACCTGACGATCAAAGGCGGTACGCACGTACCCTGGTCACCACCGGCGACTTACCTAAAACAGGTGTTTCTGCCAGTACTGGGGCTGATGGGCTGCCAAACCTTTATGAAGATCAACCGCTGGGGCTGGTATCCTGAAGGTGGCGGAGAGATTACGTGTCGAATCCGCCCGGTTGACAAACTGCAGCCGCGCCAGTTCGCAGATCGCGGCAAACTTCTAAAGCTCTACGGTCTTTCGGCGATATCCAACGTCGGCAATAGCGTCGGCGACCGACAGATGCGGGCAGCGCAGAAGTTCCTGAAGCAGGCGAATCTCGAAGCGGAGATACGGGTCAAAGAAGTGCCGGCCTCCGGTAAAGGCTCGATTCTGTTCCTGACAGCCGAATTCGAAAACGTGCGTGCCGGTTTCTCCACGCTGGGAGAAAAGGGTCTGCCCGCGGAAAAAGTCTCGGAGTCGGCGGTAAATGAACTGAAGAACTATCTCGGCAAGTCGGTTTGTCTCGATCATTATCTCGCCGACCAACTCATTCCCTATGTTGCACTGTGCAAGACGCGTATTGAAATGAATGTCTCCAAGATCACTAATCACCTACTGACAAATCTCTGGGTGGTTAAACGCTTCCTGCCGATTCAGTACGAACTCAAAGGACCGCTTGGCTATCCCGGCACGCTGATAATCGAACCCGCGGTTATTCCACCACCGGCTCCGCCAACTTCACCAACAGAGAAACCGGCTGAGACTCCGGCCGGCACCTAGATCATCAATTGGCGAAGCGCCGAAACACTTAAAAGATGTCTTTGCTTCCAGGAGGGTCTGATGAAAAGCTATCGCAAAGAACTCTGGTTTGAGACGCCGACACGTCGGCAATTGGTCAACATCACGCCGCAAGTGGAAGAATGTCTGCGCGAGAGCGGTATCCAAGAAGGACTGCTGCTCTGCAATGCCATGCACATCACCGCCAGTGTCTTTATTAACGACGACGAATCGGGATTGCATCAGGATTTTGAAGCCTGGCTAGAGAAACTGGCTCCCGAGAAACCCTACTCGCAATATCGCCATAACGGGTACGAAGACAACGCCGATGCGCATCTCAAACGGACAGTAATGGGACGCGAAGTTGTTGTTGCAGTCACCACCGGCAAACTCGACTTCGGCCCGTGGGAACAGATCTTCTACGGTGAATTCGATGGCAAACGTAGCAAACGGGTGTTGGTGAAAATCATCGGCGAATAGCCTCCAAATGTGATTTACTCTTTACAACGTGCCACGTAATTATTGTCAGCGCGCCGGATTTGCAGTTCTCATTCCCGCGATTGTGAAAGTCCAGAAAACGGCGCCAACGCTGCGTAACATTATAATGCGTCGCTGCCATACGGCGGTCAGACGGTGTCAATATCATTTTTCAACACCATGGAGGTAATCCTCATGCCCAATCCCGTTGTCCATTTTGAAGTCGCCGCCAAGAACGGCAAGAGCGCAATCGATTTCTATAGCAAACTGTTCGATTGGAAAGTCGAATTTGACCAGAAGACGAGCTATGGCGTAGTTGCTCAGCAGGGCACGGGCATCGGTGGCGGTGTCTACCAGACGAAGGAGGGCATGCCGCCGCACGTGACTTTCTATGTCCAAGTTGACGACTTGCAGAAGTATCTCGATAGGGCTGTGAAACTTGGCGGTAAAGTCTGTATGCCGCCGCATGAAATATCTCCCGAGATCGGGTGGTTCGCCATGTTTACCGATCTGGACGGGAATACGATCGGGTTATTCAAATAGTCGAGACATAAGAATCATGGTGCGTCACGTGATTCCGTCCCCGTTGACACACAGTTGGAAGCGCCGTCAGAAAACCGTTTTTTGGCGGCGCCGAATCCTCTCCATAATTTCGCTTCAAAACCGCCGCCATCTTTCCTATATTGCCGACCTTGCGGCGACCAGAATATGCCGCGCTGAGAGTGAATACTGTGTTCGCCCTCCGATCGGTTCTTGGAGCGGAAATCAGGGCGACTTGTATATGCATGAGTTGTCAGTGAACACGATTATGGGAACGGAGACACGACTCAATGGAAAGAAATGATACCAAGAATGCTGTCTGTAGTTATGTGTTGGTGAAAATTGGGGATCGCGAGAAACTGGTTCCGGCAGTGGAGAAGCTCTATATTGACGAGCAGGTTCTCTTCTGTGACGCCGTGGACGGAGACTATGATTTGGTGATGTTGGTGCAAGGCGATACCGACTACGACCTCGATCGCTTCATCACCAAGGAGATCAAAGGCCTGACCGGCGTCCACGCTGTGGAAACGTGTCGTCTGGAGACACCGCCTGCGGTCATAACCGAAAGCGCATCAGCGAATTCCGGTGAGGATAATCCAACTGGCCGCTATGACGGTTCTAAGGCGCAGAGCTATCTTTTTGTCGAGACCACTGAAGAGCATCTGCCGGAGGTAGAGCGTGAACTGAAGGCGCTTGATTCGGTTGTCGCCTGCGATATCGCGCGTGGAAAATATCCGCTGGTAGTGCTCATAAGAGCCGCCGGATTTGACCTAATCCGCAAGATTATCGCGGAAAAAATCCGGCCGCTGCCAGGTGTTCTGCGTGTCAAACAGAGCCGCATTATCAAATTGTTCGAAATGTAGGCGGCTACCAATGATGAAAGTCGAACAGTCCGGAATATGACAGCTTGGTCTGCCATGACATATGCGATTCGACGCCTTGCAAATTCCGTCACCGAGCATTATCATAGTGTCTTGGCGGTGGTCTGCATAAATGGTCTCGCCGATTTGGCTTCAATGTGAGAAAATCAAGGTAAACTTCGAGATAGACTTAATGGATGCCACTACACAAGAATTCAAGCCTTTTAATATCGACCTATGGAAATATGACGGTCATGCGGGGGCATTGATTCCGCTGCTGCAGTCGGCTCAGGGTACGTACGGTTACGTTTCTGAGCGAGCGATGGACTATATCAGTCAGGTCACTGGAATTCCATCCGCTGAAATCTACGGCGTTGTAACCTTCTACGCCCAGTTCCGCACCAAGCCGCTCGGCGAGATTGTGATCAAAGTCTGTAACGGCACGGCCTGCCACGTTAACGGCGTCAAGGAAATCGCTAACACGTTGAAGGATGAACTTGGCATCGACTATGAAGAGACCACTAACGACGGCAAGTTTAGCATGGTCTCGGTCGCCTGTCTCGGCTGCTGCTCGCTGGCGCCGGTAATGATGGTCAACAATGAAACTTTCGGTCGCCTTACTCCCCAGAAGACACGCAAAGTCCTGCGGGACCTTCGACGCAAGTAATCCCGACAGGACGGAAGACAGAGTATGAAGACGGTTATGGTTGGTCTGGCTACTTGCGGAATATCCGCCGGTGGCGAGAGAGTATACAAGGCATTCCAGGATGAATTGCAGAATACTGATTTCGTTCTCAAGGAGACCGGTTGCATCGGCATGTGCTACCGTGAGGTGTTGGTTAGTGTCTCGAACGGCAACGGCACAAGCTATCTTTATGGCGAAATCACTCCGGATCGGGTGAAGCGTATTGTCACCGAGCATGTCATTGGCAACAAGCCGATTGATGAATGGCTGGTTTCCGGAGAAAATCGTGAAATCGGATTTTTCGAGAAACAGCACCGTATTGTACTGCGCAACTGCGGTGTGATCGATCCCGGATCGCTCGAAGAGTATGTTGCCGCCGGCGGTTACCAAGCGCTGGAAAAGGCGCTCAAAATGATGACGCCGGAACAGGTTATCGACGAGGTTTCCAAATCCGGTTTGCGGGGTCGCGGCGGCGCCGGTTTCCCGACCGGCAGAAAGTGGTCGCTGACTCGCGCCAGCAAAGGCACAAAGAAGTACATCATTTGCAATGCCGACGAAGGAGATCCGGGCGCGTTTATGGATCGTTCGGTGCTTGAAGGGGATCCACATGCAGTGATGGAAGGTATGATGATCGCGGCCTATGCCATCGGCGCCGATGAGGCCTATATTTACTGTCGTGCCGAATATCCGAAGGCCATCGCGCGTTTGCGACAAGCTATTATGCAAGCGCGCAAAGCCGGATTTCTCGGCGACCACATCCTCGGTAGCGGTTTCAAGTTTGAGATCAAGATCAAAGAAGGTGCGGGGGCGTTTGTATGCGGTGAAGAAACAGCTTTGATGGCATCCATTGAAGGACATCGCGGGATGCCACGCATTCGCCCACCATTCCCCGCGCAGAGCGGTCTTTGGGGCAAGCCGACCAACATCAACAATGTCGAAACTTTCGCCAACATACCGTGGATCGTTCTGAATGGCGGTGGGGCGTTTGCGGCGTTTGGTACTGACGATAGCAAGGGCACTAAGGTATTCGCCATGGCCGGCAAGGTCAAACGCACCGGACTGGTCGAAGTGCCGATGGGACTGACGATCAACGAAATCATCTTCGAAGTCTGCGGCGGCATTATGAACGATAAGAAGTTCAAAGCTGTGCAGATGGGTGGCCCTTCGGGTGGGTGTATTCCCGCCGGTCTGGGCGAAACCAAGATCGACTACCAGCAGATCAACAAGACCGGTGCGATTATGGGTTCGGGGGGCATGGTCGTGATGGACGAAACGACTTGCATGGTTGACGTGGCCAAGTTCTTCCTGGCGTTCACGCAAGTTGAATCATGCGGCAAATGCACATTCTGCCGCATCGGCACCAAACGGATGCTGGAGATTTTGGAGCGCATCACCAGCGGGGAAGGCAAGGAAGAGGATATTGACACGCTGGCACAGTTGGGGGAGCAAATCAAAATCGCTACCCTCTGCGGACTCGGACAGTCAGCGCCCAACCCCGTGTTGACGACGATTCGCTACTTCCGCGACGAATACGAAGCGCACATCCGCAATAAGAAATGCCCGGCACATGTCTGTACACCCTTGTTGACCTATCTAATCGATGCGGAGAAGTGTAACGGTTGCACGCTGTGTGTGCGCTCCTGTCCGACGAATGCAATTGTCGGAGAGAAAAAGCAAGCGCACTTCATCAATCAGGACCTGTGCATCAAGTGCGGCAAGTGCTTCACGGTTTGCAACCAGGGCGCGATCGTAAAGGATTGAGGGTGAACAATGATTAACATCACGATAAACGGACAAAAGATCACCGCCGATCCGAACCTGACCATTCTCGAGATCGTGCATCAGAACAGGCTCGACAAGATTCCGACGCTTTGCTTTGACCCGAAGCTGCCGCCTTTTGGCGCCTGCTTCTTGTGCGTCGTCGAGGTCGCCAGCGTGCCGCGTTTGCTTCCAGCCTGCGCCACCAAACCGATGGACGGCTGGGTCATTCAGACGCGCTCACCCAAGGTGGTTGATGCTCGCAAGACCTGTCTGGAGTTGTTGGTTTCGAACCATTACGCTGACTGCTTCGGTGCGTGCCGGTTGAATTGTCCTGCCGATGTTGATATCCAAGGGTACTTGTCACTGACTCATCTCGGCAAATACCATGAAGCGGTTCGGCTGATCAAAGAGAAGAATCCATTTCCATCCGTTTGCGGCCGAGTCTGCACCCGCAAGTGTGAGTTGGGTTGCCGTCGCAAGCTGGTTGATGATGCCGTCGGTATCGACTATGTCAAACGCTTCGCAGCGGACAAGGACATGGAAGATGACGACATGTGGACGCCTGAGACCAAACCACGCAACGGCAACAAAGTCGCTATTGTCGGTGGAGGACCCGCCGGTCTAACGTGCGCCTACTATCTTGTTCTCGAAGGTTACGAGCCGACCGTGTATGAAGCTCTGCCAGAGTTGGGGGGGATGTTGCGTTACGGTATACCCGAGTATCGTCTACCCAAAAAAGTTCTCGATAGGGAAATCAGTTGGATCACCGACCTTGGCGTCGAAGTCCACACTAATACCCCACTCGGACCCGATCTAACCATCGACAATCTGATGGGCCAGGGCTATAGGGCTGCCTTCATTGGTCTGGGCGCTCAGCTTGCCAAAAGCATGGGTGTAGTCAATGAACATGTCAAGCGCGTACTTGGTGGTGTTGACTTCCTGCGTGAAGTGGCGCTGGACAAAGCGCCAAAGGTGTACGGGCGTGTTGTCGTCGTTGGTGGTGGCAATACCGCTATTGATGCGGCGCGCACGAGTTTGCGTCTGGGCGCCGAAGAAGTTGTCGTCCTCTATCGCCGCACGCGTGCGGAGATGCCAGCCAACGACGTGGAAATCGTCGCTGCCGAGGAAGAAGGCGTCAAAATCCACTACTTAGCTGCGCCGGTGAAGATCAATTCCGAGAACGGCGAACTGCAGTCGATGGAATGCATCGAGATGGAACTTGGAGAACCGGACGCATCAGGTCGTCGTCGTCCCGTCACGAAGAAGGGCTCCGAGTTTGTATTGGAATGCAATTGGGTAATATCTGCAATCGGTCAGGACTCTGATCTCAGCGGCCTGAAGGGTGGCGACGGTGGTGATCCGGAGATTGAAATCAGCAAGTGGAATACGATTATGGCACAAGAGGGAACCTTCAACACGAATCGTCCGGGCGTGTTTGCCGGAGGTGATGTTGTGACCGGACCCGCTGATGCTATCGACGCAATTGCGGCCGGACGTTTGGCTGCCTTTGCGATCATGCAGTACATCGAGACTGGGCACTTTCAGAAGCTACGTCCGATCTTCGCCAGTCTTCGGGACAACCTCAAGAAGGTTACGATAGAAGACCTGACGCATATCGAAAGATCAACTCGCAACATCGTGCACGAATTGCCGGTTGCCGAGCGTATCCGGACTTTCCAGGAGGTTGAACTTCCCTATTCCGTAGAACAGGTGATTCTGGAAACCTGTCGTTGCGTCGAATGCGGTTGCGCGGTGTCGCTAGCCTGTCAATTGCAGGACTATTGCACCGAATACGGAGCTGACCAGAAGCGCTTTGTGGGTGAGTTCAAGCGTCATCCGGTTGATGCGTCACATCCGTATATTATTCTCGAACCGAATAAATGCATCAATTGCGGCCGTTGTGTCCGCACCTGCGCCGATATTCTCGATGTCTCTGCACTTGGTTTTGTCTATCGCGGTTTCAAAACCATCGTCAAACCGTCAATGGAAAAGCATCTGCACGAGACCAACTGTGTTTCTTGCGGCAACTGTGTTGATGTCTGCCCGACCGGCGCGATTGTCAACAAGATGCCGTGGGGTCGTTCTGGACCGTGGAAGATGGAGAAAGTCAAGAACGTCTGCAACTTCTGCTCGGTCGGCTGCAATATTGAAATCAACGCTCTCTCGCCCGACTTGTTCTATGTCACCGGCGCGTTTGCAGGTGAACCGAATTTCGGCGAACTCTGCGTCAAGGGTCGTTACGGCTATCAGCAGTTGCTCAAATCGAGTCGCTTGAATAAGCCATACGTCCGCAAGGAAGGACAATTGGTTCCCGCAACGTGGGACGAAGCCTGGCAGAAGATCAAGTCCGGTCTGGGCAATCTGCGCGCTGAAAATCCCGACGGATCAATAATGGTCGCTGCGTCGCCGAAACTGACCGACGAAGAACTCTATCTCGCCGGCAAGATGGCGCGCACGGTGCTCAAGACCGGCGCGATTGGCAGTTTCCATCACGAACTAAGTGGCGCCGATCGACATGGACTCGATGCTGTGATCGGAACGACATCATCCACTTGCGGCACAAAAGACTTGGAGAACGCCGATCTGGTGCTGGTCGTCAACAGTGATCCGACAACCGAGAACCCCGTTTTTGGATGGCGGCTGAAACGACTGATGAAAGCCGGCAAGAAGGCGATCGTCATCAGCTCGTCCGAAAACGGATTAACTCGTCATGCCTCGCTCTGGCTTGATGCGCGTCGCGGGACGGCCTCAACACTGCTCAATGGCATCATCGCCGGAATCGTTCGCTCGGGAAAAGAGGACGCCAACTATCTTAACAGCCGCACGGTCAACTTCGATCGCTTCAAGCGGGTCATAACGCAAATCAATCTCGACGAAACCTCGGTCGTAACCGGCGCTCATCCCGACAAGATCGAGCAAGCGGTAAGCATGATCACAGCCGCTGACCAAAAGGTTGTGGCAGTTTACAATCTTGACAGTCGCATTGATCGCAGTCCGAACGATCTAAAAGCGCTGACTTCGCTGCTGCTGGTCACCGGCAAGATCGGCACGATTGACAGCGGATTGATTCTGCTGACCGATCAGTGCAACAGCCGGGGTATGGAGTTGGCAGGATTCGAACAGCACTTGCTTCCCGGCGGCGTGACGGTTGATCCGGAGATGGTGGCGAAGCTATCGCATATCTGGAATGACGGTCTCGATTGTATCAAGCAGGGAGACAATGTGCCGACGATGCAGAAGCTTCGGGATGGCATGATCAAAGGCGCGATGATCTTTGGCGAGAATCCGGCGATTGATCCGAGCTGGGCAAAGAGGTTGGAACAACTTGAGTTCCTGGTAGTAGCTGATATCTATCTGACAGAGACCGCAGTGCTCGCCGATGTCGTGTTGCCGCTCAATAGCTATGTCGAAGATGAAGGCACGATCACCAACTGGGAAGGTCGTCGTCAGACGCTGGTTCCACTCGGCAAGCCGGGAACGGGAGTGACGAATCTGCAAATGCTGGCGAATATCTATGGCATCGCCGGCGGCAACGGCCTGCGTGACGAAGCTTTGTTTGAACAGATCACGCGCGAGATGGAGCTGTTTGTGCCGAAGCGCGAAAGCGAACTTGACAACATCGGCAGATTTGTGAGTCGCTTCCCAACCTCGGATGGCAAAGCGCATTTCGAGGTCTACGGCACCGGCGTGTCGATCACGGATGTTCGTGTCCCAGACGTATTAGTCCTCGACGAGCGGACCAACTCGCGACTGTCGCAGTTGTTCGGACAGTAGATTGAATAGCGTGGCGGATTCCCAAGTCTGTCACGCTATTGTTTATGACCGCGAACAGAGAAACATCGCCCGACCACTCGAATTGTCTTGACAAATGCAATGCATGTTGTTATCTTATCGCGTCTTAATGTAACTAATTTCCTTACCCGTGCACTTCCGGGAGGTCGAAATGCGTTTCGGTATCGTTTCACTCACAGTTTCCAGAAAGACGCACACTGCGGCTTCCAGTTACTGCAGCAAGGATCCTTGCAGTTCCTTGGTGGAGATTCCTTCAAGTTTGAGTAAACGACATACTGCGTTCGCACTAAGGCGAATGGCCAATTCGGCATCCGTCGCCTGTGTATTGACGTTCTTGATGTTGGTCTCGGCTACCGCGTTCGCGGGAAACGACGGTCGACCACACATGGTTCCCATTGAGTCCCGGAACCAGCCGCTGACAGATGGGGGACCTGAGACACCAAGCGCTATTGGTAACAAGTCGGACGCAAGTCCCACGGCGCTAGGCTTCTACATGTCGCCCGGCATTCTTCTTGAAACTTCGGATTATGATCAGCAGCATAACAGCGGTATGGCCCGCCAAGTTGCGGTGGGTGCAGACAGCCGCGTTCACTTAGTCTGGACATTCAGGTCGACGGCCTCGGGTGGCGATCTGAACGCCCGTGCCGTTCACTACACGTCATATAAGGATGGCATACTGGATCCAGTTTTTGACGTCTCAGGGGCTTTGGCGAAGACAACAGGTCGTTTCTGTACGGTCGACGTCTTCCAGAACAGAGGACTCGTGGTCAACCATTACGGTTCAGGTCCGGCCACCACTTCCGCTCTCGACGGCTCTTCGGGCGGCTATACATTCACTGCCGAAGATCCACCATCGGGAGTAGTTAACTGCCAGGGCATCAAAACCCGTGGGGCCACAGTACTCTCGCCCTATATCTGGCCGGTTGCGGCCGCCGATCAAGACGGCTCTGGCCATCTCGTCATTCACATTGCGGCGTCGGAAAACCGTACCTCCACCGGTTATAATGCTATTACCTACTTCCGCGGCGTATCTTCTGATGTAGCTATGGACGCTGGCATGTACGGTACCTGCGGCATCTTCATTGATTCCAGTTGCACATCCGGCTACGATATCGCTGCAGATCCCTATTCCGACAGGGTCGTTATCGCCTATCCGAAGGCAAGGGAAGCTAATCTCGAAAACAACGATTTGGCTTACCGGTTGTCAACCAACCTTGGGGCGACTTGGGGATCAGTAGTTAATGTCACCAATTTCGCGACTGGGGCCAAAGAGCGTTGCGGAGAAGAAGTCTCGGTGCTGTTCACTGCCGACAACTGCTTCCACATCCTTTACATCGGCAATATCTATGATTCGGTGGCCGGCACTGTTTCGAATCAGGAAGCCAAGTTGTACCACTGGTCGAACTGCGAACCGACCCAGAGAAGCTTGGTACTAGACGCCAGCAATCACGATGACGCCTGCAATACCCCGGCGTTCGAATACAACGTCTGCAAAATCAATCTGACCCAGTGCTACTCCTCGGCGCTGAGTGCTATTTCGCTCTATGCGACATATACTCGCTATCTCGGAACGACGGCTTCGCCCGACTGTTCTGATAAGAAATATCCCAACGGCGAAGTATTCATCTCCCCTTCATCCACCTGGGGTGAGACTTGGGGTGCGCCGGTCAACTTGACCAACACCAATACCAATGGCTGTTTAGGCACTGCAGGCTCATATTGCGCAGATGACCGCTATACTTCGTGTGCCCGCTACTCTACAGACTCGCTGCGTATCGAGTACATGGAAGATCTGGATGCTGGCAGCTTCGTAGCCAATGAGTCAGCTACCGCAGATTTGGATAACCCGGTAAGATTCCTGAGCTACCCGTGTATAGCGATGGCAACTTATCAGATCTTGACCTGCACGCCAAATAGTATCAAGTACCCGTTCCACGCAGTTAGAAACGCTACTGCGACTCAGGATCTGTTGCTGACTAACAGAGGTAACCAATCGATAAGTTGGACTTCATCCCTCGTCGGTGGCAATGTCCCGGTTGCGGTACCGGGAAGCGGCACTGTTCCAGCCGGTTATACCAATTCGGCGACAATCACTGTTACGGTTGGTCCGAAGAGCACTGAAGGCCTCTTCCATAACACGATCAGATTCACTTACGATAATGGGACTAAGACTCTTGATGTCCCGGTCGATTTCTATGTGTTTGACAATTGGTTCCTCAAGCAGGACGTGGCTATCCGCACTGCAGCCAATCGCATGGTTGTGAATCAAGTTGGTCAAGCGGCTGATAGTATTCTGGGTAGTTCCTTCACCTACTTTGCTGACAACACCGAAAACTTCGTCAAGGACGCTTCTCTAATCATGGGCAATTCCGCTCAGAACCTGAGCTGGAGAATCTTCGAAAGTAGTCAAGGTGATCCCGGCACTCCGAGCAACAACTTCGGTTGGTTGTACGCTTTGACTAACACCTCCGTTGACTCGACGACCTATCCCGGCCCCTACGGCTACACCTTTGCCCAAGGCAGCGGTACGAACCGTGATTCGACGGTCGGATTTGACGTCAAATGGTATGCAGCCAAGCACGTCGACTCAGCCGATTTCTACGTCGGGCATTTCGAAGTATATAAGGGCACGAAGGGGACCGGCGACGTTGCCGGTCTTGACATCGCCTTCGCCTGCGACTGGGATGTACCGTCAGATACTTTAGCTCACAACACGGCAGGTATTGATGCATCCAGGCAGATGATTTATCTGAAGGGTGAGTACACTGCTACTCGCCAGCAGGGATACGCCGCGACGTCTGCATATCGAGAAGACGGTGCAGCGATCACCGGCGGCTTTGCTTGGGGAAGCAACCAGCAAGTGTATCCCAGCGGTGGCTACCAAGTTGACTCTGTATGGAAGTATATGCAGGCGACCACCAATTACAATTCGACCTGGCTCGACTCGGTCGGAGACATGAGCATTGTAATGGTTATCGCGAAGAACTACACTGTGACTTCGACCAGTCGTTTCAAATTCGACATTGTGCTTGGGGCCAAGCGCGCCGAGGACAATCCGATCGGACTCACTGGCCTCAACACGGCGGTCGATAAGGCGAAGTCCTTCATCTGCACGCACGTCGCTTCGGGCTCACAGCTCTGCAGGGATTGCTCCAGTTGCGGTGACGTTAATTCCGATGGTCACGCTAATACTATAGCAGATGCTGTGTACATCCTCAGATACATTTTCAATTTAGCTCCGGCTCCGAACCCGAACTGCGGTCCATATAGCTTGGGAGATGTCGATACTTGCGGCAGCGTCAATGTTGCCGACGCTGCCTACCTTATGAATTACATTTGCTTTCACGGCAATCCTCCCTGTCAGCGCAGCACAACCTGTTATCAGTCCTCCTCAGCAGACCGGATCACGCTGGGCTGTCCGGTCTCCGCGCCAGTCGACGGTGACTCTGTGGCAGTGCCTATATATGTGACGAACTCGGTACCGTTGTTAGGTCTTTCCATTGGATTTCGTCACAATTCCAGTGATGCTGAGGTGACTTCTGTCGATTTCGCGGGATCGGTTGCCGACTCCATTAATTCCAAGTCGGCATATCTGCTGCCCGACAGCAACAAGATTCTTATTGGATTGATGGGAGATTATCGTGGTATTCTCCAACCGCAGACCAATGGTTTGTTGGCAACAATGTGGCTAAGGACCAATAACGCGACAGCGCAGGTGATCAACTTCGACACTTGTTTTGTGGCTCCTGCTGGAGAGTTCATTTTCGCTCCACAGTCGGGCGGCGCAATTCGGCCGGCGTATGTCGACTGCGGAGCCGGGGACGTGATCATCCCATTGCGGCCACCACATGCCGCATTTAGTTTTGCTCCAGACTCGGGGTTTGCTCCCTTAACAGTGCAGATGACCGACCAATCAGCTTTAACGCCGATTTCCTGGAGATGGTCATTTGGTGATGGGGATTCATCTACACAACAGAGTCCGAGCCATGTCTACCAGCTACCGGGGACCTATCATCCGCAATTGATTGCCTGCAATATGCAAGGATGCGACACGGCTGCTGCTACTCACCCCATTCGAGTATTCGACTCCCTTACGGTTGATCTCTCAGCAGCGCTAACGCACGGTCGAAAGCCGTTATTTGTGAGTTTCAATCCGCAGTTTAGTCTGCAGCCGGACTCTGTTCGATGGTTGTTTGGAGATGGCGAAACGAGTACTACCCCCAACCCTACTCACAGGTATCAGAGCCTCGGATCGTACGATGTTACCTTGAAGGCTTACAAGTTCGGGTCGATGTTTAGGTCGCACAAGCCCGGCTTCATCACGGTCTCCGATATCAATGCCAATTTCGCTGCAAATCCCCGCTGTGGGGGTGCACCTCTCGGAGTAACCTTTACTGACCTCTCGACAAGCAGCTATCCTTTGATAGAATGGAGCTGGAATTTCGGGGATGATCAAACGAGCACCGTGCAAAATCCTGCGCACCAGTACACCAGCACAGGTGCCTTTGATGTTACTCTAATTGTCACAGATGGCATTGGCGCAGACACTTTGACTCGAGAAGGTTATGTCACTACTCAGCAATCGCTGAGCGTAGATTTCACCGGCGGTCCCACTCGCGGTCGTTCGCCACTAACCGTTATGTTTGACCCTGTGATGCAGGGAATTGCCAACGAGTATCATTGGGATTTTGGCGACGACAGCACGAGCACGCTGGCGAATCCAATTCATATCTATCAGCTCCAAGGAGCTTACAATGTAAGATTCAAGGCACGACTGAACCTCGATGGCTGTGATCAGGCTGATTCGATCATCAAGAGCGCTTATATAATCGTCAACGACTTGCAGCCCGATTTTGTGGCGTCGCCAACAGCTGGTTATGAACCCCTGACGGTTCAGTTCACTGATTCGAGCAGAGGCAATCCGACCAGTTGGTTCTGGGATTTCGGCGATGGCAGCAATAGTTATACTCAGAGTCCGTCGCACATCTACGACACGAATGGCACTTATAACGTCTTCCTGCGTGTCACCAATGCTCTTGGCGTTGATAGTCTCGAAAGGCTGTCATATATTTACGTCGACTCATCCTATCTTGATTTGTGCGGGGAGATTTATGCCGGCAGTGCACGGCCCGGGTTCCCGATCCGTTTCTATTATGTGTGGACAAATGCCGGTACAGAGAGCGCCCAGAACTCTGTTTTGAAGATGCTGCTTCCGCCGGAAGTGGAATTCGATAGCGTCAATGTCCATACGCATACCGGCACATATACCGGATATTCTCTCTCTGGAGATACGTTGCTAGTTTCCCTGGAGACAATAGCCCCATCGAGTTGGTACGGTGGCTGCGTCAGAGTTTTCAGCCAGATACCGGAGACCGTGCCAATTGGCGATACGCTCGTCTGCAAGTCATGGTTGACCACAACCTCTCCCGAGAGTCACCTTGCCAATAACGATGTTGTTGCGGAGTTCATCGTGGTCGGTTCGTTGGATCCCAACGATAAGATCGCCGATCCGGGAGGCAAGGAACTCAGTTTCGGGCTCGCTTCTGATCAGCGCATCAACTACACCGTTCAATTCGAGAACAAGGAGGAAGCCACCGCTGAAGCAATCTATGTGCGGGTTGTTGACACGCTCGACACCGATCTTGACTGGGGAACGCTATCTATCGGTCCGATGAGCCACCCTGGCAAGTGCGTGGCTAGTTTCGACCCGTACAAGGGCATAATCACTTGGTTATGTGACAGCATCATGCTGCCACCGAATGTCACTCCGCCCGAGGGTGAGGGATACGTCACCTATTCGATCAAACCGAAGCGGAGCCTGTCTGTCGGAACAGAGATCTCAAATTC
>Ga0209777_10004800_pt1 | contig 15846 bp, 11 predicted proteins | sample FrelakmetHBP12HB_FD_187147 | JGI IMG/M metagenome (GOLD analysis project Ga0209777, IMG submission 187147) | Freshwater lake sediment microbial communities from the University of Notre Dame, USA, for methane emissions studies -HBP12 HB (SPAdes)... | ecosystem: Environmental > Aquatic >... | reverse complement strand
TGACGGCTGTACCATCCGCACGGCGCAGAACCGCCCTTACCCTTGACACCAGCTCCTTGGGATTGAAAGGCTTGATCACATAGTCATCAGCCCCCAATTCCAGTCCCACTATCTTGTCTGAATCGTCATCTCGTGCTGTCAGCATGATAATGGGCACATTCGACTCAGTGCGCAGGCTGCGGCACACATCCCATCCTGAGACTTCCGGAAGCATCAGGTCGAGAACGATGAGATCCGGTGATTCGCTCCTCGCCATATGGAGAGCCAATCTCCCATCATAAGCGACGATGACCTTATAGCCATCCCTTTCGAGATAGGCTTTCACGATATCAACGATCTTTTTCTCGTCATCTACTACAAGGATCTTTTTGTGTGCCATAGAAGACTCTGCGCAATCCAGACTTCCTAATATTGATTCTCGCTTTCCCCAAAAGAATTGTCAAACATTTGAACGAAGAAGCAAAGTAGATTCGAGCCGTCCCATCGCTCCAGATTGGCCTTTATCTAAATTAGAGCAACACCTTTACTGGCTCTGTCCGCCTCCTCCGAAAGAAGGCAAGGTAAAGCCCAGTGTTATAGTTATACTTCTGGCCTCGATAGAGCCATCTGCATTCTTATTGCCCGAAACAGTGATATTCTCGCCTGACGAGATATCTGCCAGGCTGCCTTCGGCCATCTTCTGTATGGAAGTGCTGTTACCGATGTTAACAATAACAGTGCCAGTACTTGTGTTGAGTGTTACTACGTTGCCCTCGACCTTCTCTACTGTGCCCACCGTTGCTCTGCTGCTTGAAAGGATTCCGGTGTAGTTCCCTGGCAACTGGGAATTCCCCTGCCCCGTGGTACCATTCCCCAGCCCCGTGGTGGAAGAATACTGGCCTATCTGGCTGACCAATGTCTGGCGGGCTTCTGACTTGCCCTGGCTCTTGCCGATGGCTACCCCTCCTGCCAGCGCACCGCCGATAGCACTGCCCAAGATGACCGCCACCACCAGCAAGGCTACAAAAGATTTCGTTTTCATGGTTAAACCCCCTTATTCATAGCGCAACGCTTCGATAGGTTTGAGACGGGCCGCCCGGTAAGCTGGGTAGAGCCCGAAGAGTATCCCTATAGCTGCTGAAACGCATACCGCCAGAATGGGTATGTCAGCAGATATCACCGTATGAATTGTCTGCCCGCCCACGGTCACCCCGGAGATAAGGCTTGAGATGCCCCAGCCCACAAGCACACCAATCGCGCCGCCGATCAGGCTCATTAAAGCAGCCTCTATCAAAAATTGGAGCAGGATGTTGCCCCGCTTGGCGCCCAATGCCTTGCGAATACCTATCTCCCGCGTACGTTCCGTGACAGACACCAGCATGATATTCATGATGCCGATGCCTCCCACCAGAAGGGAGATGCCGGCGATAGCACCTAACAGGATAACCCACACCTGAGTGGAGTTCTGCAGGCTTTGTATCAAACTATTTTGGCTGGTGATGGTGAAATCGTCCTGGCCATTTGTGATATTGTGCCGCTGCTCCAGGAGAGAAGTTATCTGCTGGGTAGCAGCGTTAACCTGATTAGCGTTTACCACCTGGACACTAATGCTAGAAACGTTACGCGCTCCGGTAGCAGTTCTCGACGAAGATAAGCGGTATTGCACACTAGTTATGGGGGCCATGACTACATCGTCCTGAGAGCCTAAACCTGTACTCCCCTTAGTCTGCAACACCCCTATCACCGTGAATCGGAGCCCGTTTATCATGATATATTGACCCACAGGGCTCGTACCTGGGAATAGAGTCTCGGCCACACTGCTGCCCAGTACTGCTACCATTGAGTTGGCCTCTACTTGCGCATTTGAGATAAATGCACCATCTGCCACCTGGTAGTTGCGCACGGACTGGTAATCCGGCGTCACGCCGATAATCTGAGTTCGTGCGTTCTCGCTCCCGGCCACCACCTGGGCAAAGCTATCAACCTCAGGGGCTAACGCCACCACAGAAGAAGCCAGATTTGGGTCGGCGGCCAGTGCGTTGGCATCAGCCAGGGTCAATGTGGCAGCGCTCCCTTGCGCTCCCCGTACCACTCCCGTGGAGCTTGCGCCCGGGCGAACAAAGAGCAAATTGGTGCCCAGCGATTCGATATTGGAGGTTACGGCTGCCTGAGAGCCTTGACCTATGGACATCAATGCTATCACGGCAGCTACTCCAATGATTATGCCCAGCACTGTCAGGGAAGAGCGCATCTTGTTAGTGGTCAGCGCCGTTAAAGCCGTACGTACCGTCCTTGCCAGATTCATTGTCCTCGCCTCATCATGAAAGTTTCCCTGCCCCACCTTGCACGGCCAACTGTCCATCAACAATCTGGCCATCTCTGAGGAAGATAATGCGTTGCGTGTGGGCTGCTATTCCCTGTTCATGAGTCACCACTACTACAGTGATGCCGTCCTTTTTGTTGAGTTCCTCCAGGATAGCTATGATGTCCAGGCTCGACTTGCTGTCCAGATTGCCAGTCGGCTCATCAGCAAGTATGATGGCAGGACTGTTGACCAGGGCCCGGGCAATGGCTACCCTCTGCTGCTCGCCGCCGGAAAGCTCATTCGGCTTGTGGGTAGCCCGGTGGCTCATGCCTACCCTCTCCAAAGCCTCCAGCGCCAGTTTTTTGCTGTTGCTCTTGTTGCTATAGAGCAGTGGCAGCTCCACATTAGCCACGGCTGAGGTACGAGCCAGCAGGTTAAAGTTCTGAAACACAAAACCGATCTTCCTGTTCCTGACGTCAGCCAGTTGCGAGTCGGAAAGCCTGCTCACCTCAACCCCATCAAGGAAATAGCTGCCTGAGGTGGGCACATCGAGACAGCCCAGGATGTTCATAAGAGTTGACTTGCCGCACCCGGAGGGGCCCATGATAGCCACCATCTCGCCCTTTTCGATGCTACAGCTCAATCCGCGCAGCGCCTGAACCTCTACCTGGCCGCCTATCTGGTATGTCTTAACGATATCCTTGAGTTCAATCATATTTATCCACCTAGCGTCCTCCAATGAATACCGCGCCCCCACCACCAAAACCACCTATCCCCAAACCTCCCCGTGAAGTGCTGCTGGAAGTGCTACTAGTAGACGTGCTGGTGGAGGTAACCACTACCTCATCGCCCGCGTTGAGCCCCGACACCACCTGGGTCGACGTGCCGTTGCTTTGACCCACCTTCACCGCTCTCACCTCGGGCACACCGTTAACCATCACCGTTACCGTAGGGTTAGTGGAGCTGCTGCCGCTGATAGCCGTCGCGGGTACCAGCAGGACATTGTCTACCTCTTGAGTCGTAATGGTAGCTGTGGCGCTCATCCCTTGCCGCAGCTGAACCCCTGAAGGTAAGGTCACGTTAATGGTGACCGGGTATGACACCACTCCAGACTGGGAATTTCCAATAAGCGATATACTTGAGACCACCCCGGAAAACTCATCGTTCGGCAGAGCATCCAGAGATATGGTCACCTTCTGCCCCACCTGGACCTGCGGGACATCGATCTCATCCACAGTGGCACTCACTTCGACAACTGACGGGTCTACTATCTCAATGGCAACTGTACCGGCACTCACCGTCTGCCCTGCCACAATATTTACTGCAGACACAATTCCATCGAATGGAGCTACCATGGTAGCGTTCCCCGGTGTTGCCAGCGCCTCATCGAGGGCAGCCTGAGCACTTGCCACCTGCTGCTGTTTCAACTCCAGGGCCAGAGAGCCCGGTCCCGTGTTCGCCAGAGCCTGTTCGGCTGCAGTCAGGTTGTCCTGGGCATTGGCCACAGCCGTGTCTGCGTTCTGCTTGGCAATTTCAAGATTAAGGTTCGCTGTCTGTAACTGAGTACTTGCATTTTCCAACTCTTGAGCGCTAATACTGCCGCTCATGAACCGCGCTAGACTATCATTGTAATTTTGTGAGGCGTTGTCCGCCGCATACTGCGCGTTAGCGATGTTCAGAGGACCCTGCGTCTGAGCATTCGAAAGCTGCTGCTGTGCCTCCACCACAGCCCGTTGGGCATCGGCAACGTCCTGTGTCTGTGCGTTTTGCAGGGCGTCCTGTGCATCCATCAGAGCGATTTTGGCGCTGGTCACCGACTCCTGCCAAGATAGAATGGTTGCGTTATCGAGTTCGGCGAGTACATCACCTTGCTTAACGGAATCGCCTACCCCTGCATTAACCTCCTGCACAGTGCCCGCACTGCCGAAAGTGAGACCATCTATATTGGCGAAAACCAGGCTGCCGCTGGCGCTCACCGAGTTGGTCAGATTTCCGTACTGTACCCGCACAAGCCGGGCGTTAGCCGGAAGCGATGACGATGAGGTACTGGCGCTGCTGGCCCGGCCATAGGCGCCATAGAACCCCCCAACGATACCAAAGACTATTAACAGCAGCACCACCACCTGCCATGCCTTCAACGTTATAAATATCTTGAGCATCTTCCCCTCCGCAATTGCTAAGCAAGCAATTTATCTCGTATTATGCAACCCTGATATGGAGATATTATGGATAAATTACGTTTTTCTAATGTAATTCTGCTCTCGCCTTAGTAACCGACCGGTGTCCCACCCGCCAAATCATATTTGCTGAAGATAGGACAACCGCCACAGATGCAGCCCACATTCCCCGCAATGAAAGATACCTTTGAGCTTGAAGCCTGTGCCCTGTCGCCACCTCCCCATTACCTCCATTGGCTTCTTAGCGATTTAGTATCCATGGTAATTATTTGAACATTAAAAAGTCATAAAATTTGGCGGTGAAAAATCATAAACTTGTAACATTTCTGGAGAATGGCTTGCTCAGGCCCATCTGGTGGAGCAGATAGCTTCATACTTTCCACTGGACTGCGGGGGAAAATGTAGGATTACTTAGGTCGTCTTTTCTTCTTTTCCCGTATTTGCCGCTGGAGTCTCCGAACTGTAGGGCAGGCGGACAGTCACCGTGGTTCCGTGTCCGCGACTGCTAATCACCTCACAGGTCCCACCGCCAAGCTCGGCTCGCCGTTGCATCCCCTTAAGCCCGCCCATGCGCATATTCTGCAAAGCGGCTTCGACGTCGAAACCGGGGCCATTATCCTTGACTTGAAGACTTACCACGCCGGCTTCGCAGGAAAAGGATACTTTAACCTCACTGGCACCGATAGCGTGTCTCTTGATATTGGCAAGGACCTCGCGGAAAATCCTGTATGCCGTCAACTCCACATCAGGTGTTGGTCTGACCGCGAATCTTTTATCGAATTTCGTGCGGCATCCCGTTTCCTCCTGGAAGCGACGCAGTTCCTCATCGATCACAGCGACAATACCGAAGTCGCTCAGAACAGGCGAATAGAGATCTTCGATGATGTTCCGGCTCTCACGAATGCTCTCCTGCAATAAATCCGAGGCACGCTTCAGTATTTGTTGTGCTCCGGTATTCTCTATGGGAATAGCTTCCAGCGCCTGTAGCTGATGAAAGGCCCCCGTCAGGGTCTGAGAAATGCGGTCATGCACCTCCAGGGAAACCCGCTGGCGCTCCTCCTCGTGGGCAGAGGTAGAGGCTTTCGCCAACTGCCTGATAGTCTGTTCGCTTTTGCGTAGTGCGTCCTCCATTCTCTTACGCTCCGTGATATCCCTCATATAAAGCACCGTCGCTATCTTCCCTTGCCAGGGCATGGTAACCACGCTAAGGTCTAAAGGCACAATCGTACCGTCTTTACGAACTCCTGCTGCCTCGTAATGCCCGGGAAGAGCCTCTCCCATATGTCTCAGCTTATACCAGTCTTTTAGCCTTACAGCAATTTCGTAAGGGACTAAATCCCAAGCCGATCTATTGAGCAGTTCTTTTCGCGAATAGCCTGACATCCTGCAGAACTCGTCATTCACAAAAACAAAAGCCGCTTCCCGCTCTTCTCTGTCCTGGATAATAATGATTCCCTCCCCTGCTCTACCAGTTGCTTCAATTAACGCTCTATACTTCTCCTCCGACTCCTTTAGCGCCTCCTCAGCCTGCCTTCGCTGCAGCGCTATAGATGCCTGTCTTACAAATGTTTCTATGACATCCTTATTCCTCAATTCTGTTCCATTGCGCGTGAAAATAACAGCGCTGCCATACAATCTTCCCTCCCAGGCAAAACCAATGGCATACACATTGCCCACGTCCAGCAGCTTCTCAATCTCCTGGCAAACAGGCATGGGTATAGCACCCGATGCAAGGTCATAGATGCCACCTTGTACCTTCGCCAGCTCGCTTGAGGAAAGACCCTGCCTCGCTTCGTCGCCTATCGGCACAGGCATGCCAATGAGATTGAATCCAAGTATCTTGGTAAGGGCTTCCATTTGCTCACCGATTCCCAACGCCTCACGCACGCAAAAGGTGTCGGAAGTCTCATCACACGAGTTGACCAAAACAGCAGCCCCCTCGGCAAACTTCTGCAGCCGTTCTGCTATGAAGCGATGTATATCTGCATCAGAATGGAGTTCAACGAGCGACATGGCCGCTTTACATAGTAAATCCAAATCATGTGAGTGTCTTCGTTCCTGTTCCTCAATCCTCTTACGTTCGGTGATGTCCCTGTTTGAAACCAGATATGCTAATTTCCCTTGATACTCAGTCGGCGTGCCCTGAATTTCCAACCATATCTCCCTCCCATCATTCGCCAGCGCTCGAATCTCGTGTGCCTCGCGATTTGAGCGCAACCCCTCTTCTGATAAATCTTTTAGCACATATTCCGCGACAAACCTGAGAACTCCGTTTCTGTCCTTCGGGGTAAAAGGGTTAATCGGGTCCACCCCAATCATATCCTCTGGAGAATCAAAGCCGAACATTTTTGCAGCAGTTCGATTAGCAAGCACTATCCGCCCCGTCTCAGCGTTGACAACAAACAGGCCATCGAGTGTGCCCTCAAAGAGCACCCTATAGTTTTGCTCACCCTGCCTCAGTGTCTCCTCTGCTTGCTTGCGCTCAGTTATATCTGTAAATACTAACCCGAGCCAGTTCCCCACCCTAAATGCCTTGAGGCTCGCGTGTATATCTCTAAACTTTGTATGTGATACCATATCCTCGATGTGAAAAGGTTCTCCTGTTTCTAGGACATTCATATATTTATCGTATCTCCGGGACTCTTTGACATCAGGCACAACATCCAAAACATTCTTACCCACCACAGCCTCTCTTGACACGCCGATCATTCTTTCCGCAACAGGGTTTATGACCATATAGTTAAGGTTCTCATCCAGCAAGGCGAAACCCTCTGTGTACGAATTCACAAAGGCGCTTAATCTAGCCTGCACCTCTTTCGATAGCTGGGCTGTGTTCCGTCGAGGCGTCCTTCGTGTGGGTTTATCTTTTTTCGCCATGTCATACCTTGTCGCTTTGAGCAGAAATTACTTCTACTTGATGCAGGATTGACGTTCGCCTTTGCTGCATCAGCGTGCAAGCAGCGGCTGGGTAGCTCCGGAGGACGCGGTGCAGGCTTCCGCCGAAATCTCCTATGGCTGCGGCAAATACGGGGGAAATGACTTCAACCGTACGTTTTCATACCGCCAGGTATTTGTTTAGCTTCCAAAGAAGACAGGCCCAGCCACTACAGATAAGACTTTAAGAGGACAGGAAAGGCGCAATTTGTCTGCATCACGCACGTAAGCCTGTTACAAGGTCTGCTCTACAGCCAGTATGAGCAGAGCATAAAATAGCTGAAAACACCCCAGTTATGGTAATTAAGATTGAGAACATCCTAGTAGAAAGCACGCGGTTTGTCAAGTTTATTCCAACAATCGCACAGGCAAAACTGTCGGGGCAATTCATGAATTGCCCCGACAGGGCACGGTTGGAGCGGATGCCCCAACCCACCCGCATAGCCGTATGTTAAAATGCCTTAACTTGCCCAGATTGCGTCTATTATCTTTGTCCTTATCATGCGGAACGCCGGGATGAATGCCGAGACTGCGGTGACACCACACAGTATCAACGCCGACGATATCAGATAAGGGATATTCACCGGCAGGAATACATCACCAAACGGGAAATGAAAAGGATAATGTGCCTCCACAGGCACAACGGCATATTTGAATATCAAAGCTGCTGCAAGTATCCCCACAATCGCGTAGACAATAGCACGAAAGATATAAGATAGTATTATCGAAGCCCCTGTAATGCCGATAGCACGCTGGATGCCGATTTGCCTTCGCTTATTCACCAGGTCAACGTACGTAACGATGAAGATTGTGATTGCTGCAACAATAAAAGCAGTCGCCCGTAGTATGACAATTATCTGCTTGAAACTATCCGTCATGCTTCTCAGAAACCCTTCGAAATCTTCCCAGGTCTGAAACTTCAGTCCTGGCCTAATGCCCTTTATTTCCTCTATCACCGATTCCAGCTTAACATTATCTTTGGTCTTCACATGTATGAACGAAGCCTTACCTGTCATCAAGGGGTTCATGGTAACAAACTCTTTTTCACTTATGTATGCTCTCAAGTCGCCTTGAGTCAGTTCAGTATAGAATATGCCCTTCACTGTATATTGCTTCTGCACACCGCCAACATAACTGACCGATACCCGATCCCCCACATGGACAGACTTGAGTGAGCTTGAATAAAGCGCGAGGTCCTTCCGATCGTTTCCGGCAATCTGAACGCCCAGAAGAATCTGGTCAGTGTCCTCCGGAGCCAGATAACTGCCCTCAATTATGTTCTGCGATATCTGAAACACTTTGCTATCCTGGTCCGGATCGATAGCGTAGACTACTGTGGTAGCGCGCTCTCCTTCATAACTGATGTCAGCCCCCAGGCTATTACGTGCACATGCCGCACTAACTCCATTTAGAGACTCGATCTGGGAAACAAGCTCGCTTACATTTCCTATGGCGGGCACTTCGCCCGCAGCCTGTACAACAACATCCCCCGACATAGTATTTATGGTTTTGTTGTTGACGGTTTCCACGGCTCCGTCGAGAAGAGCAGGCGTGAAAAGGAGATTGAGGTATACCAGGATCAACATCAGAATGGTCAGTACCAGAACCCTGACATTTCCTCTTGCTATGGACTTGATCGTCAGGAAGGCTGCTACCTTTAGCGAGTTCATCATAATCTTATAGACTTAAAATTTCCCTAAATATATTCCGGAACCTGCCTGCCGTCCTTCAGAAAGATGAATCTATTGGCATAATTCTTGTCATCAGGGTCATGCGAGACGAAGACAATCGTTACCCCCAATTCCTTGTTAAGTTTCACAAGTGTCCCCATCACCCGCTCTGATGATATGGTATCGAGATTGGCACAGGGCTCATCGGCAAATAAAACGCGCGGATTGTTAATCAGAGCCCTGGCGATGGCCACCCTTTGCTGTTCACCCCCCGAAAGCTCCTTGGGCTTATGGTGCATGCGTTCCTTTAATCCCACTATGTCCAGTAATTCCTCTGCCCTGCTCCTGTAATCGACTGCTTTGCCGCCCAGCATCATGCCGGGGAGATAGACATTCTCATGAGCGGTCAACTCTGCGAGAAGCGCAAACTCCTGGAATATGTAACCCAGATACGTCAGTCGCAGTCTCGACCTCGCCCCATCTGAAAGCCTGGTTACATCATCGCCATCAAGGAATATCTGGCCGGAGGTAGGACGGTCGATAAGCCCGAGCTGTCTCAACAGGGTTGACTTGCCTGAGCCGCTCTTGCCCATTATGCAGGTTACATCACCAGTCTCTATCCCCAGTGACACATCGACCAGGGCTTTTACTTCTACGTTTCCCAGCTTGTATATTCTGGTCAGATTCTTTACATTGATCATGTTATCTAGCCCAGCCTCTATACAAATCGGGTAGGTCGGAGCAAGTTCCCCCACCTACCCACAAATAAACCCCCACTGCCAATAACAATAAGGGGAATCATACAGTCTTCTTTAAAAACCTACCTTCTCAATACGCTCGAAGGGGACCTCCACAGATACAGGCCCGATTCCTACCCATGCTGAGCCCGCAACTTTAAGAGTAACCGCCCCTCCCTGGTTATACGCCTCGTACAACGCTGCTAATGCCGGAAGAGTACCTATTTGGTTTATTATATCAAAGCTGGTTGAGTTGTTGGCTTTGATCGTGACGTCCTCTGTTCTATCCGCACTGCCTAATTGAACCCACTTGCCGTCTTCCTCGAAATAGATTACATAGGCAATCCTGTGGAGGACAGCACCAACCCGGTTTGAGTTGTGCACACTAACCGTGACATCCACTGTCACCGCAGTCAGACTGATGCCTTTCAGGCTGATGCCCACAACGTTCACGGCGGCGGTAGCCGCTTTGTTCGCCAGCCATTCCTTGCAACTCCGCGCGTTCATAATACCAAAGACCACGGCGCACACACCAACAATGATGGCTATGACTAGAAGCCACTTGCGAGCGCAGTTTTTCGATACCCTCAAACGATCCCTCATGGGCTACATTATATACAACGAAGTGGAGAACAAAAAGTTAGGAGGCATTTTGCAAATAGCACAAAGGTTCAAACCGTGGTTTGAGCTTCTTAACACTGCCCAAAGCATAACACGGTGCGGTAGGCTTTATGCCCAGGGAGGCTCTTTGCAATCGGCACTGGCAAAATAGTCGTCGTCCAGTTGTCGCTGAGCCAGCCCTGACTCGACAGCGGCCCTGGCCACGGCGTGAGTCACCGCCAGGTGCATCTTGGAGTCAAGGGCGCTAGGGACAAGCTCTCCTTCGGCTGCAGCGCCAGCGATGGCTAAGGTGGCAGCTTTGAGCATCTCGTAGTTTATCTTTGTGGCCCTGGCATCCAGCGTACCTCGCCAAATCCCGGGATAACCGAGCAGGTTGTTGACCGACCTGCCGTCAGCAGCCAGAATTGCCCCCGCCGCCCTTGCTGCCTCTGGGGTGATCTCCGGATAAGGGTTCGATAGAGCGAATATTATCTGCCCTTTCCTCACCTTGCTCGCGTCTATGAGCCCTCTCACGCCCGTCGTGGCAATCACGATGTCAGCCTTCTGCATGATTTCATCGAGGTTAGAGGGAATGCCTCCTGCCTCCGCGTGTCGCTTCACGCTGGCCTCGGTCCTCGCCGTACCCATTGCGGGGTTACCTGTATACTGAAGCAGGAACTTACCGATAGAGAGGCCGGCTGCCCCCAGGCCAATAAGCCCGATCTTCGCCTCCTGTAAAGTGACCTTGGTGAGCCTGCAGGCATTTATCAAAGCTGCCAGCGTAACTACTGCCGTCCCCTTCTGGTCATCGTGCATAACTGGGATATTCAGCTCTTTGACAAGCCTGTCCTCAATATAGAAGCATCTGGGCGATGCTATGTCTTCCAACTGGATGCCCCCGAATGTGGGCGCGATATGTTTCACTGTTTCCACAATCTCGTCTGAGTCCTTAATGTTTAACAGTATCGGTATGCCACTGACTCCTACCAGTTGCTGGAGCAGAGCAGCTTTGCCTTCCATGACCGGCATCCCTGCCACCGGACCGATGTCCCCCAGTCCAAGGATTGCTGTCCCATCAGTAACAATAGCCACCGAATAAGGGATGGCAGTATAGGTATCCTTCCAGCTTGGCTGGCTCTCGATTAACCTGCACACTTGAGCCACACCTGGGGTATAGACTTTCCGAAGCGTGTCCAGCGAGGTGATGGGAACCGTGCTTATCATCCTTATCTTGCCGTTCTTGTGGAATTCGAGCACAGCATCCCTGACCTGCAGAACCGAGACCTCTTTGAGTCTCGACACCTCGTTTATTACCCGCGTAAGTTGTTCCTCGTTCTCGGCATATACGTCGATGTCTCGAATTGTATAATGTGGGCCTAAGTGCACTGTCGTTATATTACCGATATCCACCCCGACCTTACCGATGGTTGTAGCCAGTTTGCCCAGGGTGCCCGGGATATTGACGTTCTTACAGCGCAGAGTCCTGACAATCTTCTCCACGAGTGCACCTCACAACTCTCGAATTACTGGAGTCTCGACCTCGCCAGAGATTATAGCACACCTTTACATGTTGCATGGATTCCTGAAGACAAACTTCAGAAAAGGTCGTTCTGGAATTGGGGAGTCCAGAGGGTCCTTCCGCGGAAGGATGGGGGTATCCCCCAGCCTCAAAAGTCCCCCAATCCTTCTTCGGAAGGAGGGGGATTTAGGGGGTTGAAGAGTGCTGCTAAACGCTCTCTTCAGAACTGCCTTGGCTATACACGGCTAACATAATATAATGATAGCATGAAGATAAGCAAATTAGACAAGAGGAATCTCAATGACTGCCAATACTGAGAGCCTTCCTTTGTTTCTGGGCTCAGTCATCCTCCTATCAGCCTCTGGGGTGATGATGCCCGGCCCGGTGACTGCGGTTACGGTTACCAAGGGGGCGCAGCGCAAATGGGCTGGCGCTCTTATCGCCATAGGGCATGGCATTATCGAGATACCCCTGATTTTCCTTATATACCTCGGACTTGCCAGCTATCTGAAGTTACCAGAGGTGCAAATAGGTGTGGGTTTGGCTGGTGGGCTAATGCTTTTGTGGATGGCCTGGGGTATGTTCAGAACCAGGCCCACAGCCCTGGATGCGAAAAAGGACATGCCCCACAGTTCCATAGTTGCGGGTTTGGCGACGACTGCCGCCAGTCCTTACTTCTTCCTCTGGTGGGCCACCGTCGGCGCTGCACTGCTGGTAAGTGCCAGCACCTTCGGCAAAACAGGCATCATTGCTTTCGGTGCGGTACACTGGTCCTTTGACCTCGTTTGGCTTTTCCTGCTCTCATGGGTAGTGTTCAAATCGAAGAGGCTCTGGACGCCGAAGGTGACCGGCGTGGTGTTCGGCGTTTGCGCAGCCGTTCTAGCTGGATTCGGAGCCTGGTTTATTTATTCTGGAATTAGCCTTGCCATCTCGTCCTAATTTAGGAGCAATCATGATAGCCTGATTCGGGCATCGACCACTGCATACCCGTGTTCCAATGCCTTCAACGGATTAAGGTCCATCTCCATTATTTGCGGAAAATCCTCCACCATAGCCGAAACCCTCAGCAAGAGTTCCTCAAGGGCCTTTATGTCAGAGGGCTTTGCCCCCCGCCAGCCTTCGAGGAGCTGATAGGCCTTGATCGAACGCACCATCTCCTGAGCATCGATATCTGACAGCGGATGAATGCGAAACACAGCGTCTTTGAACAACTCAGTATAAATACCGCCCATGCCGAACATGATAAGCGGACCAAAAGATGGGTCCTGGGTTACCCCAACAATCACCTCGACCCCTTCCGGTACCATTTTTTGGACGAGCACGCCGTCCATCTCAGCCTCTTTTGAGAAACGGGCCAGACGCTCCTTTACCTGCACGAAAGCCTCCCGTGCCTCCCCCTCCGAATGAACATTCAAGACCACACCGCCAACCTCCGTCTTATGGATTATTGTTGTGGAGAGCAGCTTCACAGCGACAGGGAAGCCCATTGCCTTAGCTACTTTCATTGTCTCTTCAGCCGTCCTGGCCATCTTCGATTCCACCATTCGGATGCCATAGCAGCCAAGAAGTCCATCGACAGAATCGGCGTCAAGCCAAAAGGGGCGAGCGCGGTCTTGCTTCAATGCTGAATTCACTATCTGCTCAGCCCGTTTCTTATCAATCCCTGGCAGTTCCGGGATTATCCCCTTGGGTCTCTTGAGCCACTCGCCGTACTCGCAAGCCGCAGCGAGCGCAGTAGCAGTAGCCTCTGGGAAGACAAAAGAAGGAACATAACCCTCCTCGCGAGAGCCCAGCTCTATGGAGGCGCCGCGTGAGCCCATAAACGAAGCCAGAAGAGTCTTGCCACGCCGGCGAAGCTGCGGCGCAACTTCCCGAATGGCACTGGCTACCGCTTCAGCCTGCGTAACTATGGGCGGGATAAAGATGACTATCACTATGTCTATGCCATTGTCCTCCACCATGAGGTTGAGAGCTTTCCTGTATTGCTCGGCAGTGGCTTCAGCAGTCATATCGATAGGGTTCGTGACATTAGCTCGAGGCGGCAGGAAAGTCTCCAACTCTGAAATGGTCTTCTCGGAGAGGATAGGCAATTCAATGCCCCTCGCCGCACAGGCGTCAGCAGTCATGATCCCCGGCCCGCCGCCATTGGTAATTATGGCTAACCTTCTCCCCGAAGGTATGGACTGGTGAGTAAGCAGGTTCGCTACATCGAACAGCTCCTCCAGCGTCTCCACCCGGATGATACCGGCTTGTCTGAACAGGGCTTCCGCAAGTACCTCGGTGGTGGCCAGCGCCCCTGTATGAGACGCAGCAGCCCTGGAGCCTGCTGCAGTACGCCCGCTCTTCACCGCTATTACCGGCTTGGTCTCTGCCACGCTGCGGGCTATGCGAGCAAACTTCCTGGGATTGCCGAAAGATTCCAGATAAAGAAGGATGACATGAGTAGCTGGGTCTTCTTCCCAGTACTGGAGGAGATCATTGTTCGATACATCCGCCCTGTTTCCCAAGCTGACGAAGGTCGATAGCCCTATATTCAGGCTCTGCGCATATTCCAGAATGGCGAGCCCCAGGGCACCGCTCTGGGTGCCAAAAGCGACGCTTCCTGCAGGAGGGAAAACAGGAGAAAAGGTAGCATTCATATTGATATTTTTACCGGTATTTATGATCCCCATACAATTAGGGCCTACAAGCCGCATCCCGTATGCGCGAGCTGTCTCCAGTAGTTTTCTCTCCTCTTCTTTGCCTTCGGGACCGCTTTCTCCGAAGCCCGCTGATATCACCACAACCCCGCGCACACCCTTTCGGCCGCACTGCTCCAGCACCTGATGTACTCCCTCTGCCGGAACAATAATCACTGCGAGGTCTACTTCTCCCATTATGTCAAGAACAGACGGATATGCCTTAACCGAAGCCACCATTTCAGCATTCGGGTTCACCGGATACGCAATTCCGTTGAAACCCTGGAGCAGCAACTTGCGGAAGAGTGTATTGCCAATGCTCCCCTCTCTTCGCGAAGCCCCTATAACGGCTATGGAACGAGGTTCAAAAAAAGATTTCAAAGAGGCTATAGTGGCGACTTTCTCCCGCTCAGCAGACTTCTCCTCCACCGCAGGAGTAGGAGCAATATCCAAAACCACTCGGTAAATGCCTGAGTCAACTTCTCTGTCCACCCGGAAACCGCTGTCCTTCAGCACATTCATCATTTGCTCGTTCTCAACCAGCACCTCAGCCTCAAAGCGTCTTATCCTTTTTTCTCTCGCTATTGTGGCTATCTGCTCCAGCAACTGGGTTCCAATGCCTCTACCCTGATACGCATCCTCGACTACTAAAGCCAACTCCGCAGCATCACCCTTGGGAAGCCGTGCATAGCGTCCCACAGCGATAATTTTCTCCTCAGCCTCTTCCCCAAGAGTTGCCACCAGGGCGAAGGTGCTGTCGTAATCAACAGTACAGAAGCGTCGTGCTTCCTCTTTAGGCAGATGGGTCAAGACCTGGTGAAACCTTAGATAGATAGTATGGGGGCTCATGCGATAGAAAAGGCCGAGCAATCTCTCCTCGTCATCCTGCCGAATCGGTCGCAGATGTAAAGTGGAGCCCTCCTTGAGTATTACTGCTGTTTCGTATTTGTCCAGGCTATTGTTGCTCGGATTTTCTGTCATCAGCTTCTCCACACACACTTAACTTAGCGCGGCCTCACCTGAAGTATCGGGCTCGACACACACTTCCTTGAGAAAGGATGTATCTAATGATACCTTACGTGTCAACACCAGAAAAGAGAGTGTTAAAAAAAATTGAAAGGTGGACAGTTAAAGCTTGAAAAGTGGACTGCGGTAAATGCATCCCTCTACTAAGGAGGGATGTATGGAACAGATACATAAGCGGTTCACTGCCGAGCAAGTGAGAGCATTGTTGAAAGGATACCATC
>Ga0209777_10004799_pt1 | contig 15846 bp, 18 predicted proteins | sample FrelakmetHBP12HB_FD_187147 | JGI IMG/M metagenome (GOLD analysis project Ga0209777, IMG submission 187147) | Freshwater lake sediment microbial communities from the University of Notre Dame, USA, for methane emissions studies -HBP12 HB (SPAdes)... | ecosystem: Environmental > Aquatic >... | reverse complement strand
GACCCTATCCGATCGGTGAACTATTTGAGCGGTGCGGTTCATACGTGAATGCAATGAAACCCTCGATCCTGCTGACCAATGATGATGGCGTGAGTTCTGTAGGCCTCTGGGCTGCGTATGAAGCACTCGCTCCCATAGCGGATATTACCGTTGTTGCACCGGCAACCCAGCAGAGCGCTGTTGGCAGATCGATATCGATCTTTGAGCCCTTGCGGGCGACCCGGATCATGATGAATGATATTCCTGCATGGTCAGTGGCCGGCAAGCCCACCGATGCGGTCATCATCGGTCTGTATGCCCTTAACCTCAACCCTTCACTTGTCGTGAGCGGGATCAATATCGGAGAGAACCTCTCCTTTGAATCAATCATGACCTCCGGTACTGTCGGTGCCGCACTGGAAGCCTCCAACCAGGGAACAAAAAGTATAGCGTTCTCACTTCAGGTTGAGGATCAGGGAGATAAATTCGATGACCCCCGTTACCACGGACAAAACTTTGCCGCTGCAAAGAGTATTGTTCGTGATGTGGTGTCCCGGGTCCTGACACAGGAGTTCTGTCCGCATGCGGATGTGATCAACGTCAATATCCCTTCAGACGTGAAGGGGAGATATGAAATTACCCGGCTTGCAAGAAAACTTTTCAGGACGGGAGTCGAGAAACGTTTTGACCCGCGGGGTCGCCCGTATTTCTGGATCAATGGTCCGCTCATTGAGGATGCCGAAGACGGGACTGATGTTCATGCAATCCGCAGGGGGAATATCTCTATCACCCCCATCACCCTCGATTGCACTGCCTATGCGGCAGAGGACGAAGCAAAAAAAATATTCCGGGAATAACCATCTTTCTGAGGTAGAGTAATTCAGAGATAAGAAAATCTCTTTTTTTAACCGCATATTGACAATGAAGGGTTGAAACAGCCCGTGAGATATTTCCCGAGTCGGGCAAACCCGGGTATCATCAGTATTAATTATTGTCAACTGATATCTATCAGGTAGATGGATGATACTGCACAGGCTCTTATCGCAGCAAAGCGTGCAGCCGGTTACCAGGCAGCAGATATGGCACAGGACGGGATGATCCTGGGCCTCGGTACCGGCTCCACGGTCTTGTATGCACTTGAACGTTTATCCCTCCGGGTTCGCGAAGGTTTACAGGTCCGGGGGATACCGACATCGTATCAGACCGCACGACGTGCCTATGAATATGGCATCCCCCTGACCACCCTCGATGAGGAGCCGTTGCCAGATCTTGTCATTGATGGAGCAGATCAGGTCGACATCCGCCTTAACCTTATCAAAGGACGCGGAGCGGCGCTGACCAGGGAAAAATGCGTTGCAGCTGCCGGGCTCTGCCTGGTGATTGTTATCGATGAACAGAAGCTGGTCACTACCCTTTCCGCACCTGTTCCTGTTGAAATAATTCCCTTTGCAATCCGACCGGTTATGACCCGACTGGAGAGCCTGGGATGCATACCCGTCCTGCGGGATGGTGTTAAAAAGGACGGTCCGGTCATTACAGACAACGGGAATTTTATTGTTGACTGCGGGTTTGACGGGGTGGATAATCCCAAAGAACTGGAAACTGCACTAGCGGGGATCCCGGGTGTTGTCGAGAGCGGACTATTCTGTTGTTTCACCGAAAAGACAACGGTTATCGTGGGAAGCAAAAAAAAGTGTAAAATAATTACTTCAGCGGATATAGTCCCGTAATTTCTGGACAAGGGCGAGCTGATTGGTCGCCTCTTTCTTCTTTTCTTTTTCTATGCTGTCCATTATTTCATGGATTGGCCGGGACAGCTCGTATATCTTGACCGGGCGCCCTTTGCTTTCTGCTTTGCTTTCCCGGCTCGTGATCCAGCTCTGTTCGATAAGATACCTCATGGCAATACTGACCTCCGGTTGGCGGAGATCGGTACCCCGCTCTATAGCCCTTGAGGTAGCTTCCGGGGTATTTGCCAGAAAGACCAGAACCTTTGCGACATTCCTCTTGGTTCCAATTTCAATGAGGAGGTTTGCGAATTCCTCCTCTTTTTCGGTGAAATACATTACATTCTCTGTCCTCATGCATCACATCCCTTGTATTAATGAAAAATTATAACCAAAATATCTTATTATTCATATATAGGCTCTCTTATTGTTGTGCAATAAACAGATATTATTTATATAACTTATATTTAGTAACGTCTTGAAATAATTAAATATAATTATAAAAAATAATAGATGCAACAACAATATATATATAAAAAATCTGGAAAACAAAAAGTCAGATCAGACCAAGGCTGCGGAGGTCGGAAAGAATTTTGATAACCGCTTTCTTCGCATCTTCAGGTTCCTTGCCACCCGTAATGATCAATTTGCCGGATCCAAAGAGAAGCACCACTACTTTTGGATTATCGAGGCGGTAGACAAGTCCCGGGAATTGTTCCGGTTCGTATTCTATCTTATCGAGGTTGAACCCGACAGCAATCTTATTCAGATTGATAGGAGTAGCAAGATCAGCAGACGTTACGATATTCTGGATCTTGTAATCGAGTTTCTTGGGGATATCGATGCCGAGATCCCGCAACTTGGTGCCAAGGATATTGAGTCCCTTGCTTAAACTGTCGATACTCTTTGCACCAGTGAGCACTACTTTTCCTGAACCGAAAACGAGCGCAGCAATCTTGGGGTCCTGCATGCGGAGCACAACACCCGGGAATCTCTTCTTGTTATATTCGGCACCCGTGATCTTCGATGCAATCTCGGGTAGATCCAGATAATCAGTCACTTTTGCGGAGGCCACGATGTTCTCGATCTTAAGGGAATCCTCTGGTCTGACCTTCATATTTATAAATGCCACAAAACAGTATTTATAAAGTTGGGTAAAAATGTACCTTCTTTTTCGTTCACTCTTCCAAAGTCGAGATGTCCCCGGGATCCATCCCCAGCTCTTTTGCCTTGAGCACCCGACGCATGATCTTACCGCTCCGGGTCTTGGGCAGGGATTGAACGAATTCGATCTCAGATGGCATAGCAATCGGGCCAAGGGTAATTCTCACATGATACAGAAGTTCCTTTTTAAGCCGATCACTCGGTGAATGCGTGAGACGGAGTATCACAAATGCTTTGATGATATTGCCTTTCATTGCATCCGGTTTCCCGATCACTGCTGCCTCGGCAACTGCCTGGTGGGAAACCAGCGCGCTCTCGACTTCGGCAGTCCCGATGTTATGTCCTGCAACGACAATCAGGTCATCAGCACGCCCGAGCACCATGATATATCCTGCGGCATTCTTCACTGCCAGATCCCCTACCGCATAGCAACCGGGGATAGTGTTCCAGTATTTCCGGTAGCGCTCATCATCTTTATACACCGTCCGCAGCATCGATGGCCAGGGCTCTTTGATGACTAAGAAACCTCCGGTACCCGGCTTGACGGGTTTCCCTTCCTTATTCACTACATCGGCGATTACGCCGGGAATTCCTTTTCCCGCAAAGCCCGGTATCATTGGTTCACCCACCATGGTCGTGACCATCTGCATACCTGTCTCTGTCTGCCACCACGTGTCAACGATCGGGCAGGACTTTTTCCCGATTACGCGGTAATACCACTCAAAAGCTTCAGGGTTGAGCGGTTCGCCAACCGATCCAAGGATGCGCAGCGTACTCAGGTTGCACTTATTCGGCCATTCCTCACCAAGTTTCATGAACATCCGGATAGCAGTCGGTGCAGTGTACAGGATGGTTACCCCGAATTCCTCCACCATCCGCCACCATATAGAGGGATCGGGAAAATCCGGAGTACCTTCTGTCATAATGATGGTTGCACCCATTGCCAGCGGACCGTAGACAACATAGGAATGCCCGGTGATCCAGCCGGGGTCCGCAGTGCACCAGTAGACATCATTTTCCTTGATATCAAAAACATATTTGGTCGTGTAATAAGTACCAACCATGTAGCCGCCGCAGGTGTGAACAATGCCTTTGGGGGCGCCGGTCGAACCGCTGGTATAGAGAATGAAGAGCGGGTCCTCTGAATCCATCACGGCAGGCTCGCACTCCTGGCTCACATCCTTGATCAGGTCATAAAAATCGACTTCCATCTCACTGTGAATTTCTACAGGCTGGTCGAGTTCCCGCCTCAGGACAACCACGTACTCAACACTGGGTGCATTGATGATAGCTTCTTCGATAACACGCTTGTACGGGATGGATTTTCCTCGGCGGTAGGTAACATCTGCCGTGATCACAACCTTTGCTTCAGCGCCATTAATCCTGCTGTTCAGTGCTGCAGCACCGAATCCCCCGAAAACGACGCTGTGAACTGCACCTATACGTGCACAGGCAAGCATGGAAATGATCTGTTCGGGGACCATGGGCATATAGATGCAAACACGATCACCCTGGGTAACCCCGAGTTTCTTGAGCCCGTTTGCCACCCTCTGGACTTCGCGGTAGAGCTGGCGGTAGGTATAGATACGCTCGGCACCATCCTCTCCCCTCCAGATAAGCGCAACCTTATTCCGCCGGCCATTTGCGACATTACGGTCGAGACAGTTATACGTGATATTTGTTTTGCCACCAGTGAACCAGCGGGCATAAGGATAATTCCACTCCTTCACCTTTGTATACGGGGTGAACCAGTGAAGTTCCTGAGCGACACGGTCCCAGAAACCGTCGGGATCTTTTAAAAAGTCATTGTACGCATTCTGGTAATCTCCCAGCCAGCTGTTCTGCTTGTAGGAAGGATCCGGCATGTAATACTTTTCGGAGAGTTTTACGTCAAATTTTTCTGCCATGAAAAACCCCAGATTTTACATTATTAATAATGACTGTTCGTTATAAAATGTTACCATTTTTAACCGCAGTTGTCTGATTGGTTCAAAAAATAGCAAAAAAACAGGTTCCATAACAAACATCGCCGTGACTTTTTTATCGGATTTTGTTTCAGTTCACGGGCTGATCAAAAAATCCGGGACCGTTTTTTGCCAGAAGCCTCATTCCGTAGTATGCGGTTTTTTGATTGTTGTTGATGCCTCGAGAGTCTTTTTGATCTCCCGGGCTAATTATATCTGGATGCCGACATTTGGCCTAGGTTTGGCATTTTCAGGTTGGTAATTGAGAATAATCGGCTTAAGTGTGAGTTATTACCGAAATAAAATTTATTTACCCCGTGAACTCCCTCTCGAAAACGAACCTCCCCTGAAATTAAAAATAATTATTAAAATACCTGTGATAATTGCAAAGATGCCGATAATGAAAAATACAATTAAAATGTTTCTTACAATTTCTGTTGCAACCTGTTTTGAACCCATCACACTTATCATTACACATAAAACTCCAATAACAAAACAAACTATGCCATCTGATAAATCGGGCACTTTACACCACCCTACGCGGGCATGAGTCATCATAGGCGATAAATCTCCCGATTTGCAATTCATTAAAAATGTGGGCAAAAAATCTTTTGTTTTTTTAATCGCGACGTTATTCGTCAACGAATACGGGTATAGAAAAAAAGGTTAATGTTCTCTGGATCTCTGGATGAGAAGCATGGCTCCGACGAATCCGATGATCATTATTATCGGTAGGATCGCTGAGGGAATTCCGGAGAACAGTTGTTGGTGATGTGTAAGTGACCCCCACGAGATATATATCATACCCCTATTCTAGCACTTTTACCTTGGCGTTACCGCCACCGTTCGTGTGGACAGCCAATACATCACCATTGACAAGCTGGTTCGTATTATCATCATTACCGGGTATCGGGATGGTGCTGTACGGATAAGAATACAGCTGAACATCGGTTATCGCATTAAAATCAACGACACCAAGATTAACAATTATCGCACCATTCACAGGTGTCATCTGACGTTCTGGGCCACCTGCCTGCTCCCACCAGATATCCCACTGATTATATTGTGGGGGATTTAATGTGCCTGTTTTGAAATCCGCACCCGACCTTCCCCACACGACATCAGACCCTTGGTTGATTATTGGTTTACCACATGCTTGCGCTATCCCGGCATCAGGAGGAATGCAATTCCTAGGACAACAAGACACCGAATAACGACTAATTTTTCATTTTTTCAACCGCTACTCTCCGCTATCAATTTGATAAGTGTTATAAAATCGAGCGGATACACGGATGATAGTAGTTTGATACGATAAAATTTTTCAATTAATTTTTTTCGGACACCAGCCTCAAGACTGAATGCAAGTTATGGGATAATGGTGAGTGTTTCTGTCTCCGCCAAGCAGTAACGCGAAGATGAATCCAAGGCGGGATGAATAAAAGTAATATTCACCGATGACCGATGGAGAGATCATTTGAAAAGAATTGTGTACATTGCCCGTTCTTCCTGACCTGTCATTCCTTAAAATCAGGCACCGGGGAACAAGATTATTATTTTCCAAAACGGAAATTGATTATTTCAAATAAGAGAAGAAACCATGAAAAAAATAATCACAGCAGTGCTCATTATCATTTGCGTATCCGTCTTTGCGATGCCGGTAATCGCTCAAAAAGAGGACAAAATCGTTCATGCCGGCATTACGATTGCAGCGGGTATGAATGAGACTAGCTCATTTGAGAATCTTGAAAAGGGACATGGTGCGGATAAGGCAGCCAACATCACCGCAGCCACCCGCGAAACACAATCAGGAACGGGGGAGGATAAAAGAACAAACGGGCGCACTATTTTCGACGTACGCGATAATATACGTAAAGAAAGGGGAGATCTCAATGCCACACTCCAGAATTTGAGTGACACACAGCGTGAGCGGATTAAAAACCAGAACGAAGTAAGGATTGCAGTCCACTCCTTACTGGAAATGGAGAACCTGTCCGGGGGTATCGGCCCTGAAGTTTCGGCAATTGCTCGAGACTTCAATAATTCCGCAAGATCTTCCCAAATGCTTGAGGACCGGATTCAGGCACGAAACTCTATCTTACGCCTGTTCCTAGGTGGCAATCAGAGTGCTGCAGGAGAACTCTTAAACCTCACTGCCCAAAATCAGGCCCGTATCCAGCAGATGCAGCAGCTTATGAATTCGACATCCCTTGATCCAGATGTCAAGACTACGATGGAGGATCAGATCACGGTCCTGCAGAACGAATTGGCACGATTGGAACAACTAGCAGCACATGAGAAGCAAGACCACGGTCTTTTCGGCTGGCTCTGATTAAACCGAGAACTTCGGTTACGAAAAAACAATTCTCTTTTATAATCTTCTTATTGAATTTTCTTTTGGGTAACAATTCAATTTATCAAAATTTATAGAAATGGGGTTTTTATACCCTGAAAAAATAACAAACGGTTATATCCGCATTCTGTTTGGCATGATTGTTATGGTCGAGGGGGGTAATTCTTATTCATTTCCCGATCATTTCGAAAAATAGAAATATTACCTGCAATATTCACTTGATTTCAATGAAACTTCGGTGATATATCATGCGGATTAATGAGGGGCTTTTTGGGAAAAAAAACGACAATGATCAAAGGCGTGCTCGAGATATTAATATGCCAATACGGTATCACTTCTCGAAGGAAGGTATCGACGGTCCTTTTGAACTATATTGCGGTGAAAATATTAATTTAGGTGTGCCAGATGAAGTATTATATGAACTTGACAATCCCCATGATTTATTGAGTCTTTCTGGAACCTTGATATTTTATAATAAAAAAATAAGGACGTGTGAAAGGCAATGGTATATTCATTACAATTATAATGGTACTAGGTATCGAAATAAAATAATTCTTCGGGAAATTGAAGGTGGTATAGTAAGGTTTATTCCGCAAAAACTGGAGAAGATCGGTGTATCGGACTCTTTCTTCTTTATTAAATAAACAACCCCAACTGGAGAGACTTTATGATAGAAAAATTTTAATTTTTCTTAGTTCTTCAGATGGGGAGTATGCCTGCACCAAGTACCAATGCTTTGCCAGATTTTATTATTTTATAAGAACAGATAACCATTCAAGCAAGACCAACCCAAAGGTGATCCATCCGGAAACCTTTCATTGGGTCTTCCGTTTCAAAACAAACACCATGTTATAAATCATAGATAAATCAACACAAGGAGATCGCGCAGGTGGATACAGCATCCGTATTTTTCGCGAGTATGCAGGCAATTTTTTGGGTTCTCAGCCTGTTCTTCATACCGGGTTTTGTCATCACCCTTGTCTTATTTCCCCGGTTAATGGAAATCGGGACCATACGAAGGTCGGTCTATTCTGTAATCCTGAGTATCATTTTTGTTCTTGTAATCGTCCTGTTCATGGGTGTCGTATTCGGGTTAGGTCCGACCCCGGGAAATATTGGTCCTGTTATTTCGGTATTTTTAGTTCTTATGCTCATTATATGGCTCTTTGAAGTATTCTTCCCGGGCAGCAGGTTTCAGGAATCGATCGCTCCACGTCTCTTCCGCTCTAAGGGGTATCAGGCTATCCGGAAGAATTTTTCCCGGCAACTCCACGCTGCTCTAGATCGCAGGAAGGCTGCCACGACACTGGTTGTCTTTCACGAGAGCCAGAGGTCCGGAAGGAATCATATCAACCATTCCTATCTTCTCAACGTCGGCAGAGAGATTGATATCCAGCAGATTATAGAATACAAAGGGAAAACCTCTGGCAGTGTCTTACCCCCGCCCGATCCAAAGACCCGGTATGTTGAACTGACCGTGCGAGAGTATAACGATGGCATGGAGTCATTAGTCGATGATCTGCGGGTATATCCGGTTCATGTCACCAGGAACCTTAATCGTACAGTCCTGGGTTTCAAACCAAAGCGCGGTAATCTGGATATCTCTGAACGCATCTACACAAAAACGACTGTGACCGAGGTCCAGTGGATCTACAGCAATGACTTTCATCTTTTTGCCATTGCCCATCCTGATGACACTCTTGACCAGATGGTTGATCGGATCATTGCTAAAATTGACCAGATCGTCACGTCACTGCAATACGGTACCCGTGTCACCCCCCATACAGAAGACCAAAAGCTGCGCAGGGATGCATATGATGCAGTAATCGGGAAACCCAAGCCAGCAACCCCTGCACCTGTCAGGACAGCAGAGTCCAGGCGGCGTCCACAGATTATCTTTGACCCCGACGAGCGAGATCGTAGAAGCATGCAAAAAGAGATCCTATCGGATCTCGACATGTATGACATAATGCCGGCATCGTTGCACAATACCGACCGACTCATCGAAAAAATTTTTATTCCCAAAGAGGCCGATATCAACAAACAGGTTTTAGCCCGGATCGAAGAAATTCTGGATGATGACTGGCTCTACACTTAGAGATTGTGCGGGGAGTCTGGAACCCCCATCACTTTTCTCATACCATTGTTTATAGATGTTCATATTCGCGTTCTGTTGCCCGATCTCATGTGGTTTGGTATTGTTTTTCTATGCGGTACTATCAAAAAGTCTGAGAATTTTTTTGTTGTGATAGGAACAACAACATTGTAATTAATCTGGTAACATGAGTTTGCAAATATCACAATATTGCCAGGGAATTGTTAACCATTTTTGAATTTTATTTTTCGTGATCTTTATGCAGGCCCGGTGCATAGCTCCACAACCATTGGGGCAGGATCTGCTTTTTGACTTCATATAAATAGTATACTATTTCCACTATGATAAAACCCATCGGACAGCAATTAAAAGATATTTTAGAAGGGGCGCGATATAAGGATGATTAGATATTAGTCATATTGCCGCCACGTGTGGTCGCACTTGGTGCAGCGGAAGAACCGGACTTCGCTCTCATCGGCCGCCCGGAGCTGGCGGAGCCACCAGATTGCAAGGTTATTCTCGCACTTGGGGCATTTGATCTGGATGGTGGGCATAGTCTTTGCCTGGCCTTCCTCCTCAACGATCACGATCTCGTTTTCGGTGCGCTCGACACTGCGCTTCATCTGATCGTTGTTACCAATCTTCCGGATATAACCACATTTCCGGCATTTCAACTGGCCCCCCGACGAAATAAGCATGCTCTTACATTCAGGACAGAACATCGGTATAGTGTGGGCAAGCATAGGAGATTAACCCTTTTATCGTGAGAAATAATGGATTGCAGGAAATTCTGCGTTTTTGATAAAATACAGCCCGTTTAACCAGCCACCAAGGCTGATGACCACATGCTCCTTCAGAATCCTTTTTTTGGTATCGGGTGAATAATTCTATAATGATTGAGGATCTGGTGCTGATCAATTATTATTTTGTACTGATCTCCTGCATCGGATTCCTCGCGGCCCTCATACCCGGTCGTCACCGGAAATATGCTGCAATTACCGGGTGGACATTTATCGTCCTCTACCTGTTTGCTGAACTTCCTTACTACTTCTCGCTCGACAATTTCCTGTATCCCATCATGGCAGCTCTGTCAGTGCCTTTCCTGATCATCACCTCAAAGTATCTCTTGGCCGAAGATGATCGGGTCTTGCACCTCACACGAGCAGCCGCAGTAGCATTCCTGATCTATGCACCGTTTGAATATATCCCGGCGCTGGGCAACTGGCTCATTGGCATTGTCGTCGGACAGATCTCGGGAATACTTGATGCTCTCGGGTTCCCTGTCACTCTTGCCGACTGGAACATCATCTCAAGAAATGCATTCCGTGTCGAAATTATCCTTGCATGCACCGGCATCCAGAGTATCGCAATCATGCTGGGTGTGGCAGCAGCTGTACCGACAAGCATCCGTCAGAAAATTCTTGCCTTCTTCCTGGTCGCCCCGACCATCTATATCCTGAACCTGCTGCGCAATGTCTTTGTTATTATTGCCTACACTGATCAGTGGTTTCCGTACTACCCGGCTATTGCCAGCAACGGCGAGTTCGGCTACGAGAGCTTCTTCTGGGCACATAATGTAATTGCTGAACTGCTCGCGCTTGTTTGTCTGGTGTTCATTGCATATGGTCTTTTCACCATTATACCAAAACTGGGATCGTTTGCTGATGATATTTACCAGATCTATTTCGGGGAGATCAGGAAAGCGTTCGGTAGAGGTAAATAATTCTCTGGATTGCGGAAAGGTTTGTGCATATCGCAATAATAATCACGGATATCCAGATAAACCCGGTTATGCCGCCAAGAATCAGGACAAGGAACGTTTCAGGCCGTCCAAAAAATCCAATGCCTTCGAGCGGGTCATCGATTTTCCCTTCTACTTTCTCACGATATCCAATTTCCGCGTAGACTACCGGCTTTATGAAGGTGTTCATCAGGGATCCAATTATAGCAAAAGCCACAAATGCAAAGTCAGTGAAAGGAGGTACTACAAGATACCGGCTGATAATTGCTGTACCGGACAAACCCACACCAAGCAATGCGAGGGCATCTACATATTTATCGACAATCCAGTCAAAAACTGCCCCGAAATTTGAATGGGCATTGGTCTTTCGTGCCACACTCCCATCGACAAGGTCAAAGATCGCAGAGAGAACCAGTGCCAGGCTGCCCCAGAGAAAGTGGCGCTGGAAAAAAAGATACGCACAGGCAACACCGGCGATAAGTGCAAACATCGAGATCTGGTTGGGGGTGATGCCGAGCCTGATAAAAACGTCTGCCACCGGTTCAAGATATCTGATAAATCTTGGGCGGAGTGCAGTAATATTCATAACCTAATTCATGCATACGCGAGCCATTAATAGTTGTTGTTTTACGTCGGTGTTTTATGAAGGTATATCATCGCTGCCCTGCCAGATTTCCGGCTATCCTGATCACGCCATCGTCAACTTCTTTATATCCCCCACCAAAATATAACCGGAGACAAAAGTTGCGATGACTGACAAGAAAGACCGTCCGCATGTGCTGATGATGTCAGAGATCACTGCTGACGGCAAACTTACCCTGAAGAAAGGAGCATCTTCTAAAATTCTGATGAAATATATGGCGCACGAAACCGAGATCCTGCTTCATACGACACGCGCCGAGTATGATGCAATCATGGTCGGAGCCAACACCATCCGGATTGATAACTCATTTGTTACCGTACGGCTGGTACCGGGTAAAAGCCCGTTGCGGGTGATACCCTGCAGCATGGCGGACATCCCGCTTGACGCGAATGTACTGGGCCCGGATGCCCCTACAGCAATCGCTGTTTGTGAGGCGGCACCCGGAGATCGTATTGAAGCAATCAAAAAGAAAGGCGCCCATATCATCGTTGCCGGGAAAACACACGTTGAGCTTCCGCTTCTTTTAAAAATCCTCAAAGAGAAATTCGGAGTCCACAAGCTGATGATCGAGGGAGGACCTACCCTGAATTGGCATATGCTCCACGATAAACTCGTAGATGAGATCCGGCTCATTCACCTGCCATTCATTGTAGGAGGTTCCGACACGCCGTCACTTGTCGGGGGAATGCATATCAACACCGAAAATGAGATGATACGTCTCCACCTGAAGAAATATTATATGTGCGGAAGTAATCTCGTATCAGAATTTGACATTCTCTATAGTGAGGTATAGGCGATGGATGACGCCGTGGTACCACCTGGTACGGTTCACCCAAAACCGAATCCGGCAAAGAAATGGTTTTTATATATCCTGTTCGGGCTCATTTTTGTAACCGGTTTAATCATCGCGGCATATTATATATCCCACACTGAAAAAACGGGGGTCACCGTTATCCGCATGGAAGGAACCATGGTGACTGGCCGGGAGTCTGATGCGGATACCATAGGAAGCGAAGTAGTGGGCGGGGAGCTTCGCGACGCTGCCGATGATCCGATGATCGAAGCAATTGTCCTGCGCGTAAACAGCCCGGGGGGCACTCCGGCAGCTGCAGAGGAAATTATCCGCGACCTGGATTACGCCAAGTCAAAGAAACCGGTAGTCGTCTCAATGGGGGATCTGGCAACCTCGGCTGCATATTACGTGAGTGTTCACGCGGACAAAATCTATGCGAACCCTGACACGTTTACTGCAGGTGTAGGAGTAATCTGGACGTTCTCAGATATCAGCCGCTTTAATGAAAACGAAGGCTACAACATCAGTGTCATCAAATCCGGCAGTAAAAAAGACATGGGTTCAACCTCACGCCCGATCTCGAATGAAGAACAGGCCTATGCCCAGAAGATTGTTAACGAGAGCTTCGAGAATTTTATCAATGATGTCATCACCCATCGGCCAATCGCACGATCGGAGATCGATGACGGCAGGGTAATCCGGGGTGCCGATGCCGTCAACTTAAATATCGTGGATGAGATAGGGAACTTAAATGACGCGATTAATGGTGCAAAAAAAATAGCTGAATCGCGACATTAAACCATCCAAACCGGGTCCGCCTTCATAAACTCCCGGCAGACCGTAGTCGCGTAATGTCCGGACGGGAGCGAAAATTTCAACCGCACATCGTTTTTGGTTATGACTGATTCGATATCTGTCCTTAATGCAATTGATCGCCATGCACCGTCAAATTTCGTTCGGACGAACGCGGATGCACGTTCGAAGTCTTGTGCAGTAATGTCAAACTTTGCGAGAAGGGATTCGGTTGCAAGCTCTCCTTCACTCCTTGCTTCAAATTTTTCTTTTCCCGGCATGAAAAATGCGATACTGCAGCGTCCTCGCCGGATGTGAAGAGAGACTGCATCACTGTTGGTTCCGGTAACGGTATCTGTGCGTCCGTTGGCAAATATGAGGCGGTCACCAACCAGAGGTTCAGTGAGGGTATGACCATCATCAAACCGCTGGCTGATAGCACAGTTAAAGAGGTACGACTGGAATGCCGAGACAAACATTGACAGGAGTTTTGGCGGCAATTCATGGAGCGCTCCCGGATAATCGTTCGGGTGCGTGTTCAGGAAGTGGAGCATCGCACGTTCATACGACATCTGGGGAGGGAGATCGGACAACGCTGCCCGGATATCACGGGTGTCTGAAAATGCAGTCCGGAGAGCCCTGATATTTTCCGGTTCTCCCGGGAATGCCTGGCCCACGTAGGTAATTACTGCTTTCTCAAAATCACCGTGCAGGATCCATTCCCCCACAAGATGGGTCACCGGACGCGTCGCCCCGAAACGCTGGAGTCCGAAATAGTTGGGTACGGCCAGGGAAACGGTCTCACAGGTCGCACGTACCCGTGTCTCCAGGTCGGCCGGGTTGCAATCCCTGATCATTATATCGAAGCTGTTGCCCAGCAGATCTCCCAGTGAAAGGGCTTCGTTTGACTGGCCGACGGGCTCCAGGGTAATATCTTTCAGCCGGATTTCAGAGACCTGATTGGCAGTAATATTGTAAAGCGAGATCAACTGACGGGTGATCGCGTTGCGATCCTTGGTACCTGCCCATCCGATTCGACGGTGACTGATACCGAGTCGTTTAGCGATCTCCTTTATCGCATGCTGTAGTTCCCAGTTTGTTTTCGTGAGTCTGCAGATGAGGTAAGGACCACTGGCACTCCCTTTTTTTACAAGCGGGATCTCTTCAACGATAAAATCAGCCGGGTCCATGCGGAGTTTTCCTCCAATCCCTTCAGAATCGCTCGCGTAATACTTTATGCCGAGCAGGAGTTCAAGGGGATAGGTGCTCTGTTTCATAGAAGAGAGAGTGTGCCGGTAATTTTATCCAGATCCTCGCTCTTCGCCGGCCCCAATCCGAGTGCAGTGATGGTACCGGGCGGGATTTCGGTCATGCCGGCGTCCTGAATCAGGGAGGAGGAAATCCCGACACGTTCTGCGATTACCTTGAGCTCATAGAGCGTCCGTTCATCATTTGCCTTAAGTACTACTTTCTTCTGCCCTTCGGAGAGCCAGGCTTTCTGGAGGGATTTGTCTGCATTATTGTATGCACCAATAGCTGCGTGTGCAGCCTGTGCACACCGCTTGCCGCAACTCATTTTCACATCATTACGGATGACGAGACACTGTTTGTAACGGAAATATGGTTCGGGTTTGTGTATAGTTTCTCTATCGGGAGGTTTTGACATCTTGAAATCTCTTTAGTTTGCGCTTGGATTAACCTTTTGAATATAAAAGATGGAATGTATCTTACGGACATCAAACATTAGCCTCATAAACACCCGGATGGATCTGACACAAAACGATCCGGGGTTATGCCATACTCTACTATTTTATATGAGGTCGCCTTCTCAGGAAGTCTTTTCTGCTTCTGATCTTTTTTTAAGAAATTACCCAGCCCTTGTTTTGTTCAGCGGGTACAACGGCAGGATGATTCCCGGGCGGGGCGACTGTGCGAAATCGAAATCCGACCTGAGATCTCCGAGCAGTGCGACGTTCTCCCGCACCGTCGGACGGAGATCAGGACGCTGATCGGTCGCCGGGTCAATCCGTTCACCACCTAAGAAATTGTCCTCGATAAACTTGAGGTATGCATCAAAAGTCAGGATCTGGTGATCGATGAAGCCTTTTTTTGCATACGGGCTGATCACGAGCGCCGGCACCCGCAGACCGTAGCCGTTAATGTCCACGACCGGCGGGACAACATGGTCGTAGAACCCGCCCCAGTCATCCCACGCAAGGAAGATTGCGGTACTGTTCCAGTCGGGGCTCTCCATCGCGGCGTTGATCAGGCTGGTCGTGTGTGCCTGGCCGGTACTGACAAGGGCCGGCGGATGTTCACTGTGCATCTGGTTAGGCACTATCCAGGTAACAGAAGGCAGCGTCCCGGCTCTGGCTGCCAGGTAATAGTTATCCAGCGGCTGGATGTTTCCCAGCTGGTTATCCTGTTTCACCGTCTCAAACCAGGGCAACGGGTTCCATATCTCCGGAGCAGATGCCATCTGGGGCTTGGGATCGCAGAACATCTCATCATTCTCGCAGTCCGGCTGAGTACCTTCGTCAACGTAATAAGCCCAGCTCACGTTTTTCCGGTACAGAAGGTATGTGAGGTCGGTCCATG
>Ga0209777_10004798_pt1 | contig 15846 bp, 13 predicted proteins | sample FrelakmetHBP12HB_FD_187147 | JGI IMG/M metagenome (GOLD analysis project Ga0209777, IMG submission 187147) | Freshwater lake sediment microbial communities from the University of Notre Dame, USA, for methane emissions studies -HBP12 HB (SPAdes)... | ecosystem: Environmental > Aquatic >... | reverse complement strand
AACAGCAGAGCGATCCCGGCAAAGGAGAACGAAAGCGTCGTTAACATTCTCTCCTGCCGGAGGTGGGCCTCGACGAGTTCGTTGAAGGTAAAGACCGTTGGCGCAACCGCGGCGGGCGCCACGCGGCGGACGGCGGTGCGCAGGGCGGCAGCGCCAGTGCCGGTACTTGAGCTTCGCACCGCAAAGGAAACCCAGGTTCCCCAGTCGTCACCTGCTGCCAGACTATAGAGCATGCGCGGCGGAGCTTCGCGTAGGGATAGGTAGCGCGCGTCCTCGGCCACCCCGACCACACGGCAAGCGTTCTTGGGGTCGAGGTCCCGGCCATCCTTGCTGGCATCGGCCCCGCCCGAGTACACAAAGCGGCCCAGGGCATCTTCGTTCGGAAAAAAGTAGGCCGCGGCGGAAGCGCTGAGGACGCACACGTTGCCGCCGTTCCGGTCATTCCGCGTGAATCCGCGCCCCTCCAGGATTTGGGTCCCCATAGTGGCGAAGTAGCCGGGCGAAACCGACTCGGGCCAGGTTTGCATGTCGGAGTGGACCTCTCCTTGTTTTCCTAAAGAGAAGAAGTGCCCCGCGGCCCACCCGTTGTGGATGGGGGGCGAGGAGAGGAGGGTCGCCGCTTGCACTCCGGGCGCGTTCTCAAGAGCCTCCACAATCTGCTGAACGTCCCGCGCCGCCTCCTTTCCGGTGGGCTTGGCGGCGCTCAGATCAACGTCGGCCATGACCACGCCGTTGGTGCGGAAACCCGAGTCCTTAAGCAATAAATGGAGGAAAGTGCCGCCCAGCAGCGAAGCGGAGACCACCAGTGTGACGCTCACCGCCACTTGGGCGGGTACAATCCAGGTGCCCAGGCGCTTCGACGAGGAGAGCGCTTCGCCTCGCTTTAAATCGAGGGCCGGATCAACACCGCTGGCGCGTATCGCCGGCCACAGGCCTGCCAGCAGCGCTGAAAGGACGGTCGTCACAGCGGCAAAACCCAGAATAGCGACGCGCGGCGTCACGTCCAGCGAAGGAGATTCGCCGACCGACGCCAACATCGCCACCAGCGACTGTGCCGCCACCCATCCCAGCCAAATTCCGGCAGCAAGGCCGCAGGCGGCGAGCAGCACGACTTCGGTCAGCACCTGCCGGAGCAAACTCCACCTGGCGGCGCCCAAGGCGCTGCGGAGCGCGAATTCTCTATGACGGCCGCTCACTCGCGCCAGCACCAACAGCGCCGTGTTCGCGCAGCAGAGCAGAAGAAGAAGCCCGACTAGAATCTCCAGTACAAGCAAAGGCCGGCTGTAAGTTACCTTCAAAAACGACCTGCCGGACCGCCCGCTTTCTACCCCAATCCGAAAGGCACCGAAGAACCCGCGCATAAATCGATGGCTGGGGTCAGCTTCTTCGCGCACCGTGGCATCCGTCGCCTGCAGGTTTGCCTGAGCAGTTTTTAGCGACTCCCCGGGCTTGAGCCTGCCCATCACCGTAAGCCAGAAGTTGCCGGCTGCGAGCCTCTGGGAGTTCGGCGCATGGATCACTTCCTCGAAGGCCAGGGGCAGAACGACGTCCGCCCTTTGCCCGGCGATCAATCCCTCAAACCCTGCGGGCAGGACACCAATGATTGTGGCGGGGCGCCCGTTGATGTTGAGCGATCGTCCGACCACCGCCGGGTCCCGCTGGAAATGCTGCTTCCAGTACTCGTAACCAAGGAGCGCCTGGTATCCATTGGCGCCGCCGCCCGAGACGTCATCCGAATCACCAAAAACCCGGCCCAAGTACGGGCGCAGCTCGAGGACCCGGAAGCCATTGCCCGTCATCAGGGCGCCGCCCACGCGCGTGACGGTGCCGTTCTCTTGAACCGCGAGGTCGGCGCCACTCCAAGCCAGGAGGTCACGGTCCACACTCTCGTGCTTCCGCAGCGCGTCATAGGCCGGCCCGGAGAGGGAAAGGTCCGGCACCCCTTCCTCCCGGAATGTGTAGCGTACCAATTCTCCTGGACGCGGCACCGGAAGACTTTTCAGGATCACCGCGTACGTCAAGCTGAAGATCGCGGTGTTGGCGCCGATGCCCAACGCCAGGGTCAGAATCGCCACAGCGGTGAATCCGGGATTTCGCGCCAGCGTGCGCAAGCCATAACGAAGGTCCTGGAGCAATGTGTTCATAATCGAATTCTCCGCGCTTTTCGAAGGGTTATGAGTTCTGAGTTATGAGTTGTCACGAGGCCTGCCCGGCGCGAGCAGTTCTCAACCCAGATCCCAGAGTCCGTCATCCTTCACGCACATGCTCACATGGGCACGTCGCCTGCCAGAGGCGTCAAGTATAAGCTTCTGAAAACAAAAGGCTTGACTATGGAGTTAGAGAGCCGGGTACGGGCAAGTGTTCGTTTGTGGGAATGCCCTGGCCGGTTTCGAACAGTGTTCTAAAGCTGACGTTCAGGCGCTGTTTCAATATTTAATTATACTAAGTTTATAAAAATAATCTCGAAAAACTCCGATTTTGCCAAACAAAGCCACTATCCCATTTGGAATCAGTGCTTTCCTGAATCGAACACCAAACGCTGCCATCAACCGCAATCAACATGATGATAAGGCAAGGTTTAAGCGAACTGAATGATTGTGCATGCCAACCGCCCTGTTTTCAAGCCGTTTCACCACGCCCCTCCCCAAATCAGCAGGGCTTAGCGATGCACGGTTCTCCAAACCTCGCCATTGCTCTAGACTCCGCGATTCAATCCCCCCAAGGGATGAATCCAGGTTAAAATCGTTCAGATGTCTAACAAACCAGAATTGTTCGGCACCGATGGCATTCGCGGTGTTGCGGGTCGCTACCCTCTTGACCGCCCGACCATTTGGAGAATCGGGTGTGCCATAGGGAGAGTCCTAGCAAAGCCTGATGGAACGGACGCCGCGAGAATCGTACTCGGCGAGGACACGCGGGAATCGAGCGCCTGGATTTCAGAAACCCTGGCAGCCGGGTTGAGGTGCGCGGCTGCCGAAGTGGTGCATGCCGGCGTGATCACCACGCCGGGAGTAGCATTCCTGACGCATGATCAGGGATTTGACGCCGGGGTGGTGGTCTCAGCCTCACATAATCCCTATGCCGACAACGGCATCAAAGTGTTGTCGAGCTCGGGCACGAAACTCTCCGAGGGCGTAGAACTCGAGATCGAGCGTGAGATGAGCAGGGTCGTCTCTCCGGCCAACGCTGACCACGCGCCGCCCTTTAAGCCTGAGCCTCATCTCGTTGCCAGCTATCTTGAGCGCCTGATCAAACTGGCCCCTGCCGCGAGCCGCCTCGCGAAGTTCCGGCTGGTGGTAGATTGCGCGAATGGCGCTGCCAGCGGCATCGCTCCCGCGCTCTTCCGCCGACTGGGGATGGAAGCGCGCTTCCTCAATGCGGAGCCCAGCGGGCGCAATATCAATGCGGGCTGTGGCTCGCTCCATCCGCAATCCATGGCGGAGACGACGCGCTTACTGGATGCCGACCTGGGCGTGGCGTTCGACGGCGATGCGGACCGCGCGATTTTCGCCACCCGCGAGGGCCGCTTGGCGGACGGCGACCACGTGCTGTTCGGCATGGCTCCCTTCCTCAAGCAGCGCGGGAAGCTCAAGGGCGGCGCCGTCGTCGGCACGCTGATGACAAACCTTGCCTTGGAGCTCGCCTTCGCCCGCCAAGGCATCGGTCTGAAGCGCACCGCCGTGGGCGATAAGTACGTCCTCGAAGAAATGCTGCGCTCGGGAATCAACCTGGGGGGCGAGCCCTCAGGGCACCTCATCTTTGCGGATTTGTCGCTGGCAGGCGATGGCATCATCACGCTCCTCGAGGTGCTTGGGCTGCTGGTGGAAACGGAACAGCCTTTCGAAGCTTTGCTAAGTGGCCTGCGGCCATTCCCGCAGGTGATCCGCAACGTGCGGGTGCGGGAAAAGCCCGCGCTCGAGTCGATCCCGGAGGTCGCGGGCGCCTTGCGCGACTGCCAAAGCGAGCTGGGCGACCGCGGCCGTGTGGTCGTACGTTACTCCGGCACGGAGCCCTTGGCCCGCGTGATGGTCGAAGCCGAGGAGCAGGAAGCGGTGGAGCGCCACGCGGCGCGGATCGCATCGGCGATCGAGGCCGCAGTGGGCTCGCGCTAAGCCGTAAGCTGACAGACCTTTCCGGTGAGGTGGATATGCAACCAGCGCGGTTTCAAAGTATCCTCCCGAACCTCTCAATCAACCCCTTTTTCCCGGGGCGCGCCGCATGCCGGCCTTGCCGGAGGAAATATCAAGGGCCTACGGCGCGTGATCTGCTGCCCATCGCCTGCCTGGCGCTCACTTTGCTCCCCGGCAGCTTGTTCGCCCAGGAGAAGTTAACCCCCTCCAACCTTCCGGGATTCTTGAAGAATTTCAATACGAACTTTTCCCTCCTGGACGATATGTATCGCGAGTTGGCCGAAGACGAACTGCCCCTCCGCGACGATGCGGGCAAGCCTCTGGGGAGGCGGCCCATCGAGAACCGGCGCCAGGCGATTTCCGATTTGCGGCAAAACGCTCTCCGGCTGGCCGCCGATCCGCAAGACCTTGTGCTGACTGCGACCCTGGTGTTCAAGACGGAAAACCTGGCCGACGAACTCTACGATCTCTCGCAGATCGCCTACGACAACGGCCGCGAGGAGCTGGCCAAGCGTATGGGCGATCTCCAGTTTACGATGGACCATAATAAGGAGATGCTGGCCGATTACCTCCTCACCCTTGCGGCTGAGAAGCAGGACCGCATCGTCCAACTCGAGAAGGAAAAAACCGAGTTGGAACGCAAAATGAAGGAGGCCGAGCAGCAGAGAAAATGAGTAACCCCTTCAACGTTCTCCAACCATGGAAGCCGGGCGACACCCGCGAGCTCTCCGATCGCGCCCTGAAGAAGGCCCAGCTCGAAGGAAAATTTGATTCCTATGCACAGGTGTACCTGCTCGAGGGGCAGCGCTGGAAAGTGTTGGGGAAGGTCAACCTGCCCTCAGGAGATACCGTTTGCACGTTGGTGTGCGTGAACGAATGAGCTCATTCTGGATTCTGGATGGTTTTGGGCCTAAGATTTGGAATTGAGATTTGGATTGTGAGGCCGGTCTAAGTTGAAAGCTGAGCTTGTGGTTCGCCCTCTCGATTTCCGGTGCGTCCTGCGCTTCCAGGCTCACGCCTTGGCGCGCCTACCAACCCCGCGGAGAAAGCCGCCATCCTACCGTGGAGACCGCAAGGAAGCGGAGAAGGAAGGTGCCGCATGGGAAAGATTCGCCCTCGTCTTTCAGTCGTAGGGCTCGCGTTCCTGGCTTTTTCAATCTCCGGGAGTGGTCAGACCGCGCCGGCGCCAGCTCCGGCTCAGGCTGCTCCGGCCCCGGCTACCCCCGCGCAGGCTGCTCCGGCCCCGGCGCAGGCTGCGCCAGCTCCACCTGCTTCTGCGAATTCGCCGTACGTTGTGCCGATCGATACCACCATCCCTCTGGTGCTCAAGAACACGATCAACTCGCGCACGGCCTACGTGGGCCAAGCCATCTATTGCGAAACGATATTCCCCGTCACGGTCGGCAATCGAATCGTGATTCCCGTAGGGAGCTATGTGAAGGGCGCAATCACCGAAGTGAAGCGCGCAGGTCATGCCAAGGGGCGGGCTGAAATTGGCTTACGTTTCGACACCATCACACTCCCCGAAGGGACGACGAGCGCACTGCGCGCTACGCTTTCAGGCTTTGCCGGAACCGGGAAAGAGGATTTCAAAAAGAATGAATCGAAGGTGCAAGGTCAATCGTCAACAGGCGAGAAGGTCGGCAAGGTCGCCGAGGGTGCGGCCACCGGCGCCGAAGTCGGCACCATTGCCGGGGCGAGCCGCGTTAGTGTAAATCCGACCAAAAGCGGAGGCGTCAGAGTCGGCAACAGCGCGCTCGCAGGCTTAGGGATCGGTGCGGCGGCGGGCGCAGCGGGAGGCCTGATCTGGGCTCTGGCGGGCCGCGGAAAAGATATCGTATTGCCTTCCGGCACTAACTTGGAATTGCAATTAAGCCAGCCGCTCACCTTCGAGCACTATCAAGTCCACCCCCATTCACGCTATGACGAGGGGCCGGCTCTGCCCCGGAGCGACTACGGACCCGGGCTTTAAAGAAAAACGACCGACTGCAGCCCCGAAATTTCAAAGCGCTTGCGACAGCGCGGGTTCTTGCACATGACCACGTCATCCCGGCGCAGCATGTAGGAGCGTGCCTTCGCGAAGCGCGCGCGGTCTTGTTCGTCCGCGCGGCCTCGCAGCGCCTGCTTCTTGGTGCGCACCAGCCAGCGAACCTCGTACACCTCGGCTTGATGGCAAAAAAGGCAGGAGAGGTTGGCAGGTTTCAGGACTTCGCTTTCGTCGAAAAAATCCCGCTCTTCCATGCCGCTTATTCTACCCGAGAATCGCTCCGGACACCAGAGTTGCACGGCGCCGGTCTTCTGCGTGGCGCCTTAGGCGCGTGGACCTTGTTCGAGCGACAGGAGTATACTCTCAGCACCCGGCGGTCCGCGAATGACCGGATGGGCGGGGGATAATCCCATGGCTCGCATTTATACCGAACAACAACTTGCAGATTTTCTCTTCGATCGAATCGTCGTGAATTGCCCGAAGTGCCTGGATACAGGTTGCCTCAAGCTCGCTTGCCAGCTCGTCGCGGCGGAACTCCTTGAGGAAGCCGACCTTGTCCACAAGTTGGAGCCCGTCTCCGACGGAGGCGCCTAGAGCCGCGCGAGCGGTGTCGGGGTAGGGAAAGCCCCGCGGGTCAGGGGCCTGCTGTGCGGGGCGCCACTCCCGCCCTTTCGAGCTTTTGCCATTCCTGTTCGGCCAAGCTTTCCTCCCGCTAATCCTTTGCCTTCTGCGTCCTTCAATACTCGCAACCTGGCATGCATCCTCGCCGCGGTCAATGTAGCGAGCCGCGCCGAGACCGCTCTCGCCGCGACACTTGTTTTTTCGCGGCCGCGGAACTATCCTGGGGTCACCCCTCAGGGCTCAGTAAAAAGGAGGCAGGGCCTATGCCACAACCACCCCCCGCGGGGGATCCCGTGGAATTGGATCCCCAGCATTACACAGTTGAATTTGAGAATGACCGGATCAGGGTTTTGCGTGTCAGATATGGTCCGCACGAGAAATCAGTCATGCACAGCCACCCCGCTATGCTTTCAATTTCGCTGACCGCTCGGGATTGGAAGGTTACCTTGCCGGATGGCAGGACGCGAAACATCATGGGAAGGCCGGGCGATATCATCTGGTACGAAGCTCACGAACACTCGTCGGAGAATCTGAGCTCCAAACCCTACGAGGGCATCGGCATCGAGTTGAAGAACACGTAGGATGCTGCGACGACGATTCAAGGCAGGTTGTTGCGCACGGCCTGGCCGTCTTTCATTACAAACTTGGTGCGCTCCAGCTCGGCGATAGCGGCGAACGCCCGCCCGTCGACGGTTCGGCCCTTCGACTCGCTCGTCAAGCGACAAGACGAGAACGCATCAATCGTGGACCCAGCCACCCTAAGGCAAAAGCATCAATCAGGCCATGAGCCAGCATGGAGGGATAGAGGCTCCCCAGATGCACGACGGGGTAAGCCAGCAGGGCTCCCAAAACCGCCGCTCGGATCATCCCCGCCCACCCCTGGTAGACGTGCGCTAATCCGAACGCGACCGAGGAGGCGCCCCAGCTCAACGGCAGGGAGTGAGACCATTGGCCGAGCAAGCCCAGGAGGTAGCCGCGATAGAGGAATTCCTCGCAAAAAGCTGCGGTGGGCGCCAGGACCAATACCGCCCAAAGCTTCTCCCGCCGAGTCTCAGGGATGAGCAAGTAGACCAGCTCAGATTCTGCCGGCCACCATCCGCGGCGTTCCAATACGCTTTCCACCGCCAAGCCTCCGAGTGCGCCGACCGCCAGCGCGCCAGCCCACAGCAACATCACACGGAGGGGGACGAAACGGAACATCGCCGCCAGCAGATCATGCGAACTCCAGAACGCCACGAGCATGCCCACGCCGGCCAACAGCCATTGGGAGACCACCGCGGAGGAGTAAAGCGAGAGGCGAGGAACCAGCCGGATCCGGCTGGCCCGCGCGGTGACATGCGAAAGCGCCGGAATAACGGCGACGAGCAGAAATACAAAAAGGATCTTGGCGAGATGGGAGAACACTATTCTTTCTTCTGCAGCGTAGCCCGAATCGTCTGGACGCCCATTCCCGACTTCAAATCCAAATCCCGCGAGAATAGGCCGTACCCCGAGAGCTGGTATTCCAGGTGGTGCTTGCCGGGAGGAATCTTCAAGAACGAAGGCGTGGTGGCACGGAAATCGCCATCGATCACAATATCGGCGCCCGTCGGGTCCGAGAAACATTCCAGGGTGACCGGCTCAGCCGGGGCCCCAGAAGCCGGCGCGATGGTTTGCGGTGCCGGTCGGGGCGTCTGCGGAGCAGGGGCAGTGGGTTGCTGAGCGGGCGTGGGGGTTGGCGCCGCGGGCGCAACTTCGGCCGGTGCGGGCGCGGGGGCCGAGGGCTGAGGCGTCGGACCCGGAGAAGGTGTTGAGGGTGTCGCCGCTCCTGCACCTTCTACCGAAATGGCTTCGTCAACATAGGCCGTGAATTCGGTCCCCTTCGGCGCCCCCACCGTGTCGCCCAAATCCGAGTCAATCTTGAGTTCGTCCTTGCTGGCCTTCTTGGATTTCTCTCGGGTGCAACGCAGATTGATCGTAGTAAGGTCCGGGAGTCGGAGGCCCTCAATGTCAAACTTGATGGCCTTACCTTCCTTGACGCTTTGCACCGCACCCCAGACCACGGCGCCAACTGGGACGGCGACAATTCCGCGGACGATCACCGGACGGCCAACTTCGAAGTAAACCGGGCTCCCCTCGTGCACTTGGGTGCTCAGCAGATCTGCTTTCAAGCGCACTTCCACCCGAGTACCCTCCGGGATCAGCACCCGCTCAGCATAAAGCACACCGCTGAAACAAATGAAACAGAAGATTATTCCCGCCATCGACCCCTTGAGCTTCATCACCGCCTCCAGCGTGGGAGCTCTGCCGCCCCCCAGACGCGCGCCCCGGCCCACGTCCACCCCGAGCGAGCTAGTTTTTTTCCAAGGTCGTCGAGATCCTCGGATGAGATCCCTCGTCAATCAGCATCGAACGCGTGTAGCTCCGGTAGCCGCTTAGCCGCAGTTCAATGGTGTGCCGCCCCGGGGTGACTTGCAGCGACGAGGGCGTGTTTCCCGCGAAGTTGCCATCAACCATGATGTCCGCTCCCGAGGGATCGGTCACAAAATCGACGGTCGCCGGCTCCTGTCCGATGGCTCCCGTAGACGGAGTCGTGGCAGCCGGTTGACCCGCCGACGTGGCGGGCTGGCCCGTTGGCGCGGTCGCGTTCTGACCCGTGGGCGGCGCCGTCTGGGAAGTGGTTGGGGCATCCGGGGCATTAACCATAACTGCTCCGTCCAAGTACACGATATACACCTTGCCCTTCTCTGCCCCAACCGCGCGTTCCATCATGCCCGGAATCGGCTGGTCCTCCTCGAACTCGTTCTCCTTATCGCTCTTCTTCTTCTCTCCGCCAACATTCTTACGTAGCGGTACCTGCTGATTGTCCACGGCCCGTACAGAGAGCAGGCGGAAGGTTACTGAGGCATCCTTCGCCTTCTTCTTGCCTGCTCCCTTGACCCTCACCACTTTTCCCGTGGCCGGAGCACCCTTGGCTATGACCGTATGGCCCACCACCACGACATCTTCGGCCACCTCGAATTGGATGACGTCGTCCTTTTCCGCGTTTTCCGTGGTCAGGATGTTGCGGAGCGAGAGCCGTACCTCCACGCCGTCCCGCACGTGCACATGCATGGCCTGGAGAAAGCTTGGGGGAATCGAGAAGTATACGAGTGCGACCAGCCCAGCGAATGCCGCTATGTACCCACCTTCTCTGGCTCGGAGGCCGGGAATTATGAATAATCGTCTCATCAAAACCTCCAGCGGGGATTTGCTCACCTGCCCAGTCACCGGGGACACCCAGCTTTTGATTCTGGTCAGGTGATGGTGCGCCTAGTGTCTCACCGCAGGGGGAACACGTCAAGGGTTGCCCGCCACCTCGCCAAAGCTCTTTAGAAATGTCCCCTTTCGGACGTGTTGTTTTGATCTCGGGATATCTCTCCGAGTCCCAGGTGAACTGAGCCCCGCGAGGGTGCCGTTCCCCGTCCATCAGCGCAACAGGTAGGCGCCCAGAACAGCCCGACAGCGGTCCCGGTAAACCTCGATAGGAACTTTCTCCGGGCCCATGAGCCACTGCAAACAGTATCCGTCCACCAGGGCGCGCACCGTGGCTGCGGCGTCCTCCGGATTGACGCGGCGGAATTGCTGCTGCTTGATTCCCTCCTCCACGATGGCCGCCTCGCGCCGCCGGCAATTCTCAAAGAAACGCGCAAACAGCGAACGGAAGCGCTCAGATCGGGCTCCCAACGAAACGAAGTCGAAGAGCACAAGGTAAAGCTTTCTGTTTACCTCCGCACTGTGGAAAAGCACTTCCAATTCGGAGGCAAGCCGGGCGCGTGGAGAGGCCTGAGTCTGAGCGACCTCATCCAAGGTCCGATCCAATTGGCGCAGGAGCCATTCCAGTACACCGAAAAGGAGGTCCTCCTTGGTAGGGAAATAGTACAGGGCGCCCCCTTTGCTCGATCCCGCCCGAGCAACGACCGAATCCAAAGTAGTAGCTGAAATCCCTGCTTCCACAATCTCTGCATAGCCCGCCTTCACGAGAGCGTCCTTGCGGCGGTCGGCCAGCTGGGGATCGGCACGCCGTGGGCTCATAAGCGCCTCCATTCAAAAAGCGTCTGGACGGATTATTTATATAAACCGTTGATTTGTCAATGGAATTCTAGATTTGTGACCTCGTGGCGAATCTCCATTCGACCTTCGCTCCCCGTTCGAGTTTTCGCACCGTCTTTGAGCGAAGTCAAAGGGAGGGGCGGTAAGTCAGTAAGTTGAAGGATCGCACCTTCGTACGCGCCCTGGAATTTGGTGCCCTTCGCCATGCGGGACAGGGCAGGCCCGCGGCGTCCCCCCCCCACAGCTCTTGGGCATGTAGCAAAACTACGCTGCTGCCGCCCGCGTTGAACCCCCTTGAGGAGAAGTGTTAGGATGCAGATTACGGGGCGTTATGGCGTCAGTGAATACAAATCTCGTGGGCTTAGACGAGCGCGAGCTTGAAGAGCTTATGGAAGGCTTGGGCCGGCCTCGCTACCGCGGCCGACAGTTGTTTCGGGCCATCTACAGCCGCCGCGAGAGGGATTTCATCCGCTTGACCGAGCTGGACCAGGAATTCCGAGAATTCCTGTCCTCACATTACCAGCTTACTTACCCGGCCATCTTACGGGAATTCGTGTCCAGCGACGGCGCCGTACGATACCTGCTGGGGGCCGAAGATGGGAAATCGGTGGAAACCGTCTACATGCCGGAAGAAGACCGCGTGACGCTTTGCCTTTCGAGCCAAGTGGGTTGCGCTGTGGATTGCCGCTTCTGTTTCACCGCGCTGTTAGGCCTGGAACGCAACCTTACGGCGGGCGAAATCGTGGGGCAGGTGTTGGCGGTGGCCGTGGCCAAGCAGATCCCCAGGCGTGCGCGCCTTAACCTGGTGTTGATGGGCATGGGTGAGCCTCTGTTGAATCTCGCTCAGGTTATGAAGGCGGTCAGAATCCTGGCGGACCCGCAAGGGATGGGGATCCCGCTGCGCCGCCTCACACTCTCCACCGCCGGAATTACTCCGCGCATTGAGGAACTGGCCCGCGAGCCGGTACGGCCCAAGCTGGCGGTTTCTCTCAATGCGTCGCACGACGCCCAGCGCAGCGAGCTCATGCCGATTAACAGGAAGTACCCTCTCCAGGACCTGCTGCGCGTCTGCCGCGCTTATCCGCTGCGGCCCCGCGAGCGTCTGACCTTCGAGTACGTGCTTCTGGAAGGCATCAATGATTCTGATGCCGATGCCTCGCGCCTGGCAGACCTCCTGGCCGGCATGCGCGCCAAAGTGAATCTCATTCCCTATAACGGCGGCCCGGAGCTTCCCTTCCGGCCCTCGCCTTTGGAGCGGGTCCTGGCCTTCCAGAAGATTCTGACGGATCGCCACCTTCCCGCTTTTATCCGCATCTCTCGTGGCCAGGACATTCGCGCCGCTTGCGGCCAGTTGCGCCTTGAAGGCGCGGCTAAGGGGCCGCCTCAGCCACCCTCTTGAGCTGCTCGTCGGAGCCGCTCGAAATCGTACGCTGGAAATCCGAAAGGCGAAAAGAGACACGGACGGTTAAGTGCGCGGCGCGCACGAGAGCCTAGGCGCTGACCACTAGCCACTGGTCTTTTGGACATTCTGTCAGGGGTGGCTAAGCCGTCAGGTGGTTTATTTTCAATATGGTGACGGGTTAGGCGTTTTTTCTTGTTCTAAACTCTGGACATTCTGTCGAGCGGGCGCGGGTAAATTGTCCGATGCGCGCGACGGGCAGGGACTGCCTCATGTGGCGGGTTTTCCGCATATCAAGGGCATCGAAACTCGTGGCGCGCTTCCCGCTTGCTGCGGACAGGGCAGGTCCACTGAAACCTTGCATGCAAATCCTCCTACCGCCAATGAGGTCATATATTATAGCACATTCATTATCTTTGTCAAGGGAAAAGTGACGCGGCCCGCTTGCCCGTTGGTTCCTGCTATTGGATTATCTGCCTGATAGCCGTCTGCCCCGACTCGTCGGGGAACGTCAAGAAAAACGGCGGTCGCACCATGAGAGAAACGCCGGTCGCAGACCGGCGCTACAGTTCGCTGGCTACAGTTCGCTGGCTTGACAACTTTTGCAGGGAGAGTATGCTGACTACAATCGAAATTATATGCAGGGGGTGGCCAGATGCGCCCAGAGAAGGTGTCTCGCAAGACGACGAACCTCGCGCGGCTGATCTTATTGTCTCTCGCCCTGCTGGCGTCAACCGCCTTTGCCCAAAACCCTGTCCCTTTTATTGATCAACCCCTTGTACCTTCGGCCGTCGCGCCCGGCGGGCCGGATTTCACCCTGACCGTGAACGGCACCGGCTTCGCCTCCGGCGCGACCGTCAACTGGAACGACACGCCACTCGCGACAACTTTCGTCAGCGGCTCGCAACTGACGGCCACCGTCCCCGCCAGCAACATTGCCACTGCAGGCACTGCTTCCATCACCGTGGCCAATCCCGGTACGGCCGTGGTCTCAAACGTGGTCTTCCTAACCGTGCCAGCCTCGCCGCCCCCACTGAGCTTCGTCAGCCCGCTCGGGCCGGCGATCCCGGGCAACGGCGCTTACTCGCTCGCGGTGGCAGACTTCAACGGGGACGGGATTCTGGACCTTGCGGTCGCATACCCGGAAAGCCTAAACGTCAGCATCCTGTTGGGGCAGGGGGACGGAACCTTTACGCCTGCGCCGGGTAGTCCAGTGGTAGTGGCAGTCGGCCCAATCTGTGTCGTCGTGGGGGACTTCAACGGTGACGGCAAGCCAGACTTGGCAGTGGCGTCCCCTAATACCAACTCCGTCAGAATCCTCCTGGGAAACGGAGACGGGACCTTCACTGCGACCACACCCCTCAATGCAATCGCCGGCGGCGGGAGCCCCGTCGCGCTGGCGGTAGGTGACTTCAATGGCGATGGCAAGCTGGACTTGGCCGTCCCCGTCCAAGCCGCCGGGGTAGTGATCTGCCTGGGGAACGGAGACGGGACGTTCACGACCACATCTGTGCCTTTAGCATGGGGCGCAGCGGCGATTGCGGTAGGAGACTTCAACCTCGACAGCAGGCTCGACTTGGCGTTGGTTGGTTATAACGACGCGGTTTCAATCTTGCTCGGGAATGGCGATGGGACCTTTCAGGCACCCGCAAACTATCCCGTGGGGAAGAACCCCCTCGCTATCGCCACAGGCGATTTTAACGGGGACGGCAAGCTCGATCTGGTGGTCGCCAATTCCGCCAGCAACACCGTTTCGGTTTTGCTTGGCAACGGCGACGGGACCTTCCAAAACCATGTGGACTATGCCGCCGGTGCGCCGACCTCGGTAGTTGCGGCCGACTTTAGCGGCGATGGCAGACTCGACCTCGCCGTCCCAGATTGGTATGGCAGCAGCGTGACCATCCTGGTGGGCGCCGGGGACGGGACGTTCGCGCCGTCCCCCAACCCTCCGGTTGCAGTGGGAAGCGAGCCTAACTCCATTGGCGTTGGGGATTTCAACAACGATGGGACGCTGGACATGGCAGTCGCCAGCTACCTATCGGGCAACGTGCCTATACTGTTGGACGCGGCTGCGGTTAGGCTATCGAGTCCGGCGGTGACATTCTCAGATCAAACCGTGAACACAACCAGCGCTGGGCAGTCCGTACAACTCATCAATCAGAGCAACGCCAGCCTGAACATCACCAACATCATGGCGAGCGGGGATTTTGCCGTCCAGGCCAGTGGCACGACATGCTCTTCGAGCACGCCGGTTGCCGTTGGAAATAGTTGTTCCATCAACATCACGTTCACCCCGACCGCGCTTGGCAGCCGCACCGGGACGCTGACGGTAACCGATGACGCGTACAACACGCCGCAGACCGCGACCCTTTCAGGAAATGGAATCAATCCGTCGGCTGTGCTGTCGCCCACCAGCTTAGACTTTGGAAATCAGAACCTAGCCACGACAAGTGCCGCGCAACCGGTAACCCTGACCAATTCCGGCGTCGGAACGCTTACCATCGCAGGCATTGTCGCGACCGGCGATTTCGCCCAGACGAATAATTGCGGGACGAGCGTAGCGCAGGGGGCAAACTGCACGATCAACGTCACCTTTACGCCTTCGAGTCCCGGAGCGCGAACCGGCGTATTGACCATTACAGACAACTCCTCGACCGGTACGCAGCAGACGGTCAGCCTGAGCGGAACGGGCGTGCCGCCGACCGTGACTTTGAGCGCGACCACACTGACCTTCGGGAGTTACGGCATTGGAATTACCAGCCCGGCGCAGACGGTGACGGTGAGCAATAACGGCCCCGGGCCGGTGACGGTCACAAAAGTGACCGCGAGCGGCGACTTCGCCCAGACCAACAACTGCGTAGGGACCATAGCCGCCTTGGCGAGCTGCACGATCAGCGTGACGTTCACGCCCACGGCCGGCGGCACTCGGGCGGGGTTCGTTACCATCACCGACAACGCGGTCGCCAGCCCCCAGACGGTGACCTTGAGCGGTACGGGCGCCCCGCCCACCGCCACTGCCTCGCCCGCGAGCCTGAGCTTCGGGAATGTCGCTGTGGGGACGACCACCACGGCTCAAGCCGTGACTCTCGCCAACAGCGGGCCGGGGCCGCTGGCCATCTCAAGCATTGCCGTGACGGGGGCGAACCACGCCGACTTTCCCCAAACGAATAACTGTCCAAGCTCGCTCGCGGCCAGCGCCAGTTGCACTGTTAACGTCACCTTCAAGCCGAGCCTGAACAGCGCGGAGTCCGGAACGCTGACCATCAAAGACAACGCCGCGTCGAACCCTCAGACCATCTCGCTGAGCGGGACGGGCCAGGCGCCGGTGGCTGGCTTGTCGCCCGGGAGCCTCGATTTTCCTGGACAGACTGTAGGCGTGACCAGCGCGCCCGCGGCCGTGACGCTGACGAATAGCGGCGCGCTGGCATTGACCGTCTCCGGAGTGCTCGTCACCAGCCCCTTCGTCCAATCGAACAACTGCCCGGCATCGCCGGCGACGCTGGCGGCTGGCTCGAGTTGCACGATCACCCTGACCTTCACGGCTGCCTTCGCCGGGACAACGTTTGGGTCACTCTACGTCAGCGACAATTCCCTGACCGGCGTGCAGCAGACAGTCTCGCTGACGGGCGAGGCGGCGG